>Ga0182747_1001681_pt1 | contig 16695 bp, 17 predicted proteins | sample eDN3rd30CBELigBY_FD_128526 | JGI IMG/M metagenome (GOLD analysis project Ga0182747, IMG submission 128526) | Enriched backyard soil microbial communities from Emeryville, California, USA - eDNA 3rd pass 30_C BE-Lig BY (version 2) (version 2) | ecosystem: Environmental > Terrestrial > Soil >...
CTAAGCAAACAGAACAAGAAAAGCCTCCAAAAATCAATAGGAAATCTAGATAGGAACAATCCCCAAAATGTCGAATGGAGTCCAATCTCAATGTCAAAGCAAGAGGAGCTTCTATATACGTTTTATTAGTTATCCACAATTTTAATATACACCAAGAGAAATAATAAAAATTTTTCCACAGTTTAGAGCAGATTCATCCACAATTGTTGATAGATTGGTGTTATCCACAGGGAGGGATACCTCCATGTTTCCACTTTCTATAAGATGAAACATGTCTTCTCTCCATTTTTCTACAAATAGATGGAATTTATTTCCCGAGAAATGTCTTATTTTGCGTACGAAGTAGGATTATGTAAAAAAGAATAAATGATTAATGAAATGAGAGATAGAAACATAACCTATTTTAAGGTATTTAAAGATTGAGGAAATCATAGATTAGTAGATATATTAATATCCTGATGAAGCTAAGTGGCCGTAATGGAAATACGAATTTAACGAGAGAAGGGGGAGATTAAATGGCAATTGTTATACCGACAATAAATTTAAAAGGTGGAGTAGCAAAGACTACGACAACAGTAGGCCTTGCAGAAGTGTTAACTTCGGAATTTAAAAAGAAAGTATTACTTATAGATTTAGATCCACAAACCAATGCTACTGTGATGCTTATTGGAGATCAGCGTTGGAAAGAGTTAAATAAACAGGGTTATACGTTAGCTACATTATTTGAAGAAGCGCTAGATCCAGATGACACGAAGTTTTTACTTGAAAAAACATTACAAAAGAATGTTTCCAACATTTCATCTGTCAAAAATTTAGACTTACTCCCATCTAGTTTAGATTTAATTAATGTTCAAGAGGTATTGGCAAAAATGCCAACAGGCCCTTTTTATTCAGATAACCCCATTGAAATATTAAAAAATGCCCTTCGTCCAATTAAGTACAATTACGATTATATATTAATTGATTGTCCTCCTAATATGGGGATTATCACACTAAATGGTCTTCGTATTGCCAATGGGTATATTATTCCAACAATCCCCGATATCCTTTCAACATATGGCATTCCTTATGTTGTCGATCGAATCGATGAATTTTCAAAGAACATGGAAATAAAAATAGAAGCGTTGGGAATTGTGGTGACAAAATACAAAGAAAACTCAAAAGTACACAAAAAAACTTTGGGTAAATTAAAAAAGGGAACAAAAACGCATGTTTTTAGCACGGTATTTAAAGAGAATAATCAATCTCCAATGGCTGCTGACTATTATCAACAATATTCAACGTTTAAGCAAAAGTGGGATGAGGATGGTCAATACAATGCTTTTTATAATCTAGGAAAGGAAATAATAGAAAGATATGAGGGGTAAAACTATTGGATTTTCCATATAGTTTTACCCTTTTCTTGATGTAATAAATTACCCTTTGATGGACAGAATAATTGAGAGACATATAGAAAAGGATTCCTGAAGTATTTTCTATATGTTTTAAATTTCAAGTATGGAGGATAGCTATCATGCCAAATGTAGAAGCGAACAACATGAATGTTAATTCCAAAGTGGAAAGGAATGTTTGTGAAGTGAATAAATTACAATTCAGAGAAAACAAACAAACCAAATCTAACACTCAAGAGTTTGCTTCGGAGGTTCATGTAGGAGCCGATTTAGAAACGTATGAATCTGCCAATACGTCTGGTGATGAGAAAATTGAACGTCATCAACGACCTGTCAGTGAAAGAACTGCTTGGAATTAGATCGTTTAATTAGTATTTTCCTAATTACTTGAAAATGCGGGGCTAAAGGTTAAAGTCTTTAGTCCCATAATTTAGTTGTTTCAAAAACGTCGTTACTATAGTACTATAATACTGAGGGAAATAACATAAGGGTGTACTTGGTATGAAAAAGAGTAAAGTAAGACTAATCATTTTAATATCTGCAGTATTATTAGTATGTTGTTATACATTTAGTTTTTATGCAACAGATAAGCATTTTGAATCGACCGTTAAAGAAGCCATCACAAGCCAAGCGCTAGAATCTGCTAAAGCTGCAGCGGTAAAATTTGATGTAGATACATACAAAAAGTTCTTAACAAATCCAGAAAAAAACGATTATTATTGGGAGATCAGTAGACAATTAAATGACGTTAGAGAAGATGTTGGGGCATTATTTGTATACATACTAGAAATTGATAATCCAAATCAGTCCCATGCAATGCTTTTAGGCTTACCTCCAAGTAAACAAGAATTTTTTGAAATAGGTTCGGTGTGTACATTACCAAAAACGGAAGTAAGTCAGGCTTATTACAATGAAACACCTTACATAACAGATATTATTAAGGATCCTGAACATGGTATGTATATATCCGTAGGTACACCAATAATGGATGAAAATAATAATATTCTAGGTTTTTTGGCAATCGATATTAGTACAGATAAGATTGCTGCCATTAATAATACGGTTCAGGAAAACAACAAATTTATTTTTGTATCTAATTCATTGTTTTTATTAATTGTCATTCTGTCGTTCTCTTTCCTTCAAAGATGGTATCAAAGAGAAGTGCAAAAGGAAGTAGAGAATACAGAAGATACATATCAAGGAGAAATTCAAAATTTGCTTGGCTCAGTTTCTTCTCTAAGGCATGATTTTACTAATCATATTCAGGTAATTCATGGATTGTTGACAATAGGAGAATCGGAGAAGGCAATGCAATATATTGATTCTTTATCGAACGAAGTACAGTTAATTGAGTCAATTAATACTACAGTTGAGCATCCGGGCCTTGCTATTTTATTAAAGTCGAAAAAGTTAGCTGCGCAAAATCATCAAATTGCGATGAAAACAACCGTAACAGAGGATTCATACGAGCATATAAAAACAGTTGATATGATCAAAATCTTATCGAACTTAATAGACAATGCAATTGATGCGACGAAAGAGTTAGATGAAAAACAAAGAAAACTGATCATCTTTTGTGATGCGAATGATTCGCATTATATATTTAAAATAACCAACACAGGTCCAGAAGTTGGAAAGAAAGAGGATATATTTAAGCGCGGTTTCTCTACAAAGCAACCAAAGGATGGAAAAATTCGTGGGCAAGGATTGTTTATAGTAAAACAAACCGTTAATAAGTATAATGGTGAAATTACGATTCATTCTACAAATGATAATGTCACAACAGCAACAGTCACAATTCCAATTAAATAGATTGTTTTAGTCAATAATATGTTGTGTGCTACAGGAGCTAATTCATACAGTAAGAATCTTGTGAGTAAAATAGAAAATCTGGTATACTAAAAGTAATAAGATTGTATTATATAAGGGACTACTTGATGCTGCAACATCAAGTAGTCCACGTGCAATAGCTGGTCCCTATAAGAGGATTGGTAATTCAAAAGCTTGACCCATCTACTCGTTTAGTACGAGAGGTGGGTTATTTTTTATGGTTAAAAGATAAAACAGACACAATTAACACAGAAAAACTTACAGCAAACATAAGCGTCTCAGCAACTGTCATGGCATCACCACCTCTCTAAAGAAGAGTGATCCAACCAATCTTCTAGTTCCCTGTACTATTACGATTCAATTATAGCACATACGTTCGCTTTTTGTAGGGTATAAGGTTGTGTTTTAGGGAACAGGGTAAAATATTATTAATTTCTTGGATGAGTAATTTATATAAGAGATAGTTTTTTAATGTTTCATTTTACCAATTTATATAAATTGAGAAGTTAAATATCGCATATTCTAACACTTAACGTAAAAAATAAACAAAATGAAAAAAGTGAGGGTAAAATATGCGAAAACAACATTTCTATATTTTTATATGTCTAATTTGTTCCCTAACTGTATTATCAGCTTGTACCGATAATGGGGATGAAACGCCAGTAGAAGCGAAGGCAGGGGTAAAAGAAACGAATTCAAAAGATTTAACACACAAGATCAACTCAATGCTAAAAAGAATATAGTTCTTAGAAATGCTTTGTACTATATTTTTATTTAATATCTACAAAGAATAGAAAGTGTGCTACATTAAAGGTAAAAATTGAGTTAAAGAGGAAAAAATGTGACTTCTCAATTAACAACCTATATCACACTGTTTTGCACATCGGGAATTCTGAATTTATATTTGTGCTTTTATGTATTTTTTAAGAGACATCAGTTTTCTAATATTAGGGTATTCTTTTTTCTTAATTGCTTAAGTATTACGATTTATTGCTTTGCGGCTGCATTCGGTCTAACTGCCTCTACTATAGAAGAGATTAAGTTTTGGACCATTATTCAATATATCGGGATGCCTTTTTCACCGCCATTAGGTTTACTATTTATTATGCAATATTTAGGTATGAAAATTACCAAACAACGGGTCGTACTATTACTTACCATTCCGTTGATTAGTTTAATAATGGTTGCCACAAATGATTATCATCACCTGCATTATAAGGAGTTTATAATTCATCCTACATTAGGTGCCCCATATAGTATCATTGAAATCGGTATTTGGTATTTAGTACATGGAATGTTTACGTTTGGAAGTATGTTTGCCGGTTTGTTATTACTAATCTTCCGATGGAAAGAAACAGCGAAAATGTATCGTCATCAGATGATTGCATTAATGTTAGGTCAGCTTGTACCTATAGTAACGGCTTTTATTTATTTAATTGGACTTACTCCACCTGGTTTTGATCCAGTTCCAATGGTTCTTTGGTTAACTTCACTTTTATATTTATGGTCGATTAGCACAACTCGATTATTTACAGTAATGCCAATCGCAAAGGATGCTATTTTTCAAAGCATAAGTGATGGCGTTATTGTATTAGATGAAAAGCACCACTTAATTGAGTTTAATAAAGCGAGTAAACGAATGTTTCCAAAGCTAAATAAAAACATGGTAGGTCGAAACTTTCATGAACTATGGATAGAAGTTGCTGGAGTGGTTGATGAGTTTCAATTGGCTTCAGTTGAAGCAGAGCAGGAAATGAAGTTTGAAATTGAAAGTTCTAATGATATTTATCAAGTTCGAACAACCATTTTAAAGCATGGAAATCTTAAAAAAGGATTTCTTATTATTCTTACAGAGATAACGGAGCTAAAAAGGCTTCAATTAAAACTAGAAAACCAAGCGTATGTAGATGAGCTGACAAAAGTTTATAATCGACGGGCATTTTTTCAGAAATGTGAGCAAAAAATTACACAAAATAGTGAAGCTCAAGACTCTTTGACTGTCATCTTGTTTGACATCGATTTCTTTAAAAAAGTGAATGATACGTATGGTCATTTGATAGGGGATCAGTTATTAAAACATGTAGCTAGTGTTTGCCAAAGTACGTTAGAAGATAATATGCTGTTAGCAAGATATGGTGGAGAGGAATTTGTTGTTGCATTAGAGCGAGGGACGTTAGAGGATGGGGAAATCGTTGCTAATCGAATAAGAAAAACTATTTCTTCACAGCCTTTGCAGGTTGATGATTTCACTATTTCTATTACAGCTAGTTTCGGTGTAGCTCAAGCTTCTGCTTTTGGGGAAACATTGACACAACTCTTGAATAACGCAGATAAGGCTCTTTATAAAGCTAAAGAAGAAGGAAGAAATTGCGTACATGTTTTTTCTGCTGAAGAACATTTAACTTTATAAGTACAAAACCTGACTTAAGGATATAAATCTTTTATGTCAGGTTTTTTGATATTTAGGGCTTGATTCTATTACTTTAGAATAAGCATTTCTCGAAATCTTGGTAGTGCGATTAATTGTAAAAATATGCTTGGTATGGTATCGTTGGAGTAGATTAGTTTTCTGAATAATTCGTTTAATATAGCGAAATAATGCTGTGTTTAAGCTATATTTTATTGGAATAATTAATGGAATTATTGTTCGTCAAAATATTATTGACTTTAGTATTGAATTTTCGAAAATAGTATTATTTTACTGGGAATATGTTAAATTAAGGTGTTTGATACCCCTAATTTTAACATATCTCTTTTTCAGAGGACCAATTTACTGTTTTATTATTAAATAAGTAAAAATTCGTACATACTGATTTGGCGAAATTTAATAATTACCTATAGAGTGTTTGAAGGGGGTAGTGTTACTAGTGACTATTAATTTACAAAAAGGTCAACGTATTGATTTAACTAAAGGTAAGGCTGATTTAAGTCGTATTATGGTCGGATTAGGGTGGGATCCTGTTGGGAAAACAGGAGGATTTAGCTTCTTTAAATCGTCCGCTCCCGATATTGATTGTGATGCTTCTGTAATTATGCTACAAAATGACCGTTTTATAGATAAGAAAGATCTCATATACTTTGGTAACAAAGGTAGTAAGGATGGTTCTGTTGTTCATTCTGGTGATAACTTAACTGGTGAGGGCGACGGCGATGATGAAGTAATCATGGTTGATTTAAAAAATGTCCCGAAACAGTATAATAAGTTAGTTTTCGTCGTAAATATTTACGACTGTGAAAGAAGAAAACAAGACTTTGGCATGATTAAAAATGCTTATATTCGAGTGGTGAATCCACAAACCAATGAAGAACTTATCAGATATAACCTATCAGATAATTATTCTGGTCAAACAACATTAATAACAGGTGAAATTTATCGCCATAATGATGAGTGGAAGTTTGCTGCTATCGGGAATGGAACTACAGATCCTGGCTTATCAGCAATCTGCAATCGTTATATGTAATTTCTGTTTATAAACTAAAAAATATTTATTTTATTAGGAGGATTTAAAATGGTAGTTTCTCTTGCAAAAGGTCAAAAAGTTGATTTAACAAAAACAAATCCAGGGTTATCAAAATTAACTGTTGGACTTGGATGGGATACAAATAAGTATGATGGTGGGCATGATTTTGACTTAGACTCATCTGTATTTTTATTAGATGCAACTGGAAAAGTATCTGGACCAGAAGATTTTATCTTCTATAACCAAACATCAGGTGGAAATGGTTCAGTTGTTCACTCTGGTGATAATTTAACAGGTGAAGGTGATGGAGACGACGAACAAGTTAAAATTTCACTTAAAGATATCCCAGCTAACGTGCAAAAAGTAACTTTTACTGTAACAATTCATGAAGCTGAAAGCAGAACTCAAAACTTTGGTATGGTTTCAAATGCATTTATTCGTGTGGTAAATGAAGAAACAGATGAAGAGTTAATTCGCTATGACTTAGGAGAAGACTTTAGTATTGAAACAGCCGTAGTGGTTGGAGAACTGTATCGTCATAATGGCGAATGGAAGTTCAGTGCAATCGGTTCAGGCTATCAAGGTGGATTAGCAGCATTATGTAATGATTTTGGTTTACAAGTAGGTTAATTTTAATTGTTAGTAACACAGTAACGAACATTAGTTACTGTGTTACTTAAAATGTAATTATCTATTTTATTTTATAAGTACGTACGTTAGGGGGAATTTAATATGGCAATTCAGTTAAGTAAAGGCCAACGTATTGATTTAACTAAAAATGACCCATCGTTAAAACGTATTATTGTAGGACTGGGTTGGGATATTAAACAATTTGATGGTGGTCAGGATTACGATTTAGATGCTTCTGCCTTTCTTTTAGATGCAAGCGGTAAATGTAGAAATGAATCAGATTTCATTTTCTATAATAATCTACGTAGTGTTGAAGGTTCTGTTATTCATACAGGGGATAATCGAACTGGAGAGGGCGATGGAGATGACGAACAAATTAAAATTGACTTATCCAAAATTCCTCAAGATGTAAAAAAGATTGCCATTACAGTAACGATTCATGATGCAGAGGCTCGCCGCCAAAACTTTGGACAGGTATCTAATGCGTTTGTTCGCTTGGTTAACGAGGAGACGGGTGCAGAAGTATTGCGTTATGATTTAGGTGAAGATTTCAGTATTGAGACAGCGGTTGTTTTCTGTGAGATATATCAGCACGGAAATGACTGGAAGTTTAACGCTGTTGGTTCTGGTTATCAAGGTGGTTTGCAAGCATTAGTAAATGCATATGGTCTTAATGCATAAAAGTTTATAAAAATGAATCTAATAGTAAGAGAGATTAATAAACTGAGAGGACAAATACTTTGGAAATTTTAGAGCAAATATTGAGCACGTATGCCCTGTTTTTTGATTGGGCACATTGGGGAGAAGTGCTTACAGACCCAGTATCATGGGGGTTAATCGGTTCGCTAGTTGTCATTGAGGGATTATTATCAGCTGACAATGCCCTTGTTTTAGCGGTGCTTGTAAAGCATCTTCCTGAAAAACAAAGAAAGAAAGCACTTATGTATGGGATGTTAGGTGCCTACATATTCCGCTTTATCTTTATCGGAATTGGTGTATATCTAATTAAATTCTGGTTTATTAAAGTTGTAGGTGCCCTTTATTTAGGGTGGCTCGTTTACTCTCATTTCAGTAAAAAAGGTGAGGATGAGGAAGAAGACGGAGAAAAAGAGTTTAAAAAGGGCTCTTTATTAGTTCGTATTTTTGGTACGTTCTGGGCTACTGTAATTTCCGTAGAATTAATGGACGTTGCATTCTCGGTCGATTCCATCCTTGCGGCATTTGCCATTTCAGATCAAGTTTGGGTGCTATTAGTTGGTGGAGTTTTAGGGATTATCATGATGCGTACTGTTGCAGGAATATTCCTTACTCTTATCGAAAAAGTACCTGAGTTAGAAAATACGGCTTTCATATTAATCGGTATTATCGCATTAAAAATGTTAGCGAGTGTATTTGGATTTGAATTAGAACACTGGATTTTCTTCATCATTTTAATCTTAGCCTTTGCAATTACATTTGTTGTTCACTTTATGAATAAGAAAAAGTTAGTAGATTAGGAGAATACAGAAAAGTAATCAATTAATCTATTAATTTAAATCAATAGGTTTAGCTACTGCTGCATAAGTGGTAGCTTTTCTTTATACAAAAGTTGGGGGGAATGGCATGAAACATTTTAGCTATGAAACACCAGAAAGATTGGAAAAGATTTTTTATAAACAACCGGAATCTTTCACTAAGTATTCAGAAAAAGAGGTTCTTTCTTATATGGTGGGTGCAACGCTTTATATGCCAGCTACAAAAGAAAGTATTGCACAGGATGTCATTACAATGAAATTCAAACAACTGGGGTCCATGGTGATAGATTTAGAGGATGCTGTTGGAGATAACCAGCTAGCTGAGGCTGAGGAGCTTTTAGTGAAGCACCTTGAAACAATTTATTTTGCAGTGGAAAATGATATCGTCTCTGTCGAAGATTTACCACTAATCTTTGTTAGAGTAAGAACGCCTGAACAATTAGAAAGAATGAACTTAAAATTCGGAATATTTAATAAAGTGCTAACTGGGTATGTTTTCCCTAAATTCTCCTATAAAAATGCAAAGGAATTTCTAGAGATTATAGATAATATAAATACAGAAGATACAGTTCTATATGCAATGCCCATCTTAGAATCAACAGAGTTTATATATAAAGAGGATCGAATGGAGTCATTACTCAAAACGAAAGAGATTATCGACGCCTATAGTAAGTATATTTTAAATATCCGAGTTGGTTGTACAGACTTTTGTGGGTTATATGGAATTAGACGGAATGTAGATACAACAATCTATGATGTTTCGATTATACGAGATTGCTTAGCCAATATATTAAATATTTTTAATAGGCAAAACGATGGTTATGTCATCTCTGGCCCAGTATGGGAGTACTTCTCAACAGAGGAAAGAATATTAAAGCCACAACTACGTGTTAGCCCATTTGAATACAGACATGGAAGCACTGGTCTTAAAAAACGAAAAGAATTAATTAATGAGTTTCTCGATGGACTTATTAATGAAGTAATACTAGATAAATTAAATGGAATTATCGGAAAAACAATCATTCATCCAACACATATTAAACCTGTTAATGCTTTGTATACAGTCACTCACGAAGAATATATGGATGCATTAAGTATTATTAATAATGCTGAAGGAAATGTTGGTGTCCTGAAAAGTCAGTATCAAAATAAGATGAATGAAGTGAAGCCTCATTATTATTGGGCAAAGCGTATTTTACTAAGAGCTAAAGCTTATGGCGTATTTAATGAACACCAAGATTATACAAGCCTACTTATAGAAGATGATGAAGATTAGTAAAGAGGGAGAGATGACTCTGAAACAGGTTGAAACTAAAGAAGTTTATCATGTATTAAAAGATTTAACTGTTGAAGTGGAAGTAATCAATAATCCATATCATTTTGAGCTTGAACAGTTATTTCAAATGGCAGCAAGAATCAATAAAAATCGCAGCTTCTTGTTTGTGAGTCAAGTTTTAGGAAAACATCTTGCTGTCAATGCTAAAATACCATTGCTAGTTGGAAGCTTACTAGCAATCAGACATTTAGAGGTCGTTCATGGAGTTTGTGATCCTCGTGCTCAGAAAATTGCGAGTGCTATTCAAACGAAGCAAGGTCTAGAAGAGATTTGGTGCTCGCTTCAAAATGACCCGCTACATCTCCCAAAGCCCACTACATTTATTGGTTTTGCTGAAACAGCAACTGCGCTAGGGCATGCCGTATTTAGTACATTTAAAAATAATGCAAAATACATTCATACAACTCGAGAACAAGTTGTTAATCTTTCTTCAATAATTAACTTTGAAGAAGAACATTCACATGCGACAAGCCATCGAGTGTATGCATTAAATTCGGAGTTCTTCCAAGATGATAGCGAAGTAGTCCTAGTGGATGATGAAGTTACAACAGGTAAAACCGCAATCAATATTATCCGTAAAATTAAGTCACAATATCCTCTAAAAAAAGTATTTACTATTGTTTCAATATTAGATTGGCGAACGCCTGAATATCGTGAACGCTATCGGAAATTAGAGGAAGAGCTTAACATTACAATTCATACAATCTCTCTAATAGACGGAATTGTATCGATTGAAGGAACGCCAAATATTGAAGACAATGAAATGAAAATTGAGGAAACCTTCCAACCAGTCGTTTCCTATCTACCTGTTAATGATTTAATATCATCTGAAAACCTTCAACAAAATTCTTCTATTAGTGTCAATGGCATTCCGAATAAATCCTATTATCTACAATCAACTGGGAGATTCGGTTTAACTATAGAAAAAGAAAAAGAGTATTCAAGCCAAATCCATAAAATAGCGGACTTTTTAAAAGAACACAGACATGGGGAAAAAACATTAGTTGTTGGTACGGGAGAATTTATGTACGTGCCAATGCACATTGCTTCCCAAATGGGAGAGCATGTTTATTTCCAATCCACTACAAGAAGTCCAATCTACCATTTAGATTCACAAGATTATACCATTCAACAAAAGTTTGTCTTTGATAGTCCTGAAAACCAAGGTGTAACAAACTATTTATACAATATTGAATCCAATCAGTATGATGAAGTGTTTATTATTTTCGAGAGAATCGCTTCATTAGATGCAGTGAGTCCTTTAATCGAACAGTTCAGTAAAGTGAAACTACCATTTATTCATATTGTAAATTTGACAGAAATAGCTGAGTAAAGGAGCAAACCCTAAACTACAAAAAAGCATGGAGGATGAGCGGATGAATAAACCAATTGTGAAACCTGATAAAATGGGAAGTTATAGAGAAGAAGATGTCATTTTTCTATTGCGAGATATAAGTGATTATAAGATTGAGAGAAAGTCAGAGGACAGAGAGAAACTAATCCAATCGGGGACACATTATTCAGAAATGCTACCTGTAGAATATCAACCAACGGATGAATACTTATCTTTATTTCATAAAACGTTAGATCAATACGCTCAACGTGTCGCCATAGCTGTAGGTGTGGTTGCAGAGCAAATTATAGATAGAAATGGTTTAGAAGACTTGGTACTGGTAAGTTTAGCAAGAGCGGGTACACCAATCGGTATCCTAATCAAAAGATACTTATCGTTTAAATATCAAGTGGAAGTGCCACATTATTCCATCTCAATTATTCGTGGAAGAGGGATTGATGAAACGGCGATTGATTATATCTTTGATCAGCATGCACAAGCAAAAATTCAATTTGTTGATGGTTGGACAGGAAAGGGTGCTATTACATACGAGTTAGATGAAGCATGTAAAGCATACAATGAAACGCATGACAATCAACTTGATTCGAATTTAAGTGTTTTAGCAGATCCAGGGCATTGTGTAAGTACTTATGGAACACGAGATGACTTTTTAATTCCATCTGCATGTCTTAATTCTACAGTATCAGGTTTAGTTAGCCGTACGGTATTAAACTATGACTTTATGGAAAAAGGAGATTTCCATGGAGCGAAATACTATAGAGAGCTACAAGATGCGGATGTATCTAATCTTTATGTAGATACAATTACGAAGGAATTTGAAAAAGTGCAAGATGATGTTGCAAAAAAACTTAGGGAACTAAAAGAAGAGGATACATGCCCTTCATGGAAGGGCATGAAATCAGTTGAATTGATTCAAGAACGATTCGAAATTAATAACACGCATTTTATCAAACCGGGTGTCGGAGAAACAACTAGGGTATTACTACGCCGTGTTCCATGGAAAATTCTTGTAAACCCTAAGTATTCTAATGATTTGACACATATTCTAATGCTTGCTCAAGAACGAAATGTGCCAATTGAAGAATTTACTGATATGTCGTATTCATGTTGCGGACTTATTAAAGAGTTATAGGGGGATTATTTTGATACTATTTACTTCAGATTTAGATCGTACCTTAATCTATTCAGAAACGATGATGCAGACATATCCGGTTGTAAGTGAAGTCATTCCGGTCGAACATAAAGAGGAACTTGTCATTTCCTATATGTCTCAGGATTCTATTCAACTACTAAAGCAATTTAGTAAAGAACATCTATTTGTTCCTGTAACAACTAGAGCGGTTTACCAATATGAGAGAATTCACTTATTTGCAAAAGACATGAATCCAAAATATGCTATTACGAGTAATGGGGGAACAATTCTAATAGATGGAAAGCCTGATTTACAATGGAGTAAAATCGTAAAAAATCGATTAGCTGATGAATCGGGAACAAAAGAAGAGATGATTCGGATATTTTCAAAAATACGTCATGAATCTTGGGTATTAAGGGAATTCTTTATAGATGATCTATTTTATATGTTCCATGTTAATCGACAATTGGTACCTCGCGCGGAACTGGCTCAATTCCAACAAGAGCTTGCCACAATTGGCTGGAGTATCTTCCTTCATGGAAAGAAATTATATGTGTTACCAACATGTCTAAATAAAGCCTATGCCGTTCAATATTTACAAAATCTTGTAGAGTATGACTTACATGTCGCTGCAGGGGATTCGATGATGGACTATGACATGATCTGTGATGCTCATTATGGCTATAGCCCCACACATGGGGAGCTCTATGAAATGCTGCCAAACGATCAAAAGGTGAAGTGGCTAAAAGGCATGGGTGCAAATTCTACAGAGGAATTGCTTCGAAATATCCTAGAGTTGAATGTAGTGAAGTAGGGGGCTTTAGTAAGTTGTGAAATGGAAATAAAGACCGCGAGCAATCCTGAATGCTCGCGCAATTTTATTTTTCACCCAATCGAAAATGCCTTTCTTTTGGAAATGAAAGTACTATCAAATGGGGGCTACTTTAAATGGTGAATTTAAACAAAATTGAACTAAAGAAAAAAGGGCAATCCATTAATTTAACTAAAAAGAATCAAGTGCTAGGTGAAATTCTAGTAAATCTGAATTGGAATCAACAAAATAGTGGTAAAAAATCAGGTGGATTTTTTTCTTCTCTTTTAGGTAAATCCAAAAATGTAGATCTTGATTTAGGTTGTTTGTATGAATTGAAAAATGGAGATAAGGGTTGTGTACAGGCATTAGGAAATTCATTTGGTTCCTATACAAACTATCCATATATCCAACTAGATGCAGATGATCGAACAGGTTTAGCAACAAGTGGTGAAAACTTACGTATTAACGGGAGTAAAATATCTGAGATTAAACGAGTATTGGTTTATGCCTTTATTTATGAGGGGATTGCCAATTGGTCACAGGCTGATGGTGTGGTGACATTAAAATACCCTGGAGGTGCAGATATTGAAGTAAAGTTGGATCAACACCAAAATGGGCAATTTATGTGTGCAATCTCTATGATTGAAAATGTAAACGATGAAACATTTAAAGTAGAACGTCTAGTGGAATATTTTAATGGTCATAAAAATATGGACCAAGCCTATAACTGGGGTTTGGATTGGGTAGCTGGTCGTAAATGAAGCAACAAGTCAAATTGAAAACATATTAACATTAGTAGTGCAAACCAAGGCCATGGTTTGTGCTACTATTTTTTTATAGTAGAAGTGAAGGAAAGCCGATCAGCTCCTGGGATCATTCTAGAATCCGTATCAAAAACCGGCTAACTTCACACCCTTATTTGAATCAGTTTAGTATGTTGGGTCCAAGAGATCGTGTATAAGAAAATGGAATCGATAAGGCACTGTGAAGACTTCTATAATTGGCAAAAAGGAGAAGAAAGATGAAACACGTTATTGCACTCGATGTCAGTAAAGGAAAAAGTACCGTTGCCATTTATAATGGCTATAAACAATGTGAATTTGAAGGGGAGTTGTATCATACACGTGTTGATTTTGAGCACCTACACCAACGGATTGAGGAAATAAAAATTCTTGATGGACACGCGCCGGAAATCGTATTTGAAGCAACGGGTATCTATTCAAAGCCAGTTGAAAAGTTTCTACGTGATTACGGCCATATATACTGCCGTATGAACCCGCTTGAAGCGAACCAACAAATGGCTTCGATGCGTCGATACAAAACTGATATTAGCGATGCACATGAGTTAGCGAAGACCCATTTTAAAATGGAACGCGAAATCACATATGTGCAAGATGCTTATTATGATCAAATGCGGGCGATTACGCGTTATTATGATGAAATTGATGGAGAAATCATTCTTTTACGCAGTCGAATGCATGCGATTTTACATATATCGTTTCCAGAGTTGGAACAGCTCCTTACACCGAGTTCAGCGCTATTTTTAAATTTCGTGCAGTTGTATCCACATCCAGCACTTTTAATGGCTCATTCAAAAACAATCATTAAAAATCGTTTAAAAAGCAATACTCGTAAGAATCTTTCACTAGAACGTGCAGAGAAAAAAGCTATCGTGTTATTAGAAGCTGCCGAGAATTCATATCCAGCGATTGAACCAACAGATATTCGGTGTGATCAAGTACGCGATTATGCACGACGTATAGCAGATTTACTGGAAAAGAAGGACCAGCTTGTGAAACAAATGGTGGAGATGTCTAAAGGGAGAAAAGAATACACAGTATTACGCTCTTTTCCTGGCATTGGTGATACAACAGCATGTCGGCTGATTGGTGAGATGGGTGATCTTCGTCGTTTTAAAAATGCTAAACAACTGAATGCCTACGTTGGAATCGATATTATGCGCTATCAATCCGGTAATACGCAATACCATGACCGTATCAATAAACGAGGGAACAAGAAGCTACGGAAAATATTATATTTTATGATTTGTGCAATGCTTATGACCAAAGGAAAACCCAACCACTTCGTAGACTATTATTACAAATTAAAAACGCAACCTCAGAGAAAGCCTCATAAGGTCGCGATTGTGGCGTGTATCAATAAGTTTCTGAAAGTGACATTTCATTTACTGAAACACGACATACTTTACGATTATGAGTCCGCACTACCAGCTCAGAAATCGTAACCAAGTTTATATCAACTATAGCACATTGACCTTTCGAAAAAAAGAAAATCGTAAGGTCTTTTCGTCATGAGAAAATTTTGTTGTAGTTGGGAGGGGTACCCCTCCCAACTACAACAAAATCATGGATACAAAAGAATTTAATGAAATAGTCTTGACTAATCGTAAGAAAGGAGCTGACTCAATCTTAAGAGATTAAGTCAGCTTCTTTTTATGATTGGATAAACATTTGAACCCATGCGCCATTATAATAACCGACACCAATCGCATTGTATTGGCCGTTTAAAATATTGGCTTTATGCCCAGAAGAGTTCATCCAAGAATTCATTACTTCTTGTGGAGACTTTTGTCCTTTGGCGATGTTTTCACCTGCAGCACGGTATGAAATACCGAAAGTTTTCAACATATCAAAAGGACTACCATAGTTCGGACTAGTATGGCTGAAATAGTTACTGTTAATCATATCCATAGCTTTCTTTTCAGCAACGTTTTTCACATCTGCTCGATGCGTAAGTGGACCTAATCCGGCTTTCTGTCTTTCGATATTCACTAAGCGAACGACCTCTTCTTCAAAGCTTGCCTCCGATGTACCTGATCCCTTTAAACGAATCGATGAGCCAATTTGCATATTCAGTGGATCAACGGATGGATTCAGTCTCATCAATTCTTTATAATCCAGCCCATATCTTTGTGCAATGTACCAGAATGTATCTCCTTTTGAGACCTTGTAATACTCAAATGGTGGCTCTTTGAACGTTTTGCTTTCTTGTCCATGTACAGAATAATTAAAGGAGAACAAGAAAAGAGCAAAAACAAAAAGGACACTCGCTAGTTTTTTCATTTAATTTTTTGCACCTCCTTTGACTCATATAAATGTCCGTATCAAAATGTACATTTTTGCTTGTCTAAGCATGTACACTTTCGCTTAAATTGTGCTTCTCTATACATGTGCATGAATAATTACAACTTGACATGGAGACCTCTACTCGCA
>Ga0182747_1001682_pt1 | contig 16693 bp, 13 predicted proteins | sample eDN3rd30CBELigBY_FD_128526 | JGI IMG/M metagenome (GOLD analysis project Ga0182747, IMG submission 128526) | Enriched backyard soil microbial communities from Emeryville, California, USA - eDNA 3rd pass 30_C BE-Lig BY (version 2) (version 2) | ecosystem: Environmental > Terrestrial > Soil >...
GGCGTGCCCTCGTTCAGCACGATGTCGTTGATGGTCACGTACATGGCGTGATCGGACACCGGTGTCTTGATCTTGTAGGTGGAGCCGATCAGCATCTCCGGACGCTCGAGCTTCTCATGCATCCAGACGACGTTGGCCTCCTTGCGCGGCGCCTCCGCCGCCTTCTCGGCAGCCTTGTCCTCGGGCTTCTCGACCCGGTACTTGACGATTTTCTTGTCGATCCTGGTGGAGCTCATGGGTGTCTCACAGCTTGCCGTAATAGCCTTCCTTCAGCGCATCGAACAGGTTGGCGGCCGTGTGCAGCTCGCCGTCGTATTCGATCTCCTCGTCGCCCTTCACCTTCAGTTCGGTGCCGTCCTCGAGCGTGAACACGTAGGTGGTGTTCTTCAGATCCTGTTCCTTGACCAGCACGCCCTGGAACGCCTCGGGGTTGAAGCGGAAGGTGGTGCAGCCCTTCAGCCCCTGCTCGTAGGCGTATAGATAGATGTCCTTGAACTGTTCGTAGTCGTAGTCGGTGGGCACGTTCGCCGTCTTGGAGATCGAGGAATCCACCCACAGCTGCGAGGCGGCCTGGATGTCCACGTGCTGCTTCGGCGTGATGTCGTCGGTGGTGAGGAAGTAGTCGGGCAGCTGCTCGGCCGCAACGGTGGAATTCGGCATGGCGCGCGGATTCACCAGCTGGCGGTAGGCCAGCAGCTCGAAGGAGAACACGTCGATCTTCTCCTTCGACTTCTTGCCGGCGCGGATCACGTTCCTGAAATAGTGGTGCGCGAACGAAGGCTCGATGCCGTTGGAGGCATTGTTGGCCAGCGACAGCGAAATCGTGCCGGTGGGCGCGATCGAGCTGTGATGCGTGAAGCGCGCACCCACTTCGGCCAGCTCGTCCACCAGCTCCGGCGCTGCTTCGGCGACGCGCTGCATGTAACGGCTGTACTTCGCGTGCAGGATGCGGCCCGGCACCTTCTGCCCGATACGCCAGCCGTCCTCGCTCATTTCCGGACGCTTGCGCAGCATCTCGGCCGTCACCGGGAATTCCTCGAGCATGATGGGCGCCGGTCCCTTCTCCTTCGACAGCTCCAGCCCAGCTTCCCAGCCGGCGAGCGCCATTTCACGCGACACGTTCTGCGTGAATGCCACGGACTTCTTCGAACCGTACTTCATGCACAGCATGGTGATGGTCGAACCCAGGCCCAGGAAGCCCATGCCGTGACGGCGCTTGCGCGTGATCTCGTCGCGCTGCTGGCCGAGCGGCAGGCCGTTGATCTCGACCACGTTGTCGAGCATGCGCGTGAACACTTTCACGACCTTGCGGAACTCTTCCCAGTCGAAGCGTGCATCTTCAGTGAACGGATCGATCACGAAGCGCGTCAGGTTCACCGAGCCGAGCAGGCAGGAGCCGTACGGCGGCAGCGGCTGCTCACCGCAGGGGTTGGTCGCGCGAATGTTCTCGCACCACCAGTTGTTGTTCATTTCGTTGACGCGATCGATCAGCACGAAACCGGGCTCGGCGAAATCGTAAGTGGAGGACATGATCACGTCCCACACGCGCCGCGCCGGCAGCGTCTTGTAGATCTTGCAGCAGACCAGTCCGCTTTCGTTGGCGAAGTAGGAATGCGTGGTCGGCCATTCGCGCCAGACGTATTGCGACGCATCCGTCACGTCGAGCCCTTCGGCTTCCACTTCTTGGCGGGTCACCGGGAACGCCAGCTGCCACTGCCTGTCGTCCTTCACCGCGTCCATGAACTCGTCGGTGATCAGCAGCGACAGGTTGAACTGGCGCAGCCGGCCCGCTTCACGCTTGGCACGGATGAAATCCATCACGTCGGGATGGCCGACGTCGAACGTGCCCATCTGCGCGCCGCGGCGACCGCCCGCCGAAGACACGGTGAAGCACATCTTGTCGTAGATATCCATGAAGGACAGCGGACCGGAGGTGTATGCGCCCGCACCCGAGACGTACGCGCCGCGCGGCCGCATGGTCGAGAACTCGTAGCCGATGCCGCAGCCCGCCTTCAGCGTCAGGCCCGCCTCGTGCACCTTGGCCAGGATGTCGTCCATCGAATCGCGGATGGTGCCCGACACGGTGCAGTTGATGGTCGAGGTCGCCGGCTTGTGTTCCTGCGCGCCCGCGTTCGAGGTAATGCGGCCGGCGGGAATCGTGCCCTTGCGCAGCGCCCACAGGAATTTGTCGTACCACTCCGTCCGCATTTCCTCGCGTTCCACATCGGCGAGGGCGCGCGCGACGCGCTGGTAGGTCTCGTCCATGGTTCGATCGATCGGCGTGCCGTCTTTGGCGCACAGCCGGTACTTCTTGTCCCAGATATCGAGCGAGGCTTCCTGGTATGGAATGCTGTTGACGTCCATGGGCTCTAGCTTGATTGCGGTCTTCATGCCGGTATGACACTCCCCGGTGCGGGCGGGCAACCCTTTGATTCCATCTGCCCGTGCGGCGCTCGCCTAAGGGATGGGGCGTCGCTGTGGGCAGTCCTTGTTACTTCTGACCTTCAGATGGCTGCGAGCCCATGGCTTTGGGGCTCCCGATAGTCCGCGGAAGACCGGTGCCCGGTGCGATTCGCATACCACTACATCTTGTGTCAGGAAAGGGAATCTAGTCCGCCGCTCCGCCCCCGTCAAGAAAACGTTGCTTCGGTCACACTTCTAAAAAATATATAAAATTCAAACAATTACAGTATTCGAATGACGAATTCACAAATGCAAGCCTGCGTCTGCAGATATTCGCTGTAGTCGCATCGATCACAAGATGTTGTGTCCGTCGATCCTCGGGATCGGCTATGCACCGCCCGCCCACAGCCCATCCACCGCTGACCCACGGGTTGTCCACAGCTTGTCCCGCGACTTGTTCGACACCGCCGATGCGGCCGGCCAGCGCTTGAAACCACCCGCGCTGTCACCAGTTTGATTGCCGCGCATCGCTCGATGCGCCAAGGCGGCTCGCGCCAGCAGCCGAAGCCGATTGAAGTATTTGTTGCCCAAATTCCTTGAATGAGGAGGTCGTCATGAGTCTCATCCGCTATGAACCGTGGAGCCTGGTGAACCGCCTGCATCACGACCTGGACCGCATCTTCGGTCGCGAATTCGCCCCCGATGACGATTCCCGCGGCGCGGTCAGCGACTGGATGCCGGCCGTCGACGTGCAGGAGACCAAGGATGCATTCGTGCTGCACGCGGACCTGCCAGGCGTGGATCCCAAGGACATCGACGTCACCATGGAGAACGGCGTCCTGGCCCTGCGCGGCCGCCGCCAGAGCGAATCGACCAAGGAAGAAGGCGGCTACCGGCGCGTCGAGCGCATCAGCGGTGAGTTCTTCCGCCGCTTCACGCTGCCGGACGTGGCCGATGCCGAGTCCATTTCCGCCCAGACCAGCAATGGCGTGCTGACGGTCCGCATCGCCAAGCGCCCCGAGGTCCAGCCCCGACGCATCGAGGTCAAAGGCTCCTGATCCGCCCGCGTCGCCGGCCGCCGGAATTTCCGGCGGCTGGCTGCTTTTCCTCTACCGGCCGATCCGGCACTGCCCGGAACTTCCGCGCCGCCGGCAGGCTCTTCCATTCGCGGCCGGCCTGCCATGCAGGCGGTATCTGTGGACGGCGCAGCGCTGCCCGCAACACAGCTACCGTGACGAAATCTTGCAGAAGACCGGTCCTGCAGGCGGCACGCCTCGGCAATCGCGGCTAGAATTCCAGCCGCGTTGCATGAATCGCGCGCCGACGAGGCTTGCCGGATACGGCAGTTCCCGGCGATCGTTCGCGACCGCCCCATTCAAACAAGGGTCATGTTCATGAGACAGGTCTTCAGGCTCATCGCCATCACGGCATTGATCGCAAGCGCCAACGTCCAGGCGCAGCTGCCGCAGAAGGTCGGCGATACGCCGGTACCCTCGCTGGCCCCCATCATCAAGAGGGCCTCGCCGGCGGTGGTCAACATCGCCACCAAGGGCACCATCCGCGACAACAATCGCAATCCGCTGCTCGACGATCCGTTCTTCCGCCGCTTCTTCGGCGCGCCGGACACACCGCGCGAGCGTCAGTTCCAGAGCGCCGGTTCCGGCGTCATCGTCGACGCCAAGAACGGCTACATCATCACCAACGCGCACGTGGTGGAGAACGCCAGCGAAATCACCGTCACCCTGCTCGACGACCGCCAGGTGAAGGCCGAAGTGGTCGGCCGCGATCCCGGCTCGGACGTGGCGGTGCTGAAGGTCACGACCAAGAACCTGGCGGAGATGCCGCTGGCCGACTCGAGCAAGGCCGAGGTGGGCGATTTCGTGATCGCCATCGGCAATCCGTTCGGCCTGCAGCACACGGTGACCTCCGGCATCATCAGCGCGCTCGGCCGCTCCGGCATCAATCCGGAAGGCTATGAGGACTTCATCCAGACCGACGCCTCCATCAACCCCGGCAACTCCGGCGGCGCGCTGGTCGACCTCGACGGCAAGCTGGTGGGCGTCAACACCGCCATCTTCTCGCGCAGCGGCGGCAACATCGGCATTGGCTTCGCCATCCCCTCCAACATGGTGAAAGCGGTGATGACGCAGCTGATCCAGTACGGCGAGGTCAAGCGCGGCATGCTGGGCGTACAACTGCGCAACATGACCCCGGCGATCGCCGAAAGCCTGGGGCTCGCCAACGCCAAGGGCGCGCTGGTCGGCCAGGTGGTCGAGGCCTCGCCCGCCGAGAAGGCCGGCATCAAGGCCGGCGACGTCATCACCTCGGTCAACGGCCGCAACGTGTCGAACGCCTCTGATACCCGCAACATCATCGGCTTGCTGCGCATCGGAGAGAAAGTGGAGATCGGTCTGTTGCGCGACGGCCAGCCGCGGCGCGTCACTGCCGTGATCGCCGAAGGTAACAGCACTTCGGCCGAAGGCGCAGCGGAGCTTCATGCTGCGTTTGAAGGCGCGGCACTCACTAACGCCGCAGACGGTGCCGGCGTGCAGATCCAGAGCGTCGCCGAAGGCAGCCCTGCGGCCCAGAACGGACTGCGCCAGAACGACATCATCGTCGCGATCGGCCGCGTGCGGATCACGAACATGGAACAGCTGCGTTCGGCCGTGAAAGGTGCAAACGCCTTCGCGATCACCATCCGCCGCGGCAACGCGACGCTGGTGTTCCCGATCGGCTGATGACGGGGGGAGGGGCCAGAGGACGTGAACGTCCTTTGCCCCTCTTCCCTCCTGCAAGAGATTGCACGCAGCTCCGATTGGGGGCGCAAGTTTGCTTGTCACTCCCACTCAGCCGGGAACCATCGGACTTGATTCCGATGGATTCCCGCTTCCCATCAGGTCGGGAGCAGGCTCTGCGCGGGGATGACCGGATACAGTCCCTTCCTTAGTCGGGACGCTCACAAAGCTGCTGCGATCGAGCTTGCTTGGTCAGTGCCGCGAGCTTGCGGACCTCCTCGTAGAAGCGAGGCAGGTCCGCGTTCACCGAGTTGAGCAGCTGCAGCAGCCCGGGCAGGCAGCCGCGATAAGTGGCCGCCGACACCAGATCGGCGTTGCCGAGCGCGCGATCGAACCAACGGTCGTAGCCGGCGTAGCCGTTCCAGCTCGCCCTGAGCTGGGTGTACTCGAACTTCAGCCGGCCGAACTCTTCGTCTTTGCGCGCGCGCATCTCGACCGGCGCCAAATCAGAAGCGTAGAGCCGTCGTAAACGCTCGCGCGTATCGAGCAGCAGCTGAACGAATTCCCGATTCCTCTGACGCTGCAGCCGCCACGCCGGCAGGTCCTTGGCTCGCCCGTTCGAATTCAGCCAGCGCTCCAGCCCCGTCTCTTCCACCGCGGTGGCGAAGGCCTCGTTGAATTCCGAATCGCCCGGCACGTAGATGAGCTGATGTGCCAGTTCGTGAAACAACGTGGCCGCAAGCTGCGCATCGCTCCAGCCCAGCATGGTGCTCAACACCGGGTCTTTGAAATGCCCGAGCGTCGAATACGCGGGAACGCCACCGACCGTTGCGTCATCGCCCCTGGCGCGCAAACGACGCGCGTAGCGCTGTGCACTTTTTTCGTTGAAATAGCCGCGATAGACGACGCAGCCCGCGATCGGAAAGCACCAGCGCCGCGGCTCCACCGAGAACTCCGGCGTCGCAAACACGTTCCAGACCACGTACGGCCGACCGATGTCGGCATAGCTGCGGTAACTGGCATTATCCGGCAGACCCAGCTCACGCGAGGCGAAATCCCGCGCCGCGGAGACGTATTCGAGCTTGGCCTTGAGCTTGTCGGGCGTCGCCGGGTCCTGCAGCACCGCGGCTATGGGCTCGCGCTTCGATGCAATCCGCATCTGCCCGCCCGCCGCCTGCAGCAGGTAACAGCCGGACAAAGACAGCAGCAGGCAGGCCGTGACGCAGATTCTTGGCAGTCGAGCGATTCTCGTCACTTCGGGGCGTGCGGCGACAGGATGGAGACTGAAGAGTTGGCTATCGCGACGCAGCGTGTCAACGTTCACCGTCTGTTCCCGGCGCGACGCTCCATTACACTTGCGCCATGAAGATCTACCTGGTCGGCGGCGCCGTACGCGATGAACTCCTGGGCTTGCCAGTGCGCGAGCGCGACTGGGTGGTCGTCGGCGCGCGGCCGGAAGATCTGACTTCTCGCGGCTACAAGCCCGTCGGCAAGGATTTTCCCGTATTCCTGCATCCACAAACCGCAGAGGAATACGCACTGGCGCGCACCGAGCGCAAAACCGGTCCGGGCTACCGCGGCTTCGAAACCCGGTTCTCGCCCGACGTCACGCTGGAACAGGACCTGCAACGGCGCGACCTGACCATCAATGCCATCGCCCGGGATCCCGACTCCGGTGCGCTGACCGATCCCTTCGGCGGCGAACGGGATTTGCGCGGCCGCGTATTGCGGCATGTGTCGGAAGCGTTCGTCGAAGACCCGGTGCGCGTATTAAGAGCCGCACGATTCGCAGCACGGTTTGCGCCGCTGGGGTTCGAGGTCGCGCCTGAAACCATCGAACTGATGCGGACCATCGCCGCCCGCGGTGAACTCGACGCGCTCGTGCCCGAACGGGTGTGGCAGGAAACGCAGCGCGCGCTCGAGCAGGAAGCGCCGTGGAAGTATTTTGAAGTCCTGCGCGAAGGCCATGCCCTGCCCGCCGTCTTTCCCGAAGTAGCAGCGCTGTTCGGCGTGCCGCAACCCGAGAAATGGCATCCCGAGATCGATGCCGGCGTGCATACGCTCATGGTGATCCAGCAGGCGGCGCGCCTGACCGATGACCCTGTGGTCCGCTTCGCCGCGCTCACGCACGATCTCGGCAAGGGCACTACACCGCGGGAAGAATGGCCGCGACACGTCGCACACGAGCATCGCAGCGTCGGGTTGATCGAGACAATGTGTGCGCGACTGCGCATCCCGAATGCCTACCGCGAGCTAGCCGTGCAGGTCGGGCGCTACCACTTGCTGTCGCACAAAGTCGCCGAGCTGCGCACGACGACGCTGCTGGACCTGCTGGAGAATCTCGATGCCTTCCGCCGGCCGGAGCGTTTCGAGCAGTTCATCCTCGCCTGCGAGGCCGACGCGCGCGGTCGCAAGGGACTGGAGAATCGCGAATATCCGCAGGCCGAGCTGTTGCGGCAGGCATATCGATTGACCGCCGGCGTTCGTCTCGACGCACAGGCACGCGCAGGACTGAATGGCCCGCAGATCGCCGCCCGGTTGCGCCAGGAACGCATCGCGCAGCTGGAACAGCTGGTTCGCTGAGTCGGCTAAAGGGTGCCGATGAGATCGCGCGTCCTGAAGCCGCGCAGCGGATGTTCGTAGTTGGCCGCGAGCCCGAGCACCTTGAACCGCTCGCCCATCTCTCCCGGCAAGGTCAGCACCATCGCCTGCCTGGCAAGCTGCACCCGATCGGCCACCGGCCGCTCGGCGATATCGGCCATGAACTGCTCGATGCCGCAGCCGATCAGGAAATGCGCCTGGGTCGTGAATCCCGCCACACGCAATCCGGCGTCGCTGGCAGCCTCGGCAACCGCAGTGAAGTCGACCCACGCACCGATATCCTGCACGCCGACGTTGATCAGCGGCTCGTCGTGGAAACGGTGCCGGTAATGGCACAACAGCGTGCCTTCGCGTCGCTCGCCGCGGTAATACTGGCGTTGCGGCAGGCCGTAATCGATGAACAACGCGACACCTTCGGCGAGCGCATCGGCGAGCCCATGAATCCACGGCGCCATGCGCATGTTGATCTCGGACAGATAGCCATCGGCAAACGGCTCACCATTGGCGTGCTCGATCGCTCTGACCGCCGCTTCGAGCGCCGGATCGGCGTGGACCTCGGACCAGTCCAGGCGACCCAACTGCCATGTGATGCCAACGGTATTGATCTGCGTTCCGCGAACGCGAAAGCGCTGCACCGGAAGCGCGTCCAGCACTTCATTCGCCAGGACGACGCCGCGTAAGGCGGTCGGCCAGTGATCCAGCCATTCCACCCGCGACAGCAACTCCGGAACCCGGGCTGCGATCGTCTCGCGCTGGCGCGCCCGCAGATCGGCGCTCACTTCCAGGATGAAATAGTGCTCAGGCAGTTGGTTCTGCGCGGCAAGCTCCGCCAGCACATCCGCTGCCATGACTCCCGAGCCGGCACCGAGCTCGAGAATGTCCGCAACACCGCCCAGATTCGCGAACACTTCGATGCATTGCGCCGCAAGACACTGGCTGAAGAGCGGCGAAATCTCCGGCGCGGTGACGAAATCGCCGTCACGCCCGAGTTTGGTGGAACCGGCGCTGTAATAACCGAGGCCGGGCTCGTACAGGGCCAGCTCCATGAAGCGCTCGAAGCTGATCCAGCCGGCGTGCGCTTCGATCTCGTCCCGGATCCGCTGCACCAGCCGCTCGCTGTGCGCGATTTCGTCGGGCGTGAGCGCCGGCAACGCTGCGGCCGTGCTCACGCAGCCCCGCACGGAGTTGCAACCATCCCCAGTTCGGCGAACATAACCGTCATGACTTCCTCTTCCGCATCGACCAGGGACGCGCTGGCCGGCAGCGTATTTCTGATAACCGGCGCTGCCAAGCGCCTCGGCGCTGCCATCGCACGCGGCGTTCACGCCGAGGGCGCCCATGTTGCCATTCATTTTCACCGTTCGGCCACCGAGGCGGAACGGCTATGCGAGGAGCTCAACTCGACTCGGGGCAGCTCGGCGCTCGCGATCCAGGGCGACCTGCTGGACATGGCGCGATTGCCGGAGATCATCGCATCCACCGTCGGTGCGTTCGGCCGCCTGGATGCGCTGATCAACAATGCCTCATCGTTCTACCCGACCCCGTTCGGCTCGATCTCGCTGCCGCACTGGGACGACCTGATCGGCACCAACCTGAAGGCACCGCTGTTTCTCGCGCAGGCCGCAGCACCGCACCTGCGACAGTCGCGCGGGCTGATCGTGAACATGATCGACATCCACGCGCAGCGGCCGCTGCCAGCGCACCCGGTGTACAGCACCGCCAAGGCGGGATTGGCCATGCTGACCCGGTCGCTCGCCCGCGAGCTTGGCCCGGAAGTGCGCGTGAACGGCGTAGCACCTGGGCCGATCTTGTGGCCGGAGGGCGGCATGGACGAGCAGCTCAAGGAAGAGATCATCGAGAAAACGCAGCTGAAGCGCAGCGGCTCACCCGACGACATCGTGCGGGCAGTGCTGTTCTTCGCCAAGGACGCACCGTATGTGACGGGGCAGATACTGGCGGTGGATGGCGGACGCAGTGTGGGGTGGTGAGCGGCCCGGGGCTTCCCAGCCAGCTTCGATCAACCGCGCGGTTTTGGAGGAGTAGCTTCGTCTGGCAGCGTGCGGTTCCGGCGGGGATGTATTTACGTGCGGTCCTGGAAATGGGTAGCCCCGGCCAGAACGCGCCTGGCAAGATGCTCAGGAATCCCAGCATCCGCGAGCACGTTCCGGAAATCATACCGGTGCCCAGCGATCTCTAACCGAGAGAGACCTCCGTCATCTCGTGCCCGGCCGCATCGAACGCGTCCCACAGCTCACGCATCGTCCGGTGCAGTACCGGGTGCATGACCTGCGGCGCGATGTCGGTCATCGGCTTGAGCATGTAGGGGCGCCGCAGCAGGTCCGGGCGTGGCAGGACGAGGCCGGGTTCGGTACTGATCAGGTCGCCATATAGAAGAATGTCGAGATCCATCGCGCGCGGCGCCCATTTCGGCGCGCCCGGCGGGCGGCCGCATAGCACCTCGATCCCTTGCAGTTGCTGCCGTACCCGGGCGACGGGATCGTCGGTGCTGAAGCCGACGACGAGGTTGATGAAGTCGTCGCCCTCGAAGCCCACCGCCTTGTTGCGGTAGGCGGGCGAAATCCGCAGAGATGGGTAGATCTGCTGCAGCGCCGCCAGCGCGGCGCGCAGGTTCTTGTGCGGTTCGACGTTGCTGCCGGCCGCGACGTAAACGTCGATCATGCTTGTGATGCTGCGGCGGCGTAATCCTCGGCGCGCCGCTCGATCTGGATGCCGACGTCGCGGGCGCCGCGGATGGCGCCCTGCTTGTTCAGGCGCACTTTCACCCAGCTGACGCCGAAGCGGGTGACGATGAGCTCAGCGATGCGCTCGGTCAGCGTCTCGACCAGCTGGAACTGCGATTCGCCAACGAAGGTGAGCAGCGCTTTCGCCACCTTCTTGTAATCGATGGTGTCTTCGATACGGTCGCTGGCCGCGGCCTTGCGGATGTCGGCCGCCATCTCGATGTCGATGATGACGGTCTGCTTGACCCGGCGCTCCCATTCCCAGATTCCGACGATGCATTCGACGCTCAGCGAGCTCAGGAAAATCTTGTCCATCGAGTCTGGGGAAGAGGTTGGAAGGTTGATGAGATCAGGCGGCATGCGGCGGCGCGCTCAGCGTATCCAGCGGCCAGCGCGCGGTGGCACGGATTTTCAGGTCATCGTGCTCGCCGGCGACGAGCCGGCGGTAGCCAGCGTACGCGATCATCGCAGCATTGTCCGTGCAAAACGCCGGGCGCGGATAGAGGACCTGGATGCCGCGGCGCTGACCGAGCTGCGACAGCTCGCGCCGCAAAGCCTGGTTCGCACCCACGCCGCCGGCGACGACCAGTGTGCGGAAGCCGGTTTGCACCAGGGCCCGCGAGCACTTCGCGACCAGCGTCTCGACCACCGCCTGCTGGAATTCGGCTGCCACGTCCGCGCGGGTTGCATCGTCGAGCTGCAGATCGCGGACGGCGACGACCACCGCGGTTTTCAGTCCGCTGAAACTGAAGTCCAGCCCCGGCCGGTCCAGCATCGGCCGCGGGAAACGGAAACGGCCGGGGCGGCCGCCATCGGCAATCTTCGCCAGCGCCGGGCCGCCCGGGTACGGCAGGCCCAGAAGTTTGGCAGTCTTGTCGAACGCCTCACCCGCTGCATCGTCGACCGAGGCGCCGAGAATGCGGTATTGGCCGATGCCCCGGACCTCGGCCAGCAGGGTGTGCCCGCCGGAGACCAACAGCGCCAGGAACGGAAACTGGGGAGGGGTCGGCTCGAGCATCGGCGCCAGCAGATGTCCTTCCAGATGGTGGACCCCGACGGCCGGGCAGCCCCAGGCAAAAGCCAGGCTGCGCGACACCGCCGCCCCCACCAACAGGGCCCCGACCAGGCCCGGCCCGGCCGTGTAGGCAATGCCGTCGATATCGCCCGGGGCCACTGCCGCGTCGCGCAACGCCCCTTCGATCAGCGGCAGGAGCTTGCGGACGTGGTCGCGCGAGGCCAGTTCGGGCACCACCCCGCCGTATTCGACGTGCAGGTCGATCTGGCTGTACAGCCGGTGCGCCAGCAGGCCCGCAGCGCCGTCATAAACGGCCGCCGCGGTCTCGTCGCAGGAGGTTTCAATGCCCAATACCTTCATGGCGTCTCACTTGTTTCCTGTAGGGTCCCACCGGTTTCCGCGGCCGTATGGCGCCCCGCTCCCGTGGAAAGCCGCAATTTCGGCGGCGACCTTTTGATTTTCACAGGCTACCTCATTAGACTTCCGCGCTCTTCGCCCGCCCCGGGTCTCGTGCGGCTGGGCTTTTTCGAGCAAGGTTTGTCATCCAGAGGTAGCAATGCCGAGCGTCCGGATTCGAGAAAACGAGTACTTTGATGCCGCGTTGCGGCGCTTCAAGCGCGCCTGCGAGAAGGCCGGAGTGCTGACGGAGCTGCGGCGGCGCGAATTCTACGAGAAGCCCACCCAGGAACGGAAACGCAAGAAGGCGGCCGCCGTGAAGCGGCACCAGAAGCGTTCCAGCCGTGACTTCTCCAGTGCGCGCGGCGCCCGTGGCGCCGCCCGTCCGGCTGCCCGCCCGGCCCGCTACTGAAGTTTCGACCTCTGCCGGCCCGGACCGCTTCCGTGCCGGCAGTCGATGGGTCGACGACCCATCTTCTTTTCCTTCCAACGCCTCCCGAACCCATGTCTCTCAAAGAGCGCATCACCGAAGACATGAAGGCCGCCATGCGGGCCAAGGACACCGAGCGCCTGGGTACCATCCGCATGATCACCGCCGCCATCAAGCAGCGGGAGGTCGATGAGCGCATCAGCCTCGACGACAGCCAGGTGCTGGCCGTGCTCGAGAAGATGATCAAGATGCGCAAGGAATCGGTGGCGCAGTTCCTGAGCGGCGGTCGCGAAGACCTGGTCGCGAAGGAGAACAAGGAAATCGAGCTGCTGCAGGCTTACATGCCGGCACAACTCTCGGACGCCGAGCTCGACGCGCTGATCGCCGATGCGATCGCCCGCTGCGGCGCGACCTCGATCAAGGAAATGGGCAAGGCGATGGCGCTCGTCAAGCAGAGCGCACAGGGCCGCGCCGACATGGCGCAGGTCAGCGCCAAGCTCAAGGCAAAGCTCGGCGGCTGAAGGTTTCGGGCGGCGCGAACGGCGCCGGCTTCCTCCAATCCCGCAGCGATTTTTTGTTCGATTGCGCACGGCCCGCAGCCTGTTTCTGGCCCGTGTTTTGCCGGGCGCGACGCCATGGCCCGCTGTCGGATTTTTTCGTCGCGGTTCTATTTGCCCGCGCCATCCGGCGGCTTATCCTTCGCGACCAGCCGCCCACGCCTGTGCCTCGAGAAGCCGTGTCCGGACGCATTCCCCAATACTTCATCGATGAGCTCGTCGCCCGCGCCGACATCGTGGAACTGATCGGCAGCCGCGTGCCGCTGAAAAAGTACGGCAAGGAATTCAAGGCCTGCTGTCCGTTCCACAACGAGAAGACGCCCTCGTTCCACGTGGTCCCCGACAAGCAGTTCTATCACTGCTTCGGCTGCGGCGTGCACGGCACGGCGCTCGGCTTCCTGATGGAGCACGATCACATGAGCTTCGTCGAGGCGGTCGAGGAGCTCGCCGGCCGGGTCGGGCTCGACGTGCCGCGCGAAGGTGCCGCCGTCGCACGCCCCACGACGCCCACCGATGGCTTGTTCACCGCCCTGGACCAGGCTGCCGAGCTGTATCGGTCGGAGCTGCGGAATTCGGAGCGTGCCAAGGAGTATTTCAAGAGGCGCGGCGTCAGCGGCGACATCGCGGCACGCTTCAGCCTGGGCTACGCGCCCGATGCCTGGGATTTCATGCTCCGCAAGCTCGGCGGATCGGAAGCCGATCGTACCCGGCTGCTGCAAGCCGGCCTGATCATCGAACGTGAGCGCCGCCCGGGATCCAACGCGGATTCCGGCCATTACGACCGTTTTCGGGATCGCGTGATGTTCCCGATCCGCGATGCGCGTGGCCGCACCATCGGCTTCGGCGGCCGGATCATGGACAAGGGCGAGCCCAAATACCTGAACTCGCCCGAGACCGAGGTCTTCCACAAGGGCCGGGAGCTCTACGGTCTTTATGAAGTGCGACAGGCGTCACGAACCCTGACGCGCCTGCTGGTCGTTGAAGGCTATATGGATGTGGTCAGACTGCATCAGGCCGGCGTCAACTACGCCGTGGCCACCCTGGGAACCGCCACCACCCCCGAGCATCTGTCACGGGTGTTTCGGCTGTGCCAGGAACTGATCTTCTGCTTCGACGGCGATCGCGCCGGACGGGCCGCGGCCTGGCGGGCATTGCAGAATTCGCTGGCCCATGTCCGCGAGGGCCGGCAGATCCGGTTCCTGTTCCTGCCGGACGGGCACGATCCGGACTCGCTGGTGGGCGAAGAAGGCCGGGAGGCGTTCGAGGCCCGCATCGAGCAGGCCATGACGCTGTCCGAATATCTCCTGGGTCATCTGCGCGAGCAGGTCGATCTGACCACACGCGACGGCCGGGCCCGTTTCAAGGAGCTGGCCACCCCCCTGATCGAGCAGATTCCCGAGGGCGCCTTTCGCGACATATTGCTGATGGATATCGATCGGCAGGCACAGATCGACACCGGGCTGGTGGCCGCGTCCAAGGCCGCCGGTTTCGGAGCCCGTATTGCCCCGATAACGACCACAAAGCACGCCCGGCAGGCCGCCGGCCGCGGCAGCGTGGTGCGCCAGGCCATCCGGCTATTGGTCCAGTTTCCAGCCTGCGCGGCCGGCGCGCCCGGACCGGAGGGGCTGGAGGGCATCGACCGTCCCGGCATCCCGCTGCTGATCGAACTGCTGAACGATCTGCGGGAAAATCCCTGCGGAAATACCGCAGCACTGCTTGAACGATGGCGGGGTCGCCCCGATTACGAGCACCTGTTCAAGCTCGCAAGCTCCGAAGTCGCGGTGGGGGCGGAAGGGGCGGCCCAGGAACTGGCAGGCGCGTTGCAGCAGATATTCCCCGAACGGGCGGATCAGCGCCGCGACGAATTGCTTCGGAAAAAGACCCGAGAGGGGCTGACCGAGGCAGAACGTGCTGAATTACAAGGATTTCTTACCAGGTCTCAACACCGGATCGATGCTGCGGGGCATCGAACCTAGCGGTTGAAAACCAATCAAAGTAGACTGCGCGGTCTTTTTTAGCCCGCGCCTCCCCGCCACCTTTGAGGGCAGTAACTTGAGCAAGACCTTGGCAGTCAAAAAGGAACCGGCACAGATCACCGACGAGCGTCAGTCACAACTGAAGCTCCTGATCGCCCGTGGCAAGGAGCAAGGCTTTCTCACGTACGTCGAGGTGAACGATCACCTGCCGAGCGAAATCGTCGATCCCGAGCAGATCGAAGATATCGTCAACATGATCAACGACATGGGCATTCCGGTGTACGAGAAGGCACCGGAATCCGAAGCGCTGTTGCTGCGCGAGCCCGTGGTTGCCGACGAGGAAGCGGCCGAAGAGGCGGCGGCCGCCCTCGCCACCGTGGATGCGGAATTCGGCCGCACCACCGACCCGGTGCGCATGTACATGCGCGAGATGGGCACGGTCGAGCTGCTCACCCGCGAAGGTGAAATCCGCATCGCCAAGCGCATCGAGGAAGGCCTGGACGCGGTCCGCAGCGCGCTCTCCAGCTACCCGATGACCTACCAGTTCGTCCTGAACCAGTACGAGCAGGTGAAGGCCGGCCAGGGCCGCCTGGTCGACATCATCGTCGGCTTCATCGACCCGAATGCACCGGACGAGATCGCCGCTCCCGTCAATCCCAAGCTGGCGCAGGCCGCCGCGGCGGCCAATGAGTCCGAGGAGAGCGAGGAAAGCGAGAGCACCGAGGAAGAAGAAACGCTGGAGACCGGCCCGGATCCGGAAGAGGCGGCGCGCCGCTTCGCCTCCATCGCCAAGTTGCATGCCCAGGTGCTCAAGGCGATCGAGCAGCACGGCGCCAAGGATCCGAAGACCCAGAAGATCCGCAAGAAGGTGGCCGGCGAGTTCATGGAGCTGAAGCTCTCGCCCAAGATGTTCGACGCACTCATCGTGCAGCTGCGCGAACACGTGTCCGAGATCCGCAACCTGGAAAAGCAGGTGATGACGCTGTGCGTGCGCGATGCCGGCATGCCGCGCAAGGACTTCGTCACCACGTTCCCGAAGAACGAGACCAATACGTCCTGGATCGACAAGCACATCCGCGCCAAGCGCAAGCACTCGGCGGGGCTGGCGCGCCTGCGCGATGAAATCGAGAAGACCCAGAAGCGACTGCAGGCGCTGGAAGAGCGCGTGCACCTGTCGATCGGTGACGTCAAGGACATCAACCGCGAAGTGGCGGTCGGCGAAGCCAAGGCACGCCGCGCCAAGAAGGAGATGGTCGAGGCCAACCTGCGCCTGGTCATCTCGATCGCGAAGAAGTACACCAACCGCGGCCTGCAGTTCCTGGACCTGATCCAGGAAGGCAACATCGGCCTGATGAAGGCGGTGGACAAGTTCGAATACCGCCGCGGTTACAAGTTCTCGACCTACGCCACCTGGTGGATCCGCCAGGCGATCACCCGTTCGATCGCCGACCAGGCGCGCACCATCCGCATCCCGGTGCACATGATCGAGACCATCAACAAGCTGAACCGCATTTCGCGACAGATGCTGCAGGAGATGGGCCGCGAGCCGACGCCGGAAGAGCTGGCAGTGCGCATGGAAATGCCCGAGGACAAGGTGCGCCGCGTGCTCAAGATCGCCAAGGAGCCGATCTCGATGGAGACGCCCATCGGCGACGACGAGGATTCGCATCTGGGCGATTTCATCGAAGACACTTCGGTGGACTCGCCGATCGACTCGGCCACGATGGAGTCGCTGCGCGAAACCACGCACTCGGTGCTGGCCGGCCTGACGCCGCGCGAAGCCAAGGTGCTGCGCATGCGCTTCGGCATCGACATGAACACCGACCACACGCTGGAAGA
>Ga0182747_1001685_pt1 | contig 16689 bp, 14 predicted proteins | sample eDN3rd30CBELigBY_FD_128526 | JGI IMG/M metagenome (GOLD analysis project Ga0182747, IMG submission 128526) | Enriched backyard soil microbial communities from Emeryville, California, USA - eDNA 3rd pass 30_C BE-Lig BY (version 2) (version 2) | ecosystem: Environmental > Terrestrial > Soil >...
CCTGAAGGATTGGCGGCGCGTCGCGACCCGATACGACCGGTGCCCGGAAACCTTCTTCTCTGCGATCTTGCTAGCCGCAACCGTCTTGTTCTGGCTCCGAAACTCAATGAGTCTGGACCCTAAGTATGCCTGCCGCCGGTGTGCTGACGGCGTGACCCGGCATCGGCCCCCGCGCACTTGGTCGAGGGCGGCCTGCCCACCGAGGGTGCCTTGGCACATGTGCTGGTCAGCAAATACGCGGACCACCTTCCCTTATACCGTCAAAGCCAGATCCTGGCTCGGGCCGGAGTCGAACTGCATCGCAGCACGCTGGCTGACTGGGTCGGCACCGCCGCCTTCCATCTCGGCCCCGTGGTCGATCGGCTGGCCGAACATCTGAAGACGTCGACCAAGCTCTATATGGACGAAACAACTGCACCTGTGCTCGATCCCGGCCGGGGGCGGACGAAGACAGGCTATCTCTGGGCCCTGGCGCGCGATGACCGGTCATGGGGCGGGGCAGACCCACCCGGTGTGGTCTTTACCTATGCGCCCGACCGTGCGGGCGAAAACGCAGAGCGCATCCTGCAGGGCTTTGACGGCATCCTGCAGCTGGATGGCTATCCCGGCTACAACCGCCTGACACGGCCATCCCGGACAGGCGGCGCGCCGATCATCGTCGCCCATTGCTGGGCACATGCCCGGCGCAAGCTGAAAGAGATCTTCGATCGCGACGGCTCCGAGATCGCAGCCGAAGGCCTGCACCGGATCGCCGAGCTTTACCGGATCGAGGCCGAGATCCGTGGCATGGGTCCCGGCCAGCGGCTGTCGGCCCGCCAGGTGCGCAGTGCGCCGCTGGTCGCCGCCTTTGGTGAATGGCTGCAGCTGCAGTGTCGGCGCATATCAATGAAGTCCCGCCTCGGAGAGAAGCTGGCCTACATCCACCGCCACTGGGACGGACTGCAGACCTTCCTGCGCGATGGCCGCGTCGAGATCGACTCCAACAGCGTCGAGAACCTGATCCGGCCCATCGCCTTGACCCGCAAGAATGCGCTGTTCGCCGGCCATGACGAAGGCGGGCGATCCTGGGCGCGCATCGCATCCCTTGTCGCCACCGCAAAGGTCAATGGCGTCGAGCCCTTCGCCTATCTCAAAGCAACTCTCGAAGCCGTGGCAGCCGGCCACCCACAGGCGAAGATCGACGTCCTGCTGCCCTCGAACTTCAAGCCGGCAAGCTGAACGCGGGTGGGGCGCAGCCGCCGCTTACGATCAGCGCCGATTAAGCCGGTCCCCAAAAAGCAACATGGCCGCCCAGCAGGCAGCCACGTTAAATCAATGATTTGCGGAACCTTTGCACCGAACCGTTCGTAACTTGCCAGATTTGGCGGCAACTATGGTCCGATTGTCAAATTCAATGCGTCCAGGGCGCGCGGCGGTCGGTGGCGAAATTCTCGCCATAGCCGCGGGGGCGGACGTTGGCGGCGCGGATCTGCGGCTCCATCACCTCGAAATCCAGCCCTTGCTCGCGCGCGTAATCTTCGGCCTGCTCACGGGTCGCGAAGCGCAGGCGAACCTGGCTCTGGGTGTCGTCGCTGCTGGTCCAGCCCATCAGCGGGTCGATCTCGCGCGCGTCGGCGGCGGGAAATTCCAGAACCCAGTTCTTGCTGCGCGCAGTGCCCGACTGCATCGCGTTGCGGGACGGCTTGTAGATGCGGACTCGCATTGGCGGGAAACCTCTGTTCTTGCTTGCCGGTCTTATCCCCCAACTGCCGGGCCGGATCAAGATCCGCCGCGCCGAAGTCGGAAAACGCAACGCGGCCCTTGCATCCCCGGCAGGACATGCCAGATTCCCGATGGGAACAAAGGTGAAACCATGGGTCACAACAACACCAACGCTCCAGTCATGCGCTTTCCCGAGGTCACGCGGCCAAAGCTGGAAGGCGGCAGGCGCTTCGTCATGCAGTCCGAATTCGAGCCGGCGGGCGACCAGCCCACCGCGATCGCCGAGCTTGCGCAGGGCGTCAGGGACGGGGAACGCGATCAGGTGCTTCTCGGCGCGACCGGGACCGGCAAGACCTTCACCATGGCCAAGGTGATCGAGGAGACGCAGCGCCCAGCGATCATCCTCGCGCCGAACAAGACCCTCGCCGCACAATTATACGGCGAGTTCAAGGGCTTCTTTCCCGAGAACGCGGTCGAGTATTTCGTCAGCTATTACGACTATTACCAGCCCGAGGCCTATGTCGCCCGCAGCGACACCTATATCGAGAAGGAATCCCAGATCAACGAGGCCATCGACCGGATGCGCCACTCGGCCACGCGGGCGCTGCTGGAACGCGATGACGTGATCATCGTCGCCTCGGTCAGTTGCATCTACGGCATCGGCTCGGTCGAGACCTATTCCGCGATGACGCAGGACATGGTCGTCGGTCAGCTTTATGACCAGCGCGAGTTTCTGGCAGAGCTGGTCGCGCAGCAATACCGCCGCCTCGACGCGGCCTTCCAGCGCGGCGGCTTCCGCGTCCGGGGCGATGTGGTCGAGGTCTGGCCCGCCCACCTCGAAGATCGGGCATGGCGTTTCGACTTCTTCGGGAACGAGTTGGAGGCGATCACCGAATTCGATCCCCTGACCGGCGCCAAGACCGACAATTTCAAGCAGATCCGCATCTATGCGAACAGCCACTATGTCACCCCGCGCCCGACAATGCAGCAGGCAGTCAAGGGGATAAAGGCCGAACTTCAAGGACGGCTGAAGCAGCTTCAGGACGAAGGAAAGCTTCTGGAGGCGCAGCGGCTGGAGCAGCGGACGAATTTCGACCTCGAGATGCTGGAGGCCACCGGCGTCTGCAACGGGATCGAGAACTATTCCCGCTACCTGACTGGTCGCGCACCGGGCGAGCCGCCGCCGACACTTTTCGAGTTTATCCCGGATAATGCCATTGTTTTCGCGGATGAATCCCATGTCAGCGTGCCGCAGATCGGCGGCATGTATCGCGGCGACTTCAGGCGCAAGTTCACATTGGCCGAACACGGGTTCCGCCTGCCCTCCTGCATGGACAACCGCCCGCTGAAATTCGAGGAATGGGATGCGATGCGCCCGCAATCCGTCTTTGTCAGCGCGACGCCCGCCCAATGGGAGATGGACCAGACCGGCGGCGTCTTTACCGAGCAGGTGATCCGCCCCACCGGCCTCATCGACCCGGTGATCGAGATCCGGCCCGTCGAAACGCAGGTCGATGACGTCATGGACGAGGTGCGCAAGGTCAGCGCAGCGGGCTATCGCACGCTGGTCACGACGCTGACCAAGCGCATGGCCGAGGATCTGACCGAATATCTGCACGAACAGGGCATCCGTGTGCGCTACATGCATTCGGACATCGACACGATCGAGCGGATCGAGATTTTGCGCGACCTGCGGCTCGGCGCATTCGACGTGCTGGTGGGCATCAACCTGCTGCGCGAGGGGCTGGATATCCCCGAATGCGGCCTCGTCGCCATTCTGGATGCCGACAAGGAAGGTTTCCTGCGTTCCGAAACCTCGCTGATCCAGACGATCGGGCGGGCGGCGCGGAATGCCGATGGCCGCGTCATCATGTATGCCGACCGCATCACCGGCAGCATGGAACGCGCCATGGCCGAAACCGAGCGGCGGCGGCAGAAGCAGATGGCCTATAACGAGGCGCATGGCATCACGCCGCAGACCGTGCGCAAGAATGTCGAGGATGTGCTGGCCGGATTGTGGCAGGGCGACACCGATCAGGCCCGGATCACCACCCGGGTGGACCGGCCCATGGTCGGCGCCAATCTCTCGGCCCATCTCGACGCGCTGCGCACGCAGATGCGCAAGGCGGCCGAGAACCTCGAATTCGAGGAGGCGGCGCGGCTGCGGGACGAGGTGAAGCGGCTCGAGGCCGTGGAGCTGGCGGTGGCGGACGATCCCCTTGCCCGCCAGTCGGTGATCGAGGAAGCGGCCGAGGAAGCGGTCAAGTCATCCGGGCGCTCGACCGCGGGGCGCGCGGGCCAGCGCGGCGGCAACAAGCGGTCGAAGCGGCGCCACTAGCCGCAGCTCACCCGCACCAGCTTGCCGGACTTGTCATGCTCGAAATTGAGCCGCTTCATGTTGAAATCCATCGTCACCGGATCGCCGGTCCGATAGCTGCGATAGGGTGCGTTGGCCGGCACGGTGATCGTGGGCGCGGTCTGGCCGATCAGGTCCTGAAACCTGTTGGCGCCGCATGTGTCATCCGCCAGCGGGGTCGACGGGGCGGGAATATCGACCTCCTGCGCTTCGGGCACACAGGCGATGAGCAGCGGCAAAAGCATCGCTACAGGCAGGGCGAACTTCATCGAAGGGCTCCTCGTCCGGGACGCGGGCTGAACGCCGCATCATCGGAAAAGTTTCGCGAAGTTGTTACCGCCCGGTCATTCCGGCGACAAACCGCCCGGATTCAGGGAATCCAGGTCAGAACCTCATCGGTCAGGACGCCGACCTCGTCCCGCGCGGCCGGGTTGCGGCCATTGTCCGACGCGCCCAGTCCCATGCCCAGCGTCTCGGCATAGATGACCCGATTGGCGAGTTGCGCGGTCGCGACCTCTGCGCCGAGTTCGGTGGCGCGCGCGGCGATCTCGGCCGCAAGGCGGGTGTTCGGCCTCGTCCGGTTCAGGACGATCAGCGCGTCGCATTTCTCGCGCCGGGCGAGGTCCAGCACGCCCTCTGTCGCCCAGAGATCGACATGGCTCGCCGAAACCGGAACAAGGACCAGATCCGCCACGCGCAGCGCCGGGCGCAGGTCGCTGTCGATCTTGGGCGGCGTGTCGATGATGACGAAATCGAAGCGCTTCTTCAGCTTTTCGGATTCGTAGCTCGCCCCCCAGGCCGAGGAGGTGCCGAATTCCAGCGCCTCGTCCTCGCCCAACCGCTCCAGCCGTTCCAGAAACCAGCGGCCCATGCTGCCCTGCGGATCGGTGTCGAGCAGCGCGATGCTGTGCCCGCGACGCCTGAGCGCGACCGCAAGATTGACCGCGATCGTCGTCTTGCCCGATCCGCCCTTCTGCTGTGCAACGGTGATGATCCGTCCGGCCATGCCTGCCCCTCTCCGGTTCGTTTCGGGTCAGACTAGGTTCAGACCGGACGGGTTGCACCCGAAATCGGTGTCCTGTGGGCCGCGTGTTCAGACCGGCCAGGTTTCGATCACATCATACATCACCGGCTCGAAATGCCGGCACATGGAGTGAATGGCCCGGTTCCGGCTGCGCATCTCCTCGTTGCGCAGCATGGCCTGATAATCGCGGCGGTCGCGCCATTGCGAATAGGTGGCAATTCGCGTCTGCGCGTCATTCAGGTGGACCGCGCCCGAGACATAGCCGGGCTGGAAGCGGATCACCTCGTCATAGGCGGCCGCCAGCGCATCCAGCACGTCATGGGCGGTGCCGGGCGTCACCTCGAAGGTGCAGATGACGGTCTGGCCCTGAAATTCCTTGGCGATCGTGGTCACTGCTGGGTCTCCTCTGCCTCGCATGATCCCATGCTACGCCGAATTGCCCGAGGTTGAAGGTCTTTTCCATCGGGCGCATGGTGCGACCCAATCTGAAAGGGATGCTCCATGATTCCGGTATTCGACGGTCACAACGATTTTCTTCAACGCATGGTCGAGGCGGGCGAAAACCGCGACCGTCTCTGGCTGGAAGGCGACGGCACCGGGCATCTCGACCTGCCCCGGATGCGCGCGGGCGGCATGGTCGGAGGCTTCTTCGCGATCTGGACCCCCTCGCCCGCCGGTCCCGACGATGCGGTCGCCGCGCTGATGAAGCAGAACCCGCCCTTCTCGCTGCCCCTGCCCGATGAGGTCGCGACCATCGACGCCCTGCCCCATGCCCTCGCGCAGGCAGGCCAGCTCATGGCGATGGAGCGCAGCGGCACGCTGGCCATCTGCCGCAGCGCCGCCCAGATCCGCGAGGCCATCGCCGCCGGAAAGATCGCCGCGATCCTGCATATCGAAGGGGCGGAGCCTGTCGCCGACATGGACGCGCTCCATGTCTGGCACGCCATGGGCCTCAGGTCGATCGGCCCGGTCTGGTCGCGCCCGACCCGCTATGGCCACGGCGTTCCCTTCGCCTTCCCGTCCTCGCCCGATACGGGACCGGGCCTGACCGCCGCGGGCAAGGCGCTGGTGCGCGAATGCAACCAGCTTCGCATCATGCTGGACCTGTCGCATCTGAACGAGAAGGGTTTTGACGACATCGCAGCGCTGTCGGACGCGCCGCTGGTCGCAAGCCACAGTTGCGCCCATGCCGTCGCACCCAGCTCGCGCAACCTGACCGACCGGCAATTGCAGGTCATCGCCGGGACCGAGGGGCTGGTCGGGCTGAACTATGCCGTGGGCTTCCTCGATCCCGAGGGCCGGCGCGAGCCGATGCACGGGTTCGAGGTCATGCTGCGCCACCTCGATCACCTGCTGGGCATTCTGGGCGAGGACGGGGTTGCGCTGGGGTCGGATTATGACGGCGCGCAGATGCCCGAGGATATTTCCGACGCCTCGAAGCTGCAGGCGCTGACGCAGGCGATGCTGGATCACGGCTTCGGGCAGGAGCTCGTCGAGAAGATCGCCTGGAAGAACTGGCTGCGGGTGCTGGAGAGGACTTGGGGCGGCTGAAGCCGCCCCAACTCTACCAAAACGGCGTGATCATCAACAAACAAATCAAGGGAAGGCGGGCCGCACAAAGAACTGGTTAACCACAACATCTTGGCCTTCCGTTCCCTTGCCCGACCATTTGCCACAAGGCCCCGGCGACGGAAACCTGTCCGTTACGGCAGGTTTTCCTTTTTGCGACAGTGGCTTACTATCCAAAAGGATAGGTTTGGGCGTCAAGAACCCGATTATCGCCCCGAAGTCAGCCGAATATGACGACCGGCTCGGCCCCAAGTGCGGCGGCCAGCGACTTGAATCGGGCCTCGGCAACCTCGCCCATCAGCGCGGCGCCCACCTTGCTCAACCGCAATTCGAGGCGCTTCTTCTTGCTCGCGTATTTCAGCACCCCCGCCTCGGCGGGATCCTTGACCGAGAACATCGCGCCAAAACGCATGGCCTTGCCCAGAACCTCAGCATCGCGCATCTGCGTCTCGTCAAGCAGGGCGAAAAGCGGCGCCATGGCCGAATTCGAATGGCTGTTGCGATAGCGGTGCAGCAGCGATAGCCCGAGGAACACCCGCTCGGGATGCGAGAGCGCCGCCATATTGGCCCGCGTCGCATTGTCGAAACAGGCATCCGCGCGGTAATCCGGGTGGGTCCGCCAGGTGGTGTCATGCAAGAGGCAGGCAACCCGGATCAGGCGGTCGAGCGAGGGACCGGCATCCTTGAAAACCGGCTGGAGGAATTGATAGAGGCGCTTGCCGAAACCCGGCATCCGCGCCATCTGCCGCTCGGCAAAGCGCGCGGCCTCGATCAGCGGATCACGCGCCCTGAGGCTCGGCGGCATCTGCTCATAGAGCAGCCCCTCGCGGATGCCATAGGACGAGATCGCCAGCGATTTCGGCTCGAAGCTCTGGACCAGTTCGCGCAAGACTTGGCTCGCCAGCGGGACGAGATCCATGCGGCTGGCCGAGATGCCCAGCCGCCCGCGCAATTCGGTCAGGTTCTGCTCGTCGATCCATTTCACGGTTTGCAGGACGGCCTGAGGCGTCATCCGGTATTCGTGCAGGACCGTCATCGGATAGTTGACACGCTCCATGTCCAGCCGCGCGACGGCACGCCACGAACCGCCGACCAGATAGACCTGCTCATGCCCGCGGCCAAGCTGAGCCGCGGCCTCGTCGGTGATCTTGCGGATATGCGCGCGCAGGCCGCTGGCACCGCCCTTGACCTGCTGCAGGCGGAACGGGCCAAGCGGCGTGGTGATGCGGCGGCCGACCTTGCCATCGGCAACCTCGGCAAGCTCCATCGAGCTGCCGCCGATGTCGCAGACCAGCCCCTTGGCGTCCGGCCAGCCCAGCAGCACGCCCTGAGCCGAAAGCCGCGCTTCCTCCTCGCCGTCGATGACCCAGAGCTTCAGGCCGGTTTCCCTCTCGACCGCCTTGCGGAATTCCGGCCCGTCCTCGGCCTCGCGCACGGCGGCGGTGGCCACGCAGGTCAGCGGCTTGATCCCCATTCCCTCGGCAAGCGCCGCAAAACGCCGGAGCGCGGCCATGCCGCGGCGCACCCCCTCGGGGTTCAGCCGGCCGCTGGCGGCTAGCCCCTGCCCCAGCCCGGCCATCACCTTCTCGTTGTAGAAATAGGCCGGAGAGCGGGCGGCCCCGTCAAAGACCACCATGCGGATCGAGTTCGAGCCGACATCGACCACGCCCACCCGGCTCAGCGCCCGTTCCGAGGCGCGCTCGAACAGCGATCGCCCGAAGGGTTCGATGGTTTGCCCGCTCGTGGTCACTACACCGTTCATGCGCCTGCTCTCGTTTCCGTCAATAAATTACGGGGGAGGCCCGAATGGGCCAATAGCGTTCTTCCGTCAATCCATCGAATGTGTGAGGGCCGGAACATCCTTGGCCCCCTTGCTGCCACGGCCCGAAAGTGAGGGGTTTTCCATGAAGAACCTGTGACAGCTGAAAAGGTCCTCCCGTCCCGCCGGCAGATAGCGCAGATAGCGCCCGTCGGGTTGCAGCAGCCAGCTCTGCGCCTCATCCGCCATGTTTGCCGCCATGATCTGGCTGGTGATCTGGGCCTTGACCGTCTCGTTATGGCATTCGACCAGCGCCTCGACGCGGCGGTTCAGGTTGCGGTCCATCCAGTCGGCCGAGCTGATGAAAACGCGGGCACGCTTCGACGGCAGGCCCTGACCATTGCCGAAGCAGACGATCCGCGAATGTTCGAGGAAGCGGCCGACGATCGACTTGACGCGGATATTCTCCGAAAGGCCGATGATGCCGGGCCGAAGGCCGCAGATGCCCCGGATGATAAGGTTGATGCGCACGCCCGCCTGACTGGCGGCATAAAGCGCGTCGATCACGTCTCTCTCGACCAGGCTGTTCATCTTGGCCCAGATCTCGGCCGGGCGGCCGCGCCGGGCATATTCCGCCTCGCGTGCGATCAGCTCCAGCAACCGCTCCTTGAGGTCGATGGGCGAGATCGCGAGGTTCTCCAGCCCCTCGGGCTGCACATAGCCCGACAGGAAGTTGAACACCTTCGACGCATCGCGCCCCAGCGCCGGGTCGCAGGTAAACAGCGACAGGTCGGTATAGACCCGCGCAGTGATCGGGTGATAGTTGCCGGTCCCGAAATGGGTATAGGTGACAAGCTGATCGCCCTCGCGCCGGACCACGGCGCTGATCTTCGCATGGGTCTTGTATTGCATGAAGCCATAGACGACATGCGCGCCCGAGCGTTCGAGCCGGCGTGACTGCCGGATATTCGCGGCCTCGTCGAAGCGGGCCTTTAGCTCGACCAGCGCCGTGACCGATTTCCCGGCCTCCGCCGCCTCGCAAAGCGCATCGACGATCGGGCTGTCATAGGAGGTCCGGTAGAGCGTCTGCTTGATCGCGACGACATTCGGATCCATCGCCGCCTGATGCAGGAAGCGCACCACCATGTCGAAGGTCTCGTAGGGGTGATGCAGCAGCATGTCCTTTTGCCGGATCGCCGCGAACATGTCGCCCTCATGGTCCTGCACCCGCTCGGGGACACGGGGGGTGAAGGCCGGCCATTGCAGGTCGCGCCGGCTGTCGAGGACCAGTTCGCGCAGGTCGGCCATGCCGATCAGCCCCTCGACCTCGACCACCTCCTCGGGATTGACATGCAGCTCCTGCATGATCAGCCGGCGCATCCGGTCCGGCGCGCCCGAGGTGATCTTCAGCCGGATGACCGAGCCGCGGCGGCGGCGCTTCAGCGCGGTCTCGAACTCGCGCACCAGATCCTCGGCCTCATCCTCGACCTCGATGTCGCTGTCGCGCAGCACGCGGAAGGCGCAATGGCCGATGTCGCGATAGCCGGGGAAAAGGCTTGGCAGATGCATCAGCAGCAGGTCTTCCAGCCTCAGGAACCGCTTGCCGCCCGGCAGCGGGACAAAGCGCGCGATCTGCTGCGGGATCGGCAGCAGGGCCTGCATCTGGCGACCGTCGCTTTCCCGCGCCAGCTCCACCGCAAGCGAGAAGCCAAGGTTCGGGATGAAGGGAAAGGGATGCGCGGGATCAATCGCGAGGGGCGAGAGGACCGGAAAGACCTGCTCGACGAAATAGCGGCGCAGGAACTCCTCCTCGGCGCGGGTCACGCGGGACCGCGACAGGATGGTGATGTCGGCAAGCTCCATCTCGCGGCGAAGGCCGTTCCACACCGCCTGTTGCGCCCCCATCAGCCGGCGCGCATCGGCATTGACCAGCGCAAGCTGTTCGGCCGCGGTCAGCCCGTCATCGGAAAGCGTCGCGTTCCCCTCGCGCACCAGTTCGCGCAGACCGGCGACGCGGACGGTATAGAACTCGTCAAGGTTGGTGGCCGAGATCGACAGGAAGCGCAGCCGCTCAAGCAGCGGCACGCGGGGGTTTCGCGCCTCGTCCAGAACACGCCAGTTGAAGCTGAGCCAGCTGATCTCGCGGTTGAAGAACCGCGTCGGATCATTGGCGCCCACCTCCGACAGCGCGCGTGGCGAAGGAAAGGAGATGCGCAGGAAATCGGCTTGGGTCATCGAATCTCGGGATGCGGTGATTGTCCAGAGGATGCGTCGGGGGGCGTGATCTTGTCCAGTAGCTCGGCCGCGAGGCGACGGGTGACGGGCCGCCGGTCGGCCAAGGATTTGCGGTCTATCGCCGCGACGAGGTGGCGCGCAAGGCCCAGATCGCGCTCCATCCTGAGGACCAGCCAGTCGACCACATCGGGTGCGACCTGGATCTGTCGATCGGCGAAAAGCTTGACCAGCACCGCGGGCAGCAGCGCGTCATCGGGCGGGCCAAGCACCGCCTGCGCCGCCGATTCCAGCCTTGAGAGCAGGTCGGGCAACCCGATTCCCCAGTCGCGCGGCGCAAGGCGGGCGGTGATCAGCAACAGCCCATGCCGCGCCCCGGCAAGGTTCCAGAGGTGGAAAAGCGCGTCCTCGGCCTCGGCTATGCCGGCGATCTGGTGTGCGTTCTCGACCACCAGCGCACCGCCGCGCCCGATCAGCCCGTCGACCGAGGCGGGCGAAATCGCCGAGGCGCGGATGATCTGCGCCTCGTTCTCCTCGGCCCAGAACCGCGCCAGATGGGACTTGCCCGCGCCCGCGCCGCCGATCAGCAAAAGACGCCCCCCCGGCCAGCGCATCGGCTCGTCCAGCATGGCGAGCGCGTCGCGGTTGGCCGCCGTCGTCAGGAAATCCTCCCGCGAGAGGGCGGGCGGTATGGTCAGATCCAGGGCCAACTGGCGTGCCAAGGACTCAGTCGCCCTTCCCGGAGGAGTGCCGGTCATCTTGCCCCGAAAGCCGCGCCTCCTTGTGCAGGTCGGAGGGAGAAGGCGGGCCAGCGGACGGGTCCGCAACCTTGCCCGCATGGGCACGGGCCAGATGGTCGTCGAGCAGCCCGGCCAGATTTTCCTGTCGCTGGATCTCCAGAACGCGCTGGTCATGGGAAAGCTGGGCAAGGCGGCGTTCACTCGCGGTGGTGCCGCGCGGCACGATCTCGATCAGCGTCGGCGGTGCGGGCGGGGCCGGCACCTCGCGCCCGGTATAGATCGCGCTTTCCTTGTAGCGACCCACGCCGTAGCGCACCAGAACGCCAAGCGCGGCCGCCATCGGCACCGCGACCAAAAGCCCGACGAAGCCGAAAAGCGAGCCGAAGACGGTCAAAGCCAGCATCAGCCAGACCGGATGCAGGCCGACGCTGCCGCCGACGATCTTCGGTTGCAGATAGTTCCCCTCGACCATCTGGCCGATGACGAAGATGCCGACCACGGCGGCGATCCAGATCGGCTCGCCCCAGAAGCTGAATAGCGCGACCCCGATCGCGGTCGCCCCGCCAATGACCACGCCCACATAGGGAATGAAGGAGAGCGAGGCCGCCAGCACGCCGATCGCCACGCCGAAAGGCAGGCCGACGATTCCAAGGCCGACCGAGTAGAACGTCCCGAGGATCAGGATCACCACGCCCTGCCCGCGCACGAAACCCGAAAGCGCGGTGTCGATCTCTCCGGCGAGGTTGCGGATGGTCGGCGCATGTTCGCGCGGCAGCAACTCATCAAGCCGCGCGACCATGTGATCCCAGTCGAGCAGCAGGTAGAAGGCCACGACCGGCACGATCACGAACAGCGCGAGCATGCTGAAGACGCTCATCACCGAGCCGAGGACGCCGCTGACCAGCTCTCCGCCCCGCGCGCTGATGTTCTTGGCCGCATCGGTCAGCGCATTGTTGAGCGTGCTGCCCTCGGTGAAGATCTGGGGGAAGCGGGTCATCAGGAATTGCTGCAACTTTTCGGCCATCTCGGGCGCGGTATTGATCAGCGCGGTGGTCTGGCGGACCAGCACCGGCACCACGACCAGAAAGGCCACGACGACAATCAGGATCGCGACGAGCGTGATGACCACGACCGAGGCCGTGCGCGTCAGTCCCATGCGCTCCAGCCGGTCGGCCACCGGGTCCAGCAGATAGGCCATGCCCGCGCCGAGGATGAAGGGCATGATGGCATTGCCCAGCGACCAGAGGGCAAGGAGCAGCGCCAAAAGGGCGGCGCTCCAATACCAGACCTGCTTCTGTGCCGGCAGTCGCATGGTCCCGAACTCCTATATGCGCGCGTCAGAACCTATTTGGAACGTCCTGACGACGCTTGCAAGGAAGCCCGTTGCCCCGTCATGCGCTCTGCGGTAACTCCGTCCGGCCTATGATGAGGATTACGCCATGCGTTTGTCGCGCTATTTCATGCCCGTTCTGAAGGAAGACCCCAAGGAAGCCCAGATCGTCAGTCACCGGCTGATGCTCAGGGCCGGCATGATCAAGCAGCAGGCGGCGGGCATCTATTCCTGGCTGCCGATGGGCTTTCGGGTTCTGAACCGCATCCAGCAGATCGTGCATGAGGAACAGCAGCGCGCCGGGCATATCCCGATGCTGATGCCGACGCTGCAATCGGCGGACCTCTGGCGCGAAAGCGGCCGCTATGACGATTATGGCGAGGAGATGCTGCGCATCAAGGACCGCCACAAGCGCGACCTGCTTTACGGTCCCACGAACGAGGAGATGATTACCGACATCTTCCGCAGCCATGTGAACAGCTACAAGGATCTGCCCCTGACGCTCTACCACATCCAGTGGAAGTTCCGGGACGAGATCCGCCCGCGTTTCGGCGTCATGCGCGGGCGCGAGTTCCTGATGAAGGACGGCTACAACTTCGACCTGACCAAGGAAGACGCGCTGCACGCCTATAACCGCCACCTCGTCAGCTATCTTCGCACCTATGAGCGGATGGGCCTGCAGGCCATTCCGATGCGCGCAGATGGCGGGCCGATCGGCGGCGACTATACCCATGAATTCCTCGTGCTGGCGGAAACCGGCGAATCCGAGGTGTTCTATGACAGCCAGATCACCGACCTGAAATTCGGCGACCGCCAGATCGACTATGACAGCGTCGAGGAATGCCAGTCGGTGCTGGAGGAATTCACCAGCCGCTACGCCCGCACCGACGAGACCCATGACGAGGCGATCTTCGCCCAGATCCCCGAGGAGCGCCGCCGCTCGGCGCGCGGGATCGAGGTCGGCCAGATCTTCTATTTCGGCACCAAATATTCCGAACCGATGGGCGCCACCGTGGTCGGCCCCGACGGCCAGCATGTGCCCGTCCACATGGGCAGCCACGGCATCGGCGTCTCGCGCCTGCTGGGCGCCATCATCGAGGCGAGCCATGACGACAAGGGCATCATCTGGCCCGAGGGGGTCACGCCCTATCATGTCGGCATCGTCAACCTGAAGCAGGGCGACGTCTCGACCGATGGCGCCTGCGAGGCGCTTTACGCCGAGCTGAAGACGCAGGGCCTCGACGCCCTCTATGACGACCGGGATGAGCGCGCCGGCGCCAAGTTCGCGACCATGGACCTGATCGGCCTGCCCTGGCGGATCACCGTCGGCCCGCGCGGGCTGGCGAACAACAAGGTGGAACTCACCTCGCGCCGCAGCGGCGAGTCGGTCGAGCTGTCGCCGCAAGAGGCGATCCTGCGCCTCAAGGAGATCTACAAGCCGGTTTTCGACGCTGCGCTGTAACCCCTGAACAGCAGGGTTCCGGCCCGTCCTCGGGAACCGGCTGGAACCCATCCAAGACCTGTCGATTTGGCGAAGTGGACAGGCTTGTGGACCTGCCGCATGATCCCGCCGTTTGCTGGTGGGTGCCAATGCGCAGGCGGTTGAGAAAGCTGGGCTTCTTCGGGCTTGTCGCCTCGCTTGCGACGCTGGCCGCGATCTGGATTCGCCCGGAAGCCGCGCGCCCCCATGTCCCGGTTCCCAGAATCGAAAACGCAGCCGGCACGGATGGCCGATGGTTCATGGCCCAGCTGGTGCCGCCGCAGACCGGACAGACCCGCCTGCCGATGTTGGTCACGGGTCGCGTCGCCGCCGGCAAGAAGGACATGCTGGTTCAGGAATGGCCCGGATTTCACGCCATGGCCCGGTTCAAGGGCGAGGCGGTCTCGGTCCGTTTCAGCGACGGGTTGAACCGCTGGCGCGTCACGCTGAACGGCGGCGCGGCAGGCCAGGTCGAGGTGTCGCGTCCCGGCGTCACCGACCTGCGCATCAGCGGCCTCGCGCCCGGCGAATATACCATCCGCGTCGAGAAGATCAGCGAATCCTCGATGCCGGCCAGTTTCGGCGGCATCTTCGTCGACGGGGAGGATCAGGTTCTGCCCGCGCCGCGTCCCTTGCCGCGCCTGATCGAGTTCATCGGCGATTCCGACACGCTGGGCTTTGCCAGCACCGCGAACCGGCGCGATTGCAGCGAGGAGGAGGTGTTTTCCGCCACCGATACCAGCCGCGCCTTCGGTCCGCAGGTCGCAACCCGTCTGGGGGCGGATTATCGGATCGTCGCCCGTTCGGGGATCGGCCTTGTGCGCAACTATGAAGGGACGACGCCGCATTCCACCATGCCCGCCCGCTATCCGCTGGCCATTCCCAGCGAACCGGCAGCCGCGCGCCTGCCCGAGCGGGCGGCGGATATCGTGGTGACGGCCCTCGGCTCGAACGATTTCGGCTCGGCTTTTGCCGAGGGCGAGCCCTGGCAGGACAAGGAGGCCCTGGGTCAGGCCTTCGCCCCGGCACTGATCGCGTTTCTGAGGGATCGGGTGCGGGAAAATCCCGGCGCGGCCCAGATCCTGCTGGCCTTCGGTGAATATGGAGACGAACTGGTGGAGGCCTATGAGGCGGCAGAGGTCGCCCTGCGGCAGGACGGCGTCAGGGTGGCGCTGGTCACGCTTCCCAAACTCGGGCGCCGCGCCTGCGCCTGGCACCCCTCGCCCCAGGACCACACGATGATCACGGACTGGCTCTCGGGCGTGATCACGGGCCTGCCGCACTGAAATATCCGCTGCAAGTCCCCGATCATCGGCCGCAATGCTTCACGCCGGCGATGGCGCGTGGCTCGACCGGAAAAGCCGATCTGACCCGCTTCCAGCAAGGCATAAATTCGTCCTTATCGTCAGGTTGAACTCGGCCCGCAGAAAGGGAATGATGATTCGTGTAGTCAGAAAATTATTGAGCGGTACGCATGGGTTGGTTTGAAGTGGTCCGGGGGGATTACCGCAGACACGGGGAGTCATTGACCGAGCCTGCATTTGTTTCACTGGCGATTTATCGTTACGGGCGTTGGGCCATCGAGCGGAAAAGCCCGGCCGGGCGCTGGCTGGCCGGAAAGTTCTATGGCTTTCTCAAGCTTTTCATCCTGAACGTCACCAAGATCTGGATCCCCCCGCAGGTGCAGATCGGCGAGGATTTCCACATCATTCATGCCGAGGGATCGCTCTCCATCCACCCCGAGGTGGTGATCGGGGATCGCTGCGGGGTCATGCATAACGTGACCATCGGCACCAATATGCGCGGACGCGCCCCGGTCATCGGCGACGACGTCTTCATCGGGGTCAACTCGACCGTGCTGGGTCCGATCAAGATCGGCGACCGGGTGCGCATCGGCGCGAACACCGCGGTGACGACCAACGTGCCTTCGGATTCCATCGTGGTGGGCTCGCCCGCGCGCATCTATCCAAGCCTGGTCAGCTTCGCCTCGGGCAAGAGAAGGGTCGCAGTGGGTGAGTGAGGAATTCGACCGCTGCATGTGGCCGCTGCTCGCCGACAACCTTCCAGAGCGCTCTGGAAAGATCGCGGCGATCGACAGCAACCGCCGTGTGACCTATGCCGAACTCACGGCCGAGGCCGGGCGGGTCGCGGAATCGCTCTCGGCCCGGGGGATCGGGCGCGGCGACCGGGTGATCGTTCATCTCCGCAAGGGGATCGACGAGGTCGCGGCCATGTTCGGCGCCTGGAAGATCGGCGCGGTCGTGGTCAATGTGAACACGCGCTGGACCGCGCAGCAATTGGCCTATGTGGCAGCGGATTGCCGGGCGCGCGCCGTCATCCTGTCGCGGGCGACGATGAAGGGGCTGACCGGCGCTTCGACGCTGGCCCCCGGCACGGTCTTCATGGTTCAGGGCGAGGCCGCGGGCCCCGTCCAGGGCGCGGCGCCGCGGGTTGGGCTTTCGCCCGCCGCGGATGCCGCGCCCGACGAGATCTCGCCC
>Ga0182747_1001687_pt1 | contig 16680 bp, 18 predicted proteins | sample eDN3rd30CBELigBY_FD_128526 | JGI IMG/M metagenome (GOLD analysis project Ga0182747, IMG submission 128526) | Enriched backyard soil microbial communities from Emeryville, California, USA - eDNA 3rd pass 30_C BE-Lig BY (version 2) (version 2) | ecosystem: Environmental > Terrestrial > Soil >...
ATATAAAAGTAGATTCTTCGTGCTTTAGTTATCATGCCATTCATTATAGATATATAGATCTATAACAGAAATCTGAACTTCTATTACAAAATAGTTCCACAATTCTAGCGATTGATAATAAAATTATTTGATGTCCGGGACTGGGAATTACTTATCTATCTTTATTTGTTTGACATTTCAATATTTTCTTTCTATATTGAGAGTAATTATTTATGTTAATAGTTTGTAAAAATTAGGAGTGCGGATATGATTTTTGAACTTGATGATAAAGCAAAAAGCTGGATTGAATCAAAAGGAAAACATCTGACAGTTAATATCGTTGAAGTAAAAGGATGTTGTGCAGTAGGGGTACAGGATTTACTGGCTATTCCCAAGAAACCAAAAGATTTGAATCGCTATAACGAGTTTAAAATAGATAATGTGTCTATATATATTCAAAAAAATATTAAGGTACCGGATAAGATTTCTCTTAAAATGTCAGGGATTGGGTTTTTTAAAGGCATTTCAGTGAAATTAACTAGTTAATAAATAAGATCTATGAACAAATGGATAATTCACTAAAGGGCAAGTCGTTTTTATCAAATATGTTTAAAATTAACAGGACCTATAGGTACGTCATTAAATTATGGTTCACCGTAAGTGTTAATCAATACTTAATCAAAAAGTAACTAAAAAAAGATTGGCTTAAAGCCAATCCTCAAAATGTTAATTGTAGATAAGAGCATTGCTATAATATCACCAACACCCTCTCTAAAGCGAATCAAATTAAAATTATTAAAGCTTAACCCTTTGCAAACGCACTGCATTTAATACCACCGAGACAGAACTGAATGCCATTGCAGCTCCTGCTAACCAAGGAGCAAGTAACCCAATGGCTGCAATCGGTATCCCCATTATGTTATAAGCAAAGGCCCAGAAAAGATTTTGTCTAATATTTCTCATTGTTTTTCTGCTCATAAGGATGGCATCGGCAATACTGTTTAAATCCCCGCGAATTAGAGTAATATCCGCAGCTTCCATGGCTACATCTGTCCCTGTTCCAATAGCCATCCCAATATCAGCTAGAGCAAGTGCCGGTGCGTCATTAATTCCATCCCCCACCATGGCCACTTTCTTTCCTTCATCCTGAAGTTTTTTTACTTCTTCTGCTTTCCCTTCAGGAAGTACTTCCGCAATGACATGGTCAACACCAACCTGTTTTCCTATGGCATTAGCTGTTCTTTGGTTATCACCAGTTATCATGATAATTTGTATACCCATCTCTTGCAATCTTGTAATAGCTTTTTGAGAAGTATCCTTTATGGTATCAGCCACAGCGATAAGACCAGCATATTGACCATCAACACTAGCTAGCATCGCAGTTTTTCCTTGCCCTTCTAGATCCTCCATGGCTGAAAGAGCTTTGGAAATATCCACATTATTTTGCTTCATAAGCTTCCGAGTTCCTACCAGAATTTCTTTTTGATTGACTATAGTTTTCACCCCATAACCAGGGATAGCTTCAAATTCCTGAACTAAACTAAGTGGTATCCCTCTTGCTTGAATTCCTTGAACAATCGCTTCGGCAAGTGGATGTTCAGATTGTTTTTCAGCTGCCCCAATTAAAGATAGAAATTCTTGTTCGTCAACCCCATTTTCTACAAAAATATCAGTCAGTTCAGGTTTACCATTTGTAACGGTTCCTGTTTTATCTAAAATAACCGTATCAATATGATGGGTAGTTTCAAGGTGTTCTCCACCTTTAAATAATATGCCGAACTCTGCAGCACGACCTGACCCAGCCATGATTGAAGTAGGAGTTGCAAGACCTAATGCACATGGACAAGCTATAACAAGAACAGCAATCAATGCCTCAAGGGCTGGTGTAAACTCCCCAGGATTGACCCAGACAATCCAAACGAGGAATGTCAATAAAGCAATTCCAACCACAATCGGAACGAAAACTCCGGATATTTGATCTGCCAGCCTTTGAATTGGAGCCTTAGAACCTTGAGCATCCTCAACAACTTTAATAATTTGAGAAAGAGCTGTATCTCTGCCAATCTTTGTGGCCTTCACTTTGAGAAAACCATTTTTATTTATGGTTGAACCTATCACAGCATCTCCTATGGTTTTATCTACAGGAATGCTTTCTCCTGTTAACATGGATTCATCAACGGCTGAATTTCCTTCAATTACCTCTCCATCCACCGGAACTTTTTCACCCGGCTTTACCAAAAGCGTATCTCCAACGATGACTTCCTCAAGAGGGATTTCAAGTTCCTCTCCATTCCTTATGACTAAAGCCGTTTTTGCTTGAAGTCCCATCAGCTTTTTAATAGCCTCTGAAGAACGCCCTTTAGCTTTCGCTTCAAAAAGCTTACCTAGAATAATTAACGTGATGAGTATCGAGCTTGTTTCAAAATATAATTGTGCTGTATGATGATTCCCAATAGAGATGAAGGCTTGATAAACACTATAAAAATAAGCTGCGGATGTACCCATTGCTACTAATACATCCATATTGGCGCTTTTATTACGAAGCGCTTTGTAAGCACCCACATAGAACTGCTTACCGATAATAAATTGCACTGGTGTTGCGAGTGCCATTTGTATCCATGGATTCATGAGAAATTCCGGCAGGTAAATAAACGATGTAAAACTAAAATGGCTTATCATCGCCCATAACAACGGGAACGATAAAATAACGGAAATGATAAATTTTCTCTTTTGTTTTTGGATTTCTTTCTGACGATAATCCACTGCATCCTTGTTTTCAACCTTAATGATTGCCCCGTAGCCTAGCTTTTCTACTCGTTGAATGATGTCCGTAGGTGAAACTTGGGACGGATCATATTCAACAGTAGCATTTTCAAGGGCAAGGTTTACATTTGCTCTTGATACTCCATCTATCTTATTTAGACCTTTTTCAATCCGCGTTGCACAGGCTGCACAGGTCATTCCTGTAATGGCAAACTCCTTCTTCTCTTTAACTACATCATAGCCTAAATCCTGAATTTTCTTTTCAAAATCCTGAGAGCTTACCTTTTCTGGGTCATACTTAATCACGGACTTTTCTAGGGCTAAATTAACACTGGCTTCCTCCACACCTTCCATTTTTTTTAAACCTTTTTCAATCCGTGTTGCACAGGCCGCACAAGTCATTCCTGTAATTTGCATACTTGTTTCTTTTACATGGTTACTCACTTGGTTCTCACCTCTCCATACCATATAGGGGTATATTTTTTTGAGAAAAAGAAGTGCTTAAAAAGCACTCTTACAACTTTTATTCAACATCGTAGCCTTGGTCATCAATTGTTTCCTTTATTTTTTCGAGAGATACCTTTTCACTATCAAAAGTGACATCTACTTTTCCTGCTTCTAAATGAACTTTTACACTTTCTACACCAGTAAGCTTTCCTACATTTCCCTCAACAGCATTCACACAATGACCACATGACATTCCACTTACATTCAATGTTACGTTTTCCATTTTATTCACTTCTCCCTTTACTTTTTCATTAATTTTTGGATGGTTAATAATAACTCATCAATAACTTCTGAATCTCCCTCATTAAGTCGGTCGACTACACAATTTTTCAAATGACCTTCTAATAAAATTTTGGCTACACCATTTAATGCACTTTGAGTGGCCGCGATTTGGGTGATAACGTCATCACAATAGGTATCCTTCTCAATAAGACCTTTTATACCACGGATTTGACCTTCAATACGATTTAAACGTGTAGTTAAATTCTTTTTTACTGCTTCAGAGTGATGACTTTTTCTTTCAGAAGAGGCCGTTGCACAGCATCCTTCTTCAATGGAATAATCATTTCCCTTTATCTTTTTATCCATATGTTAGCCTCCTTGAATACAAAGTACCATACCCCTGTACCCCATGTAAAGAATAAAATTTTTATTATTATTTTTAAAAGCCTCAATCTTCACTCTATTACTATTTGCTCTTTTAGATTATCTATTCCATACCTATCAAGAAATTTAGAAAAGACTTCTCTCTTCTTACCGTTCTTCTGATATAACGAAATTACTTTTTGTACATTCTCTAAAAGTTCCTGTTCAGACAGTTCGTCCCTGAATAATAGGCCGGTCTTTGCATCGATACCTTTCGCTTTACCACCCAGATATAACTCAAATGTATTTTTCCTCTTAACTACTCCAATATCGTTTATGAGCGGTTCTCCGCAAGCGGTGGGGCATCCTGTATAAGCAACTCGAAGTGTAAATGGAACGGGCCTTCCTGCAAGTAGATCATTCAGTTTTATAGCTGTGGGCATTCCCTCTTCAACAGCCCCCTTGCAAAAGTTGCAGGTTCGAAGGCTTTTTACAAAATTCCCTATAGGATAACACTTTAATCCAACAGCTTCTAATTCTTTAACCGTCTCTTCTAATTGGTGTTCTTCTACCTCAATATATAACTGCTGAAATATCGTTAACTCCAATTCTTCTTCCTCACCTAAATACTTTGCGAGGGTTATCAGTTGCTTTGCATTTAACTTTGCACCAAATCCTACACCGCCATTAACCGCCATCTTTATTTTATTTTCTTTCATGATATTCTCTCTCCCTTATCATACGGTTATAGTAGGTCCCTTCTCAATCAGACTTTTCATTCGTGAATGTGACTCCACTAAAAATTTAAACAAGTAGCTTTACCGCTTCTTAGTAATTACTTTTTCTATCATGAATTGTTGTCATGCAGCATTTTTCTTTAATGAATGGAAACATTATTTTCAATCCGATCTTCCTCATATTTAATCCTCCTTGAATTTAATATACCCTACCACGGTATCCTATGTAAAGTAAAAAATAATGTTACTATTTTTTAAAAAAAGGCATCTTTCTTACTATATAATCCCGCTATATAAGAAAAAAGTGAGGAATACGCTTCTCTATTTATTATTAATGGCCGCCATTACCCTCCTTGTTTTTTATATAAGCTCTAACTTACCAGTAATAATTCTTTATGCTAAGGAATTGCTTCTGCCTCTCCTACTACAAAGGCTTATACGACCTTTCGGTTAAATTTTCTTTATATGGTGGTTTAATAGTTGCAAAAAAATGACACCAATAAATAAAAAGAGCTTATCTATTTATTTAAGAAATAAGCTCTTTTTATAGGTTAAAAATATATTCATTTTGTTCAAACATTATTCAGCCGGTGATAATTCACTTTCTGTTACCCATTTATGATTTTTAACTTCTTCGCCGCCTGTAGTCGGAGTGAAATTAACCATATATACAGTCGTTTTTTCGGCTGAATCAATTTCAGCGGTTGCGCCGTCCATACCTTCCATATGGTTTGCATTTATAGTAACTTCTGTTCCTGGTTCTAATGGTGCCTCACCAGCATCTTTTAACTCTTCATGAATAGCCCATTTATGATTCTCCACTCTTTTCCCGCCAGTTGTCGGAGTGTACGAAACAGTATAAACAGTAGTATCATATGCACCCACAACCGTTGCCTTAGCACCCTTCATACCTGCCATGTGATTTGATTCGATAATTGCTTGACTTCCAACTTCATAGGTTGAATTTTTTGCTACTTTTAGACCTTCAGGAACTTCACCTGAGCTAGAATGATTCATGTTACTATGATCCATGCCTTCCATGTTTTCTGTGTTCTCTGTACCTTCTGTATTTTCCGTACTTTCCGTATTCTCTTTGTTTTCATCCTTAGCATTGGAGCAGGCACCTAGTACTAAGAAAAGGGCTGCAAATAACGATAAAATGATGGACATTTTCATTCTTTTTTTCAACATGAAAATAAACCCTCCTTTGATATTTAACAATAGCGTAACAAAAAAATCTGCAGAAATTATGGAGTGAACTCAAAAAAAGGAAAAAAACCTTCTACTCTGTTTCCCACTTTGATACGATTTTATTCCACTTTGTCTCCTGAACTTCGCTAACATAAACATCATTCTTTATGGTTACCATCGTCATTTCAGGAGTTTGCCTCTAAATAAACAGGGATATTTTCGTTATTCAAAGAAAGAACCATTAGTGTAGTATGCTGATTATTACTCAAATTTATTTCATAAAGGCTCACTTTATCAAAAAATGTGCAGTTTCTAAAAATTTTACATAAAAGGAGATTACATGAGAAATTAAAACTTTCTAGTACCATGTAAATCTAAATGTTTTTTCTGCTCAGCTATAAAACTTTAAAATTCCCAACCATTCCTGCTTCCTTATGTCCAGGAACAGTACAATAAAAAATGTAGCTTCCCCTCGGCAGGGAACTTATTTTTGCCGTTGCAGACTGCCCTGCTTGAACATGAAGGTGAAAATTATAATTTTTATGGAGATTGTCTACATTATTTTCATTAAAATCCTCGGTACTAACGATATTAATATCATGTTCGGCTTTTCCATCATTTTTTAAAGTTATTTCATACTCTTTCCCTCGATTAATGGTTATGTTTCGTGGCTTATAGCTAAAATCTATCGCTTTAATCTCTAAGGTAAAAAAGCTACTCATGCTTTCTTTTGGCACAGTTTCCTGATTATGTTGATGCTGCTCTTTTCCATTCTCCTTTGCCATAATAGGTCCTGTAAAGAAACAGAACAAATCAAAAATCCGCCAGCAAATAAGGGATTTTTAAATAGCTTTACCATCAAGTTTGTTTCTTTTCCCCTCATTTCAGACAAAAGAAGATAAATCATGAGCAGATGGATACCGATAAAGAGAATAAATAAAATCTTTAATAACTGTTCAATATTTTGGAAAGGAATCATTTCACCAAGCATAGCTCCCATCATCCCTCCCATAAGACCGGACAATACACCATCTGCCACAGCTAAAATTCCGAAAGGTAACCCCGTTATAAATCCAATAAGTACCCCTACAAGAATTCCCCATACTGTAGATTGAAATAAATCTCCTGAATGATGAATGGCAATGATGGTACCACCAACGATTCCAGTAAGCATTCCCGTAGCCATCGAAACCATCATACCTGACATTAGTCTTACCTCTTTGTTCCAAAAAGTCATTAACACAAAGATAATCACCAACAATCCAACTGAAACGATTAAGATCCAAAGCAGGGATTGAGACAAAAGGATTCCTCCCTAAAAGAAGTTTGTACATACCTATGCAGATATAGCTTAGAATAATGTAGCAAATTAAAAAATCCTTACATTCTTAACAAGGTCTGCAAGGATTCTGCACATTTATTTTTTATGATTACTTTTAAAGTTTTTATAAAATTAAATTGTTTTTTAAAATTAATCCTGTAAACCTTATAACAAGATAAGCGTCTAAAAAGTATCACAGTGCCTAGCACTTTTTGTACTGTTCATTTTGTGAAAGATTGCGTCTTGAGCTTCACTAATTTAGTTTTACAATAAATAGAAATATGACTAAGAAGGATCAAAAATGGAGGAATTAGTTTTATATTGGTTTTCACAGCCGGGACCTTTTGTAATTTTTATAAGTATTTTCCTGAGTGTTTTCATCAGTGTATTCGGAATAATACCTAGTGTTTTTTTAACAGCTAGTAATATTACTTTTTTTGGATTTGAAACAGGCATTTTCATTTCCTATATTGGAGAGTGTGCGGGCGCTGGAATCAGCTTTCTCTTATATAGAAAAGGGATTCAATATGTGAAAAAAAACATTCCAGCAAATTCGAAATATCTCAATAAACTTATGCAGTCAAAAGGAAAAGAGGCATTTTTATTAATTATCTCTCTTCGCCTATTTCCTTTTATGCCATCCGGATTAATCAATCTCGCGGCATCCTTGAGTCAAATCAGTTTACTTCACTTTACATTGGCAAGTGCTTTAGGAAAAATTCCAGCAATGCTACTAGAAGGATACTCGGTTAAAGAAGTGTTATCCTGGGAAGCTAAAGGTAAAATCATCTTATTAACAGCCGCCTCGTTCATTTTGATTATTTATTGGTTGATTAAAAGAAAAAGGAAACAGGTTTAGCATTTAAAAACTCCCTTGTCGACTTTTGGTCAGTTAAATGACACTCTGCTTTTTCAGGATTAGGGTTTTGGTTTTTTAACAATGGCTGTTTAAGAAGAAGATTTTTATCTATCAATATCGATTCATCATTTGATTAAGTTCCATTCATTCTTGATTTTTCATAATAAAAGTACTAACACGTCCAATATAATCAACAACGCTACAATAAGACCAATATTCTCCCTCAATATTTTCCCAACTTACATGCTCTTGTAGTATTGTTATCCTCTCAATTAGGTGAAGAGACATTTTTCGTAATTGTGTCTCATAAAACCTTTATTGATCCAATGATAAAACAAAAGAGGCCGACTCATAAATCTGCCTCTTCCTCAATATCTTTGCTTATCCAAGCCATTGATTTATAAGTCTAATACAAGATAACCAATTATTCCGCTAATGATGATTATACGCAGTTAATATTGCATAAAAAAAGCCTCTTTATTTACTTCGTCTCCCATCTACTTACTTTCAGCTAATCTTTGAAATTTTTCTTCAAATATTTTTTCTCCTGCAAAACCCACTATCTTATCAACAATAATTCCTTCTCTATTAATAAAGTAGGTAGTTGGAATAGCTTGAATATGATATTTTTTTGACACAATATCATCAACATCCAATAATACTGGAAAGGTAAATCCATAGGTTTTAGCAAAATTTTGCACATCCTCTATTGAATCGCCTGCTGTGATGTTTACAGCAAAAATTTGTACCTTATTCCCGTACTTTTCATGTAATTTAACTAACTTCGGTGCTTCTATTTTACATGGACCACACCACGAGGCCCAAAAATTAATTACAATTGGTTTTGATAAATCCGACGTTGAGTATTTTTTTCCGTCTAACGCATTTAGTGTAAAACTAGGCCTCTTGAAATTTATTTGGGGAGCCTCTCCCATCTTTTTGAAAGTTTCTGCCGAAGAGATAGTCTTATTTTCTCTATCAACTGTAGAAACAAAGGTCCATAGTAAAGCTAATAATAATATAGCGCTTAGTAATTTCTTCACAATACACCCCTATTTTTTCAGAAATTAAATTTTCATTTAACTTGTCTCATCTATCGCTATCCTTATAATCATTTACACCGGATACAAACATTCTAAATTGCTTTAGCAAAAAGACTATCAATACAATAAATAAAGACTATGTAATGAAAAAGCGCACAGATCAAAACCTTACTTCTTTATTGTTCTTTTTTACTGCACCCCCATAGTACATCTGCCTTTCTTCAACTTAAAATCTTGAGAATATTTCACATGTTAAAATTGCAAATTTTATAAAAAATACTAAAATATCTTATCTTCCCATTAGTTATTCATTACTGTAACCACTTGTCAATAAACCAACTTTTTCAACAACTAATTACTTGCTATTTTTTCACGAACTGCTTTCATTATTAATTTTCCCATTAATCATTTTAAAAATTCTTAATTCCTACAAACTAAATCCATAATTTCTGCAAAGTTGTATTCTAAAATAAACAGTGAAATTAATTGAAAGGAGTATAAAATATGAAACTAAAAATTTTAGGGATTATTACTTTTGCAATATTCCTCTTAGCAGCATGTTCATCTGCTGAAAATATGAGCAATATGGATCATAGTAATATGAAAAATACAGAAGAAGGCCAAAATCAAGATTTAAACAAGGAACAAACAGTTAATAAAAATCTTCCAACCACATCAAAGACAGAGATATTAACCGGTAATACTTTCAATATTGTTGCGAAAAAAGCAAACCACCGATTAAATGAAAAAGTGAATATTGAAGCGTGGACGTTTAACGGTTCAGTTCCTGGATCTCAAATTCGGGTGAAAGAGGGAGAAGACGTAAAAATCAACTTAAAAAATGAGCTTCCTGACCCTGTCTCCATTCATTGGCACGGGATTCCCCTTCCCAACAATATGGATGGTATTCCAGGTGTAACTCAGAATGCTGTTCAGCCTGGCGAGTCCTTTACCTATAAATTTACTGCTTCAGTTCCTGGTACCTATATGTATCATACTCATCAGGATGGAGTGAATCAGTTAGATAAAGGTCTTTACGGTTCATTTATCGTTGAACCAAAACAAGCCTCGTATGACCGTGATTATTCTCTTATGCTTGATGAATGGACGAGTGACCCAGAGAGTATGAAAAATATGGATAGCATGGAAGGTATGGATCATTCAAACATGAGTGGTATGGAAGAAAGCGAGTCCGATTCAGACAGTAAACACACTGGGGAATCGGAAGATAGCACAAATATGATGGGGCATGATATGAGCAATTACGACATTTTCACAATCAATGGAAAAAGTGGTAAAGATGTTGAACCTCTTAAAGTAAAAGAGGGCGAGAAAGTCCGTATACGTTTAGCAAATATCGGATATATGTCTCATAAAATCCATTTACATGGGCATATATTCAAAGTTGTTGCCATAGATGGCCAAGAGTTAAATCAGCCAAAAGAAATCAAGGATCAATTAATCTCTATTGCACCAGGTGAGCGATACGATATCGAATTTATCGCTAACAACCCTGGTAAATGGTATTTAGAGTGCCATGGCAACATGGCAGGTACCGAGGGAATGAAAACTGTTATAGAATATGAGGGAATTGAGAAGTCTATCGACCAGCCTAATTCAAAAGAGGAATTACCTGAATTCAATTTCACTTCATATGGAAAAGACACTAAAGCTGAGTTTACTTTAAATCAGAAATTTGACGTAGAGTATACAATGGATTTAAATACAGAAATGAACGGAAACAATATGGTTTATACAATCAATGGAAAGACGTTTCCTGATACAGATAACTTGGAAGTAAATAAAGGGGATCTTGTTAAGGTAAAATTAGTTAATAACTCTAAATCTGATGATCATCCTATGCATTTACATGGACACTTCTTTCAAGTGTTAAGCAAAAATGGGAAGCCATTTGAAGGTTCCCCAATTTTGAAAGATACGATAAATTTAAAACCAGGTGATGAATACGTGGTTGCTTTTAAAGCTGATAACCCTGGAAACTGGATGTTCCACTGTCACGACCTCCACCATGCTTCCGCCGGTATGGTAGACATGGTTAAATATAAAGGTTTTGAATTTGACTTTACGCCAGATCCAGCTGCTAATAACAAGCCAGAATAATCGAATAAATATAATTTTCTTATAAGCTTTTTTATTGTAATATCTGCCTCAATTTTTATTTTCATTATAGGCTCTTGTCAATTTAAACGATATGTCTTTTATCATTCAGAAATAAAGTATAATTCTACATTTATAGAAATTACACTCTATTACAACTAACTTTATAATTAAGCACTCATTTTACGGAGTAAAAGCATTTTTCCTTCCCTAGAAAACTCCATCGTGAGTAAGCTGTCTCGGGTTATATTCTGTAGCTTTCTTATTTCAGCAGGAATGGTAATCTTACCATATTGATAGACACATAGATTATGGTTACTTTCTTCTAGACTCGCTTCTATGATTATAGTGTTCCCCTGCTCATACACAGCAACCATTTCACCCTGCTTAAATGGCAGTAGTTTTTGAATAGCACCTGGTATATGCAGTTGTCCATTCAAGTTAATTTTAAAAAACTCTTTGATGATAACATTACTACTCAACAGTATCAGCCCCTAAATTAAAATGAGAAAACTATTATAAATGTTATACTCCAATTCATCGAAGGTTAAACAATCACTTAGGCTACACGTCATTGAACGTCTGACATATTATATACCTAACCCCTTATCACATGATTATAATAAAAAAGTGTGAAGAATTTATGGAGAATCAACTTTTGTTATAAAGCATTAACAAAATTTTATGTACTATATAAAAAAGCTTGAAGATTAATCTTTAAGACTAATCTTCAAGCTTACATGTTTATTTTCATGATATCTCCCCGTAAATCAAATTGACAGCTGCTATTGTCATGCCCATACCAAAACAAGTTATAACAAAGCTAGATAAACCTAAAAAATTATACATCCATAATGTACTAGCAAACGTTAACATTAAAATAACATGGGATCGTTTCACTACCCTAACCATTCACTTCCTCAGCCTTCCAATAGATTTCGCTAAAAACTTCTGAAAAAGCTTTTATAGTATTAGAAAGTTCAATAAAATTATTATCCACTCCGCCAAATTCAACTAATAAAGATTGATCCATGATATCCTGGTTATAAATACCATTTCCTTCAGCTTTCCCTTTTACAAAAACCCCACGGCTTAAACCAGGATATTTATTTTCAATTTCCTTATTAACTTCTTTTGCAAATTTTAAGTTTCTTTCAAAATTTTTATGTTCTTTTCCTACGACGAAAAATAACCTCGCATAATTTTCCCCCTTAATTTCTGTGGTAGTAATATCTTTACGTTGAGAATCTCTATGAATATCAATTAGAATTTTCAGTTTTTCATTAGATACCATAGCTTCTTTTACTTTTTCACGCGATATTTTATAAGAACTATAATAATCTAAATGCCTTTTCCGTAAATTCTCTGCCACATTTTCAGTATTGTGTTCAACACCAATCCCTTTATTAATTAATTCTTTACTTAAAATATCTCCTACAGCAATAACATTTACTTTTTGATTTGAACTTACAGCTTCGTCAGGTTTTGTTGCCCCTTTTATTAATGGAAGAAATGCTTCCCAACTATGCGAATGATATATATAAACTACTTTTTCCTTTGAAGATTCAAGTGGATTTACTTTTTTTTCATCCTCTTCATATTGTTTTAGATGCTCTTCATCAATTTCTCTTTCTTTAAGATAAATATCTAGAGGAGGTCCTGATTCGATTGGTAAATTTGTAAGGTTCGTTCCTTTTCCCGCCACGGCAATTTCTGTGTTATAAATTGATAATCCAGGAAGCTCCCTTCCAAGTAAGGTTCTAGTATCTTTTAGTTTAACATTTGTTGTTGATTCAAATATTATATCGGAAAGTGAAGGGAAACTCTCACTTTGTTGGGTATAAAAGTAATGATTTTCACTGTTTAACATCATGATTAATACTGGATTTTTTATAGAAGAGTAATTTAAAAAGTTTTGAATATTTTTGGAGGATAGGCTAAACGGAAAAGATACTAGTATAGCTATTAGAGAGAAAGTTAGTAGCATTCCTACAAATATTATATTGATTATGCTGAAATAGGTTATCACAATCTTTTTTTCGCTAGTTTTACGTTTCATAGATTATCACCCTCCCATATTACATATACGTATAAGCTACAACTTTAGAATCTCTCATCAACAAAGGTTAAATTACAAGAAGAAGAATGCCCATTATGTTATGAGCTGAATTTCAAGGTTTACTAAATGATATTTTGAAGGTTTGTTTTTTCTAAGATTAGATTTATGGAAACCTGAGATTGTAAAAATAAAATTTACCATAAAAGTGCTTTCTGCATAATTTCTTGAAAAATATTTGTTTTAATAAAATTAAAACTGAAAGGAGACAAACTATTGTATGACTATTTAAATAAGTTTAGCCAGTTTTTCTCTGAGCCTATATTACAATTATTGTATGGTACCTCAGTTATTCCAATTATAAGGGCTTTTCTATTAGGTATTCTCGGTTCCTTAGTCCCCTGCCAGATTACAGCAAACTTCACTGCTCTAACATATTTCGGAAATAAAGCGATAGGTAAACAAACTCCTTGGAGGGAGATTTCCTTATTCATTTTAGGAAAAATTTTCGTTTATTCAATTTTTGGATTATTAGTTTGGTTACTAGGAAGAGAGTTTCAAACTACTCTAACCACTTATTTCGCATACTTTCGTAAAAGTATAGGATTTCTAAATATTGTTGTCGGTCTTGTTCTATTAGGTTATTTAAAATTCTTTTGGCTATTTCGTTTGTTCAACTGGAAGGGCTTTCAAAATAGAGAGGGAAGTTTAGGAGCCTTTTTATTAGGCATTAGCTATTCAATAGCTTTTTGTCCAACAATGTTTGTCATATTTTTTTTAAAACTAATGCCAATGGTATTATCAACAACATATGGGTTTACTTTGACTCCTCTTTTTGGAGTTGGTACAGCTTTTCCCCTACTTGTTGTTCTATTATTAATATGGACTCTCGGAGAAGAATCCTTTTTAATCAACAAAGGGAAGAAATTTGGCAACACCGTTCAAAAAATAGCTGGAGTATTCATTATTATTATAGGTCTATTTGATATAGTTACCTATTGGTAAATAAGCTAAAGGCTATCTCATCAAAAAATAAATAATAAACTTCATAATTTCTACAAATTTTATTGTTACCTTACTTGTAGTTACACAATTACATTTACGCAAAAGTAAAAATAAAACAAGTAGGTGAATTTTATGTGTGGTTTTGTGGGGTGTATTCATGACAAACCTAAAGCTAAAAATACAGATATAAAAAAAATAATGATTGATATGAATAATATGATTACACACAGAGGACCTGATGATGAAGGATATTTCTTTGATCAATATGTGAATTTTGGGTTTAGACGGTTAAGCATCATTGATGTCGATAACGGGAAGCAACCCCTCTCATATGAAAATGAGCGATACTGGATTATCTTTAATGGAGAAATATATAATTATCTAGAATTAAGAAAGGAATTAATAGATCAAGGATATAAATTTACGACAGATTCTGATACAGAAGTCATCACTGCCCTTTATAGTAGTATAAAAGAGCAAGCTGTTCGAAAGCTGAGAGGTATGTTTGCATTCGTTATTTGGGATAAAGTCGAAAAAAGATTGTTTGGCGCAAGAGATCATTTTGGGATTAAACCATTCTTCTATTGTGACCAGGATAACACTACTTACTTCGCTTCAGAGAAAAAAAGTATTTTAGAAGCAATAAATGAAGAATTAGACGTACATTCATTGCAACATTATCTTAGTTTCCAATATGTTCCAGAACCTAGTACACTGACTAAAACAATTAAAAAGTTACCATCTGGCCATTATTTTATTAAAAAAATTGGGACAAAGATGGAGATAAAAAAATACTGGCAACCGCATTTTCAATCTACAAACACTACGGATTCCAAAATTATTACAGAGATACAAGACGTATTAATAGACTCCGTAAACGTACATATGCGGAGTGATGTTCCAGTAGGTTCGTTTCTATCTGGAGGAATCGATTCTTCATTTGTCGTTTCTATCGCAAAACAAATTAATCCTGCAATTAAAACCTTTTCCGTAGGTTTTGAAAGAGAAGGATTTAGCGAAATCAATGTTGCTGAAGAAACAGCACATGCCCTAAACGTAGAAAACTACAGCTACGTGATAAGCCCCGAAGAATTCATTACTGAACTTCCAAAAATTATATGGCATATGGATGATCCCTTAGCAGACCCTGCAGCTGTTCCATTGTATTTTGTTGCACGAGAAGCACGGAAACAAGTCAAAGTTGCACTGTCCGGAGAAGGAGCAGACGAACTATTTGGTGGATATAATATATATCGTGAACCACAATCACTTAGAATGTTTTCCTATATTCCGTCTCCCCTCAAACATGTTTTAAAAACTCTTTCCACTGTTCTTCCAGACGGAGTAAAAGGCAAGAGTTTTATCGAGCGCGGAGTTACGGCTTTAGAAGAAAGATATATTGGAAATGCAAATATGTTTGACGAAAAAGAGAAAAAACTTTTATTAGTGAATTATTTAACCAATTTAGAAAATAAAAACGTGACAAGTTCCATCTATTCAAATTCAATAGGTTACGATTCCATCACCAAAATGCAGAATATTGATATTCATACATGGTTAAAAGGCGATATTTTATTAAAAGCTGATAAAATGTCTATGGCAAATTCTTTAGAGGTAAGAGTGCCATTTTTAGATAAACAAGTCTTTAATATCGCCTCAAAACTAAGCTCTAATCAAAAGATAAGAAACGGTACGACTAAATATATCCTTCGAAAAGCAGCTGAAGGTATAGTCCCCGAACATGTTTGGAACAGAAAAAAACTTGGTTTTCCTGTCCCTATTCGTCATTGGTTGAAAGCAGAACTTTATGATTGGGTCATTCAATTAATCCAGAATAGTCCAACTGACTATATCTTTAACAAACAGCAAATTTTCAAATTATTGGACAACCATGTGCATGGTAAGTTCGATAATAGCCGTAAACTATGGACCATTTTTACTTTTATGATATGGCATCAAATTTTTATAGAAAAGATTTACGAGTTCGAATATCAACAACATCCAATGCAACAGTTCGCTGTAAACTAATCTTAAATAAGACGAATAGCTTGTTTACCCATTTGCACCCATGCATCTATAAATTCTTGTTTGGGTGCCTTTTTATTTTTTTCACCAGTCAATGGGTCATTAAAATAAATATACTTCTGATCATACCCTGTAGCAATCACTGAATGTTCGCGATAAGTAATGGTTATTTCACCTTGTGGTGTATTCCAAACCCTAAATTCCTCTCTAGATAAAGGTTTGTATCTTGTATTAATGATAATCCATACAGGAGTTCCATTAGAAATTAATTTTTCAATTTCACTGAAATTACTATCTGTTAAGTCCACAACTTGGTTAGGGAGAAACTTTTCTGCAAGCTCCTTAATAGGTTTATGATAAACTCCATAACCAGGTTCGTTAATATTGTACATATTCCCAACAAATCCTTGATTTGGATTGCCAAAGAATACTTTACCATCTTTTATTTGATAAGGGGTAGAATCCTTTCGAATGAGTTTTGCGAGTTTCAT
>Ga0182747_1001691_pt1 | contig 16651 bp, 11 predicted proteins | sample eDN3rd30CBELigBY_FD_128526 | JGI IMG/M metagenome (GOLD analysis project Ga0182747, IMG submission 128526) | Enriched backyard soil microbial communities from Emeryville, California, USA - eDNA 3rd pass 30_C BE-Lig BY (version 2) (version 2) | ecosystem: Environmental > Terrestrial > Soil >...
GCACCGCACATCATGTAGACAGTCACGCGGCGTTCGTCGCCGGAATCCTCGCACTTGGAGCCGCTCGCCAATGACCCACCTTTCCCGTTTCGATGCCGCTTTCGCCATCTGCCCTCTGATCGCGATCTTGCGCGGCGTGACTCCCGACGAGGTCGTGCCGGTCGGCGAGGCGCTGATCGCGGCGGGCTTCACCTTGATCGAAGTGCCTCTCAATTCGCCCGACGCCATTGAAAGCATCGCCCGCCTTGTCGCCGCAGCGGGCGATCGCGCAGTCGTGGGGGCAGGCACGGTGCTGACGGAAGCTGACGTCGGCGCGGTCGCCGGGGCAGGGGGCGCGCTCGTGATCTCGCCTAACGCCAATCTCGAAGTGATCGCGGCAACTGCGGCGCGGGGCCTTGTGTCGCTGCCGGGCATCGCCACGCCGACAGAGGCATTCGCCGCGCTCGGCGCGGGCGCAACCGCGCTCAAGCTATTTCCCGCCGAAGCGGCCTCGCCCGCGGTACTCAAGGCGATGCGCGCGGTGCTGCCCACATCGGTTCCTATTCTACCGGTGGGAGGAATCGCGCCCGATAATCTTCGGCCCTGGCGCGAGGCCGGCGCTGCCGGGTTTGGCCTTGGCTCGTCGCTGTACAAACCCGGTTTCGATCCTGCCGAGGTCGGCAATCGCGCCGCCGCATTCCGCAAGGCGTTTGCGGCTCTTTGAAGCAGGCTGTCGTCGCAGGACGACGCCACGATTTGTCGAGGCAGTCCGCGGTCGCCCTCGTCGATCCATCGTGCAGGGGATTCCAACGGTTCGATACGGCACTCTTGGCCATGCCGGTTGCATTGGGTCAAATTATTTGTAATATTTATAGTAATAAAGCTTGGGAGAGGATTGGTGCGGGCGCTCCGCTTTTCAAAATACCTGGTTATGGTGATGGGGGCCGTGGCCGTGGCGGCCTGTGTCCCCATGGAAAAGCCGCCGCCACGGGCCGATACGACGGTGCCCGTGAAGCGTCCGAACATTCTGCTCATCATGATCGACGATCTGAAGCCCGCGCTTGGCGCATTTGGCGATCCGGTCGCGATCAGCCCGAATATCGACCGCCTCGCCGCCCGGGGCGCCCGCTTCGAGCGCGCCTACGCAAATCAGGCGGTATGTGCGCCCAGCCGCATCAACCTCATGACCGGCAGGCGTTCGACATCGACAGGCATCTACGGCTTCGGCAAGGATCTGCGCGATGTCATACCGGACGCGGTCACCCTTCCCGAGCGCTTCAAGCAGGCGGGCTATCAGACCGAGAGCATCGGCAAAGTGTTCCACGTAGGCCACGGATCGCACGATGATCCTCGAAGCTGGTCGGTCCCGCCGGTCCACGACCATGTGATCGAATATCTTGAGCCTGAGAGCACCGGCGGCAAGGCCACCCGCGAGGAAGCGCTGTTCAACGAGGTGCCCATCCAGGGTGATGTGTGGACATATGCCCGGACGCTGGGCCGCGGCGCGGCATGGGAAAGCCCCGACGTGCCGGACGACGCCTATGCCGACGGACGAACGGCGCGCCGGGCGGTCCAGCGACTGCGCGAATTGAAGGGCTCGGCGTCTCCCTTCTTCCTGGCGGTCGGTTTTGCGCGGCCGCATCTGCCCTTCTCCGTGCCCAAGCGCTATTGGGACATGTACGACCCGGCGAGCCTGCCGATGCCGGCATTCGAACGGATGCCGGATGGCGCGCCGGAGATCGCCGGAAAGGTCGGTGGCGAGATAGCGGCCTATCGCCCTGTGCCCGAAGGCGTGTCGGGCGTGGAGTTTCCCGAGGCGCTGAAGCGCAAGCTGATCCATGGCTATTATGCCGGCGTCAGCTACGTCGATGTCCAGATCGGCAAGGTGCTGGACGCGCTGGAACGCGAGGGGCTCGCCGACGATACCATCGTCGTGCTGTGGGGCGATCATGGTTGGCATCTCGGCGATCATGGCATCTGGACCAAGCACACCAACTACGAACAGGCCGTCCGGCAGCCGCTGATCATCGCATGGCCGGGGACCGTCCGCACGGGCACGGCCCCGCGCCAGATTGCCGAGACGGTCGATATCTATCCGACGCTTCTGTCGCTCGCGGGGCTGAAGCCGGCGGCGCGGATGCAACCGCTCGACGGCGTGGACCTGGCTCCGGCGCTCCGCGACGCATCGCGTGTCGTGCGTCCCTATGCCTATCATGCTTACACGCGCCCCGGCTGGATCGGTCAGGCGATCCGCACGGCGCGATACCGGCTGGTCCGCTGGACGCGGGCGAAAGACGGCAAGCGGGAATATGAGTTCTATGACCTGCAGGCCGACACCGGAGAGACGCGGAGCCTCGCTGGCGCTCTGCCAAAGGTGCGCGCCGAACTCGAAGCATATCTCGATGCCCAGCCGCGGCCCGTTGGTTTCGCAGCCACGGTCGCCGTCAAAAAAGAAGGTGCACAATGAGACGGACGACACGCCCGCACATCTCTCGTCGCGCAGCCCTGTTTGCCGGCGTCGCCGCGCTGGCGGCGCCCTCGCTGCTCCGCGCCGCAGCGACTCCGCGCAAACCCAACATCGTCGTGATATACGCCGATGATCTCGGCTATGGCGACCTGAGCTGTTATGGCGCGACGCGGTTGCGCACCCCCAATCTCGACCGGCTGGCGGCACGCGGTACGCGGTTCACCAACGCGCATTCCCCCTCCGCCACCTGTACGCCGTCGCGCTTTGCGCTGTTGACCGGCGACTACGCCTGGCGCGCATCGGGGACCCAAATCCTTCCGGGCGACGCGCCCGCGCTGATCCGGCCAGGAAAGTTCACCCTGCCTTCGATGCTGAAGAACGCGGGCTATCGCACCGGACTGGTCGGCAAATGGCATCTGGGGCTCGGCGACGGAAACGTCGATTGGAATGGCGAGATCGCGCCGGGGCCACTCGATGTCGGCTTCGACTATGGCTTCTTCATGCCTGCGACGCTCGATCGCGTGCCGACAGTGCTGATCGAGAACCGGCGCGTGGTGAACCTCGACCCGGCGGACCCCATTCGCGTTGATTACAAGCAGAAGGTCGGCGCCGAACCCACCGGCGCGGAAAACCCCGATCAGCGCAGGTTCGGGGCGGACCCCGAACATTCGAATACGATCACCAACGGGATCAGCCGGATCGGCTATATGTCGGGGGGCAAGCGCGCGCGTTGGGTGGACGAGGAACTGACCGACGTGCTGCTGGGCAAGGCGATCGAGTTCGTCTCCACCAGCAGGGCGCAGCCCTTCTTCCTCTATTTCGCGATGAACGAGCCGCACGTCCCGCGCGCGCCGCATCCGCGCTTCGTCGGCAAATCGGGGATGGGGCCGCGCGGTGACGCGATTCTCCAGATGGACTGGGCCGTCGGCGAGTTCGTCCGGAAGATCGAGGAATTGGGGATCGCCGACGACACGCTGATCATCTTCAGCAGCGACAACGGCCCGATCCTGTTCGACGGATATGACGATCGGGCGGTCGAACTGGCTGGCGATCACAAGCCCTCGGGTCCGCTGAGCAGCGGCAAATACAGTATCTACGAGGGCGGCACCCGCGTTCCGATGATTTCATACTGGCCCGGCCATGTTCGTGCCGGCCATGTGTCGCCCGCGCTGGTCGACCATGTCGATCTTGCTGCTTCGCTCGCCGCCCTGATCGGACTCCGGCTGCCGCACGAAGGCGCCGTCGACAGCTTCGACATGCTGGCGCCGTTCCTCGGCCGGACGGATCGGGGCCGCGATTATGTCGTCGAGGATACCAAGCTCATGGTGACCACCGGCGCCACCGTTGCGAGCAGCGGCGCGCGTATCCTGGCGCTGCGCGAAGGCGACTGGAAGTTCATCCGCGGTAGCGTCGATCCGCATGCGTTTCACGGAAACGAGATCGGAACCTCGCCGCGCGATCGCCTCTACAATCTGGCCGACGATCCCGGCGAACGGAACGATCTTGCGGCGACGATGCCGGAACGGACGCACAGGATGGCCGCATTGCTGAACAAGGTCGAACGCAGCGGGCGCAGCCGGCCATGACGTCAATTCACGACAGGGGGAATCGAATGACGCATTTCGCGAGGCGGGCCGCCGCCGGATTGGCTTCGCTTGCCGCCATTTGGCTCCTGCCCGCGGGTGCGCAGGCACAAAACGCCCTCGGCGCGAACTTCAACGAACATTATGAGGATGTCGCCTATCCCGACCTCGAACGCTCCGGCACCCAATGGGTCCGGATCTTCGTTTCCATGCCGGAGATCGACCGGTTCGGAGCCGCGGACCATGGCGCGGTGAAGACGATCCTCGACGTGTCGAAGCATGGCTACAAGACGATATTGACGCTCAAGCACGCCTATATCGGTGTGCCATTCCCGCAAGCCGGCGGCGATACCTATCGCAAGGATATCGAACGGGTCGACGCCGTGCTGCGCCAGGTTATGGGCAAGATCGACATCCTGGTGATTGGCAACGAACCCTTCATCGAAAGCCGCCCGGTCGATCGCAACGCGAATTTCAACGCCTATTACGAAGGGCTGGCGAAGCGTGCGATCGAATATCGCGCGAAGCATTGCGGCGAGGGATGCAAGACCCGCATCTATATGGGCGCGCTCAAGCAGCTGGAGCGGCCCGAAGCGCGCACTCCGGCAACCGAGCGCTGGATGGAGTTCGTGCGAACAACGCCCGAGATCGACGGCGTCACCATTCACCCGCATGTCGCCCGGATCGAAGCTTCGAAGGATTATGTCGATTATATCCTGCCGCGAATGCGGGCGGACCAGACGTTTCTGGTGACCGAATTCTCGATCGTGCGCTGGTGGGAACGGCATATGAAATCGCCCATCCCGGCAAGTTTCGCCGACAAATATGGCCTGCCGCGCGAAACGCTGAACTGGCAGGTGATCCGCTCGGCGCTCGACAAGCCGTTCCCCAAGGCAAAATGGGACGACTTTCTGTCGGCGAGTCCCTGGTTCGAAAGCCGCAAACATTATTTGCGCAATCAGATGAAGATGTTCCGCGACACCGGAAAGCTGGCGGTTGCGACCTATGCCTTCAAGCAGGGCAGCTCGATGGGCCGCAATTTCGGACCCCGGACCACGCCCTGGTTGCTCAACAGCGTCGTCGCCGCGCGCACGGTCGAGCGCAACGGCGATGGCACCGCGGCATTCAACTATGCGTGGATCGACGATTACAAGGCGCTGCAGAAACAGTGATGACGACATTCCGCCCCGCCGTGCGCCGTCTGACGGCCGCAACCGCCCTCTGCCTCGCGACATCGGCGCTCGGGCAGCAACTGCCCCGCGAAAAGCCGGTGGCCGAGGACATATTCGCCGACCATCCGTCGATGGATCGCAACGCCACGGTGATGCCCACGGCGGACGCGAAGCCGGTCGTCGCGCTCTTTTCGGAACGGGCTGTCACCGACGCCGCGATAGCGCGCACGGCGGATGGCGGGTGGGTATTGACGGGCACGACGCTGCGCGTCGGCGCGCGGCACGGTGTCGAGCTATGGACCTCGTCCGATGGCAGGACATGGAAGAATTGGGGACCCGCAAAGATCCGGGGCAACGGGATTTCGCCAGGCGATGTCTCCGAACGCTATCTCGCTCCATCGGTGACGGTCGCCGGAGGGAAGATCTACCTCGTCTTTTCCGACAAGGCCGGCTGCGCCCGGATCGCCGTCGGCGATACGGCGGACGGCCCCTTCGCCGCATCGCCCTGTCTGGTCGAAGACGCGCCGGATCCCTCGCTGTTCGTCGATACCGACAGCGCCTATCTGTTGTGGGGCGGCGGGTATATCGCGCGGCTCAAGCCCGGTCTTGCCGCGCTCGCCGAGGCGCCGCGCTTCCTCAAGCCCGATCAGAAGCTGTTCGCGAAACACCCGCCGACCGGAAAGGACTGGCCGGTACGCACGCGCATCGGGCGCGCGGGCGTGACGATGTTCCGCGACGGCGACAAATATGTCGTGGCCGCGACCGAGGTCACCGGGCGTATTCGCACGGCGGCCGAGGATCTGTTCATGGCTGAGGGACCGACTCCCTATGGCCCGTTCACGATGCGGATGCTGGCGGTGCCGCATGCGGGGACCGGGTCGGTCGTCCGGTTGAGCAACGGCGGGCTGGCCGCGGTCTACAACCCGCGCTGCGAGGACGAATTTGCCCTGTTCTGCGAGCAGGTGGGCCTCGTTCCGCTCGAACGCGCGCCGGATGGACGCCTTCGCCAGGCGTCGTTGACGATCACCGAAGACAGCGCGGTCGCCGCGCGCAAGCCGCTGATCACCAGTGAGACGATGCGCGACCCGTCCGTCACACTGGGCGGAGACGGGAACTATTATCTGGTCGGGACACTCGACGGCTATGGCTATCACCGGCCCGAAGGCGGGGTGAAGCTGTGGCGGTCGGCTGATTTGAAGACCTGGGATGACGTCGGCTTCATCTGGCGCTGGGAAGGCATGGGCTATGATTTCGGCAAGAACATCGCCGAGTTGTGGGCACCGGAGATCAAATGGGTCGCGCGCGACAAGACCTATTATCTCAGCGTCTCGGTGATGGAACGCGGCGTCGGCGGCAAGAGCTGGCTCTATCGCTCGACCAGCGGCAAGGCCGAGGGCCCCTATGAGAATGTCGCCAAATCCTATCTGGTGGAGGGCATCGACGGCTTTCCGTTCGAGGACGATGATGGCCTGTATTTTCTGTGGGGCGGCGGCAACATCGCGAAACTCAACGCGAAGCGCGACGGATTTGACGGCGACGTGCGCAAGCTTGTCGATGTCGACGGGGATCATGTCGGCTATGAAGGGAACGGCCTGATCAAGGTGAACGGAGTCTATTTCCTGACCGGCGCCGAATGGAACGGGCCGCTGCGCACGCATGGCACCTACGACATGATGTACGGCACGTCGAAGACGCTGTTCGGCCCCTATACGCGGCGGCGGCTGGGCGCGCCGCATGGCGGGCACGGCACGGCGTTCGAGGACAAGCAGGGGCGATTCTGGTACACGATGTTCGGAAACGACCCGACCGCGCCCTGGCGGATGCATTTCGGGCTGGTGCCGATCGACATCGGCGATCCGGCGTCGATCGGCATCCCCACGGGGAGCGACGCGCGCGACTGAACGCCGTCTGCGCTGGGTCAGCGGGCCTTCATATAAGCGACCAATCGCGCTCGCGGCGAAACTCCATAGGCCGTCCCCCAATGGCGGTTCGCCCGATTGAGCAATATGTTGAGCTCAGCCGCGCCCTTGTTCGTCTCGGGGTAAGGCCAGCTGTCGAGCTTTCCGCGATATTTGTTGAGGAAGTCGGTTGCGCGCTTGAGGCTGCGGCCGTCTTGCTCGACGTCCCACAGGTCGACGCCGACGCATTGTCCGATTTCGGCTACATTATAAGCGGCCGACAACGCGTAGATCGAGAAGTACAGGCTGCGCGGTCGGCCGATTTCCAATGGCATCTGTCCCTCTGGCGAGAATTGATCGGGGAATCGAGCCGCCGGGAAGGCTTCCACCGTCGCCTTCGCAACATCAGCGCGGCGAGCGAACAGCGCGAAGTGAGCAAGCTGCGCGTCGTACCACAGGCTGTTATAGCCTTTGGCGACGCTGGCGCCCTTGCCGTGCTTGGACGTACGCATCCAGTCGACATAATCGGAGAACCATTGCTCGAGCGCCCGGGTTTCGTCCGCGGTGAGCTTGCCCGACGGCGCAATCAGGCCAACCCCTTCGATCACCCGCTGAATCCGCGCCGTTTCGAGGACGCCGTCGGGCCGTCCTTTTTCGCGGCCGATGACGGTCTGCGCGAATTCCATATTCGGGTTCATGCGGCTGGCGGGAGTCAGGAACCAGGTGCGCACCAGGCTGGCGGCGCGGGTGGCGTAGCGTGGATTTTCCGAAAAATAATAAGCGAGCGCGAGGGTTTCGACATCGGCGCTCATATTCTCGAGGTCCATGATGTCATATTTGTCGCTGAAGCGCTCGGGGTTCGAGCCCTGGCCGCGGATATAGGGGCCGCCGGGCTTCTTTGGATCCGCGAACCAGTTGGCGACCGTGCTCATATAGTCGTGACGGTCCCCGGAATAGGGGATCGTGCGCTTGTCCACGACCGTATAGAGCATATGCGTCATCGCCTCGTCCGCGCGTGCGATTAGATCCTCATAGGCCGTCTTGATCCGCGGGTCGCTGTCCTTGCCGGCCTTGAGATGCTCGAGCGCATCGGGATGCCACAGGAAGGTCCTGCGCCCGTCGAACGCCGCGGAATAGCCTTCCGCGCCGACACATGCGGGCCGCGCCTCCTGCGCCGCTACCGGAACGGCTGACGATACGGCGGACAGCAAGCCGAAGGCACTGGCCAGTGCGATGCAGGGCAGTTTGCGCAAGGGAACTCTCCATGGAATTCAAAAAAGAAGCGCCACGCGGACGGGTGTCCACGTGGCGCAGGAATGAGCTAGCCGGTGGGGAGGTTGCTCATCTTCAGAAGCGGAAGCGCGCGCCTAGACGATAGACGCTTTCGCGATACCCCACCTGCCAATCGTAGCTTTCGCCCCGATCGTTAAACACGCGCGACGTCCGGACCGGCGTGCCGAGCACGTTCGAGGCGCTGAAGGTGAGGGTGAGGAAGTCGGTCGGATTGATCGAGCCGGAGAGGTCGAGCACACCGCGCCCTTTTTCCGTGGTCGGCAAGGTCAGCTGCGTGCCGCCGAGCCGGGTCACCTCGGGGTCGGTCGTGATGCCATATTCATAGAATTTCGACCGGTAGTTATAGGATACGCGCAGCGATACCCGCTTTGATTCGTAAAAGATCTGCGCGTTGGCCAAATGCGATGAGGTGTTGGTGATCGGCTGGAGACCGGGCAGCGTCGCTGCCGCGCTCGGCGACAGCTCCGACTTATGGTCGAGATAGGTGTAGTTCGTCAGGAAGCCGAAATTCTGCATCCATTGGGGCAGAGACGGAATCTTCAGGAAGGTGCGGAATCCGGCCTCGATGCCCTGAATATATCCCTTTTGTCCATTTTCGGGCCGGGTAAGCTGGAGCGGTCCAAGGACCGGATCGTCGATGATGCTCGTCGTGCTGTTGATGAAGCCATCGACATCGCGACGGAAGATCTGCACCGTCGCCGAACCCGAACGCGAGAAATAATATTCGAGCGAGGCATCGTAATTGGTCGATTTGATCGGCAGCAGGTTGGGATTGCCGCTGCTTGCGCAAGTGAATCCAGGTCCGGCACTGCAGGTCGGCGCAATCGTCAGCACCGGATTGAACTGGCTGAAGCCCGGCCGCGACGAGGTTTTCGTGAAGGCGAAGCGGGCCTGCAGCTTGGGCGTCAGACGGACCCTTGCGCTGATATTGGGCAGATAGTCTTCGTAACTGCTGTTGCCCGTCTCGGTGGTCGTGATTTGGTTTTCGGTGCGGATCGCACGCAAGCCCAATTGGCCATCGACCTCCACCGAACCGATTTCGAAGTCGTAGTGCGTCTGCACATAGGCGGCATAGGTGCGCTCGTTCGCCAGATATTGCGGGACCCGCTCCGGAGTGCCGGCCGCGCTGCCGGCGAGCGTCCGGAAAAAGTCGCGATTATCGAAGATGCTGTCTCGCGTCGGAGCGATCCACGTGCGCGGATGATCCGTCTCGTCCCCCTTGAAGGACGGAGCCACATTATAGAAGTCCAGGTCCAGCGCGGGGAACGACAGCGCCGCAAGATTGGCGGCGGGGGTGGCGGGGAAGGTGCGGGCTCCGACGGTGTATGATTCGGAGCTGGCGTTGCGATCGGTGTAGCGTATGCCGACCTGCAGCTTGTCGAAGATCGATACCTCGATGGGGATATCGGCATCGAGCCGGGCCTGCCATCCGCGTCCCGCGGCTCGCGATCCGTTTTCGTTATACGTCAGAATGCGCCAGTTCGCTGGATCGGCCAGGTTGACGCCGATGATCTGGGCCGAACCGCCGCCGCCGGCTTCGGCGAAGTTGAACCGGCGGGTTGGGACATCGATCAGGCGCGAGTTCAGCTGGAAATTGGCGGTCGTGAACGTCGAATCGGTGTACCCGACGTCGCCGGTGATGCGGGCGCGACCCGCTTTCCAGATAAAGCCGCCGCCGGCGTGATAGGTGTCGGTATCCGATCCCTGGGCCGATGCGTAGCTGGTGACCGGATTGCCACCGGTTGCGGTCATCTCGCAGATCAGGCGCGTGCTGCCGGGGCAATATACGACATCGGAAATGTTCGCGCCCGAACCGGCCTGCACGCGTACCGCGCGGGCACCGCCCTCGCTGTGAAAGCCCTGGTACAGGAAATCGCCATAGAACTCGAGGTCGGGACTCGGCCGCCACTGCAGGACGGCGCTGACCGAAGGACGGGTGCGTTTGGAGGCCACGGTGTCGAAATTGATGTCGGCGGGGTAGCGCCCGCGCGGGAAGGCGGCCGTTGCGCCGCGCTCCTGGATGGCAAGCGAAGTCTGCCGCAGCGAATCGCCGGCATTATTCTGGGCATAGGAGCCGCCCACAAGGAGCCCGATTTCACCGATGCCGGTTTCCCAGCGATTGCTCAGCAGCAGATTGGCGTCGAACCCGAACTGCTGAGACTGGCGCCAGTGTACGCCCGATATGCCGCCGGCGACGCGCAGGCCGGGGAAGTTGAAGGGCTTCTGCCCCCTGAGGTCGATTTCGCCGGCAATTCCGGCCTCGGGCAGATTGGCTGCGCTCGTCTTGTAGACATCGATCCGGCCGATCGTCCCCGACGGGAAATCCTGCAACTGGACGTAACGGCCCTGGGCCGTGAAAATCTCGCGTCCATTATAGGTGGTGGTGAGATCGGGGAGGCCGCGCACGCGCACGCTCGAAGCTTCTCCGTTGGAGCGCTCGACCGACACGCCGGTGATGCGCGCCGCGGTCTCGGCGACGGTCTGGTCGGGAAGTTTGCCGATATCCTCGGCCAGGACGGAGTCGACGATCTGGTCCGACTCGCGCTTGACCGCTTGTGCCGTCTCGAGGCTCTGGCGAAAGCCCTGTACAACGATCTCGTCGACCGCAGCGCCTTCCTCTTGCGAGGACGCCGATGCCTCTTGCGCATATACAGGGTGAGCGAACCCCATCAGCGCGCATGCCGAAGCACCCAACAACAGCTTTGACCTCAACAGCACCATCTAAATCCTCCTCCCGAACGGCCGGCCTACGTTCTTCGCAACCCGATTCGAGGCTGATTTATCATATATATGAGCTCTGGCAAGGCCAATTATGCGGCATCAGAGCCAAGGGATTGCGCTGTGCTGCCGGGTAGAGGGCCTTCCTACCTCCTTTTCCTCGGACAAATGCCGTCTATTTGGTAAAATATCTCCAAGGAAGCTCTGATATATTGGCTTGACCAATAATGATTGATTGCATAGCCCGGCGCGCAGCGCGCGGGTCGGGAAGCGCCACAATCGGAAAGTGGAACATGAACGGACACTTGCGCTGGTGGATTATCGGTCTCGTTACTCTCGGCACCATCCTCAACTATCTGGCGCGATCGTCACTCGCCGTCGCGGCGCCGACGCTCAAGCACGTGTTCGACATGTCGACACAGCAATATAGCTGGGTGGTCGCCGCCTTTCAGGCTGCCTATACGATCATGCAGCCCGTAGCGGGCTATATACTCGACGTCCTCGGTGTTCGACTGGGTTTTGCGCTGTTCGCGGTGGGCTGGTCGCTGTCCAACGGTGCGCATGCCTTTGCGACCGGCTGGCCGAGCTTGGCTCTTTTTCGTGGCTTTCTGGGCTTGAGCGAAGCGGCTGCCATGCCCGCCGGATTGAAGGTCGTGTCGGAATGGTTTCCGCCGCGCGAACGCACCGTGGCGACGGGCTGGTTCAACATCGGATCGTCTCTCGGGGGAATGCTCGCCCCGCCGATTGTCATCTTCTGCATTTTCACCTGGGGGTGGCAGTCTGCATTCGTCGTGACAGGCGGGGTCGGCCTGATCTGGGCGATGCTATGGTATTGGGGCTATCGCAGCCCGCGCGATCATCCGGCCCTTTCAGAAAGCGAACGCGCCTATATCTTGTCCGGCATGGAGGACGAAGCTTCCTCCGACGCACCCCGGCACTGGCATGATGTCCTTCGCACGCGCGATTTCTGGGGGATCGCCATCCCGCGTTTCCTGGCCGAACCGGCGTGGCAGACCTTCAACTTCTTCATCCCGCTCTATTTGGCGGACGCGCGCGGAATGGACCTCAAGAGCATCGCGGCTTTCGCCTGGCTGCCGTTCCTGGCGGCGGATGCCGGGTCGATCATCGGGGGCTATTACGCCCCCTGGCTGATGCGGCGGTTCAAGGTGTCCTTGCTCACGTCGCGCAAGATCGTGGTGACCAGCGGCGCGATCTGCATGGTGGGTCCAGCCTGTATCGGTCTGGCCGGCAGCCCGGGCATGGCGATCGTGCTCTTCTGTGTCGGCGGATTCGCGCACCAGATGCTGTCGGGTGCACTGATGACATTGTCGGCGGACTTGTTCGACAAGCGGATCGTGGCGACGGCGACCGGCATGGCTGGCTCGGCGGCATGGATCGGCGGGCTGAGTTTCAGCCTGGTGATCGGCGCGCTGGCCGACACGATCGGCTACAATCCGCTGTTCGTTTGCCTGGCGCTGTTCGACCTGCTCGGCGCGGCGTTGCTCTGGTCATTGCTCCGCCGCAAGCCTGCGCGCGTCGCGATGACCTAAGCCGAAAGGCCGTGATTGCGGGCGAAGCGCTCGAACAAGGAAGGCCAGGGATGATCCCGGCCGGCTTCCCGCAGCGGCAGGCCGTGTTTGCCGGTCTCGAAAATGTGCAGTTCCGATGGAATCCTCGCGGCCTGCAATGCTGCGAACATCATCAGACTGTTCGCGGGATTCACCACCGGATCGTCGGCGGCATGTGCGACGAGGGTCGGCGGCATGTCGGCGGGCAGATCCTGCTCGGCGGAATATCGTGCGATTCGTTCTGGACTCACGTCCGCGCCCAGGAGCTCGCGCTTCGAATGGGCGTGGGCTGCGGGCTCCGTCATGGTGATGACCGGAAAGAACAGCCCGGCGACCATGGGCCGCGCCGAAACCGCATCGTGGGCGTCGACCGGCGCATAGGTTGGCAAGGCAGAGCGGCTTGCGAGCCGCGCTGCGAGATGCCCACCGGCCGAAAAGCCGATCGCGGCGACCCGGGCCGCATCGATCCGCCAGCGGGCCGCCCCGGATCGGATGAGCCGCATCGCGCGCTGAGCATCCTGCAACGGCACATCGGCGCCGGCCGCCCAGCCATCGTGCGGAAGGCGATAGAGAAGTTCGAACACGGTAAATCCCCGCGCGGCAAATGCGCGCGCTATGCCGCTGCCCTGGCGACCGACCGCAACGCGCGCATAGCCGCCGCCGGGGATATAGAGGATCGCGCCGCCGTTGGGCTCCGGCGCCGGCACGACATTGAGCATCGGCGTCGCGACATGCGGCCAGGCGATGTCATCTGCCGGGCCGCCGGGCGAGCGCTTGACCACTTCGTCGCGCACATGAAGTCCCGCCCCGCCCGGCGGCGGCCCCGGCCAGATCGGAAAGCGCGCGATCGGGGAGGCGGCCGCCGGGATCGGGAGCGCCGCGGCAGCAATCGAGCCTTTGAGAAGGGTTCTGCGTGTGACTGTCATATCAGGCGGCTCCTTTGATTATGGCCCGCTTCGCTCGCGGATCCGCTTGGTCCACATCGCACCCCCGGATCGGCAGGAGAAGGTCGATCGGGGCGAGGCGGGAGGGGCCGCATAGGTAGTTCTCTCAAAGATGTAATTTGGCCTTACCAATCATTTTGAAATTGGCAAGGCATGTGATAGTGGGAGCGCGAACCAACGGAAAGGCCATTATGAAAATTACCTCGGCCCGCGTCATCGTGACCTCGCCAGGGCGAAATTTTGTCACGCTGAAGATCGAAACCGACCAAGGCGTATACGGAATCGGCGATGCCACGCTCAATGGGCGTGAATTATCAGTCGTCGCATATCTGGAGCAGCATGTGATTCCCTGCCTCATCGGCATGGATCCGCGGCGGATCGAGGACATATGGCAATATCTCTACCGGGGGGCGTATTGGCGGCGCGGCCCGGTGACGATGCGGGCCATTGCCGCCGTCGATATGTCGCTGTGGGACATCAAGGCCAAGATGGCGGGCATGCCGCTCTATCAGCTTCTCGGTGGGCGTAGCCGCGATGCCGTCATGGTTTATGGTCATGCCAATGGCGGCGATATCGACGAAACGGTCGAGGCGGTGGGCCACTATATCGACCTCGGCTATCAAGCGATCCGCGCGCAAACAGGCGTTCCCGGAATCAAGGATGCCTATGGAGTCGGACGGGGTAAGCTTTTCTACGAGCCGGCCGATGCCTCGCTCCCCTCGGTCACGGGGTGGGATACGCGCAAGGCGCTCAACCATGTTCCCAAGCTGTTCGAGCAGCTGCGAAAGACCTATGGGTTCGATCATCATCTCCTCCACGATGGGCACCATCGATACACGCCGCAGGAAGCGGCGAATCTTGGGAAGATGCTCGAACCTTTCCAGCTCTTCTGGCTGGAAGATTGCACGCCTGTCGAAAATCAGGAGGCCCTCCGGCTCGTCCGCGAGCACACCGTGACGCCGCTGGCGGTCGGGGAAATCTTCAATACGATATGGGATGCGAAGGACCTGATTCAGAATCAGCTTATCGATTATATTCGAGCGACGGTCGTCGGCGCGGGCGGCCTAACCCATCTCCGCCGCATTGCCGACCTGGCCGGTCTGTATCAGGTGCGAACCGGATGCCATGGTGCGACCGACCTCTCCCCGGTCACGATGGGGTGTGCACTCCATTTCGATACGTGGGTGCCCAATTTCGGCATTCAGGAATATATGCGCCACACCGAAGAAACCGACGCAGTCTTTCCGCACGACTATTGGTTCAAGGACGGGTTCCTGCACGTCGGCGACACGCCGGGCCACGGGGTGGACATCGATGAGGGTCTGGCTGCAAAATACCCCTATAAGCCCGCCTATCTTCCCGTTGCACGCCTCGCGGACGGAACCATGTGGAACTGGTAGCGGCGCACGCGATCCTGGGCAGCCGACACGGTTATCAAGGCGCGATAGCGGCTTCGGCTTTCGGACTGGCGCATTGACGCGCGACGTGCCTCAACGCATTTGGGTGCCAAGGATATCGAGATGGAGAGCAGGCCCGCATGATGCAGCCTCAGAAACTTTATCAGCAGATCGCCGACTCCATTGCCAAGTCGATCGCAGAAGGTCTCTACGCCCCCGGTGCCCGGCTCCCGGCCGAGCGTGATCTTGCCCAAGAATTCAAGGTCAGTCGTCCGACAATCCGCGAGGCGATGATCGCGCTCGAGATCCGGGGCTTGGTGGGTGCGCGCAAGGGCTCCGGAATATATGTGAACGCCACTTTGCCAACATCAGGCGGTTCGGCTCCAGCCGAACTTGACGTCGGCGCTTTCGAACTGGTCGAAGCGCGGACGCTGTTCGAAGGGGAGGCGGCCGCGCTGGCAGCTACAGCCATTACCCCCCAATCCATCGACGTGTTGCGCGATTGCGTGTCCGAGATGGAGGCGGCCGTCGATAACCACGCGGCCCTCGCCGCGGACAAGCGCTTCCACATCATGATTGCCGAAGCGAGCGGAAACAGCCTCGTCCGATCGGTGGTCGAGATGCTGTGGACGGTTCGCGAAAAATCCCCGCTCTGCATCCATATGTTTGAACAGGCCCAGCGCGAAGGCGTCACGCCGCGCGCGGCCGAACACCAGTCGATTGTCGATGCGATTGCCGCCGGCGATCCGCAACTTGCCAGAAATGCGATGCGCGCGCACCTGCGACGCGTCACGGATGATCTGCTCGAAGCCACCGAACTGGATCTCGTACAGAAAGCCCGCGCCGACTTTGCGGCGCAGCGAACGCGTGTCGTGAAGCGCAATTCGATCTAAATTCCGTGCCGCGATCGACGTTGCCAGCGGCGTCCCCGCCTTGCGCGGGCCGGCTAAATCGGGAGACAGGCCCGCGGGGCCGTTCGGACCGGCGTTCTGAGTTTTCGACCAATGCCTCGGCGCGCCAGGGCCTGATCTTTTCAGCGCGTTTTTGGGGTTCGGCGTGAACCGGGTGGCGTGGTGCCGGCTGTCAGACTCGAACTGACGACCTACCGCTTACAAGGCGGTTGCTCTACCAACTGAGCTAAGCCGGCGCTCCCGCTGGCCCTTTGCGTCAAATGATGCCGAAGGTCCAGCCTTCGGTTGCGGCGAGCGCGGCGGTCAGCGGCGCGGGCGACCAGGGCGCGGTGCCGCCCGCGATCGCGCGCAGCCAGGCGGCGGCGAGCAGCGCGTCGCTCGCATGGTCGCTGACCGGACCCATGAGGTGCGCGGGCCGTGACCCGATCGCGAGTAGCGCGGCGTCGAGCGCGTCGCCGTCGCGGACCTTGCTGCGCCCCGGCGGTAGTCCCGCCGCGCGCGCCGCGAGGCTGGTGTAGATCTCGACGAGCACGGGCCCGCGCGCCGGAACCGGATCGAGCGGCCACAGCGGGATGCGACCGTAAAGGCGGTGGAGCAGGCGCATTCCCGAAAGGCTCGCCTTGCCGACCTGCGCCGCGCCGACGAGGTTGAAATTGCTGACGCTCGCGGCCTGTTTCGTCGTGCGCTGATGCTGCTCGACGATGCGCAGCCGCCCGCCGCC
>Ga0182747_1001695_pt1 | contig 16624 bp, 13 predicted proteins | sample eDN3rd30CBELigBY_FD_128526 | JGI IMG/M metagenome (GOLD analysis project Ga0182747, IMG submission 128526) | Enriched backyard soil microbial communities from Emeryville, California, USA - eDNA 3rd pass 30_C BE-Lig BY (version 2) (version 2) | ecosystem: Environmental > Terrestrial > Soil >...
AGGCGCTACGAGCGGGATCGTGAAGGCACGAGCCGATTCGAGGAGTAGGTCGCGCGGACGACGTGGCGACGTCAAGTGAGGCGCGTGCTTTGATTGCGAGCGTGAAGGGAGTAGGGCGCGCCGTTCCACGCGCCCCATAGTGCTCGCTGGGTCGAAGCCGTTTACCGATCGATGTCGTAGCCGGCAGTGGGTCCGGTCGTGATGAACAGGACCGGCCGGTGTGAATGGCGCGCCACGGAGATCTCAGCCTTTGGGATGAGCATTCGGTCTGCAACTGTGATGAGCGTCCCGTACATCCGTGCCCTGCAGCGATTCTTCGCTTGCGTTCAGGAACCCGGTCTTTCGCGCTTTTCGGTCTCGGCTTGATGTGTATCTGGCTGGCGCGTCGACGTCACGCTGTCCAGTCCGCGGTCATCGCGCAAACGAGAACGCCGCCCGAAGGCGGCGTTTTCGTTCGTGCCCTGTCGAGTCGGATGTGGCTCGATGGGCTCCGAAAAGCATCGGGGCCGAGCTTCAGCCCGGCCCCGATACCGATACGATCAAAGTAGCCGGATTACCAGCGGCTGCCGCCGCCGCCGTAACCGCCACCACCGCTGCGACCGCCGCCATAGCCGCCGCCGCCGCTACGACCACCGCCCTTGGGCTTGTCCTGCGCTTCGTTGACCTTCAGCGGGCGGCCGCCCATGTCCTGGCCGTTCAGGGCCTGGATTGCGCGGGCAGCATCGGCGCTGGGCATTTCGACGAAGCCGAAGCCGCGGGGGCGGCCGGTATCGCGATCGTTGATCAGGCTGACCGAATCGACGGTGCCGTGCTGCTCGAACAGGGTGCGCACAGCGGCTTCGTCAGCGCTGAAGGGCAGGTTGCCCACGTAAATCTTACTCATTGAAATGGACCTTCTATGAAAACCTGCCGCCTTCGGTTTGAGAGTGCTCTGCAGGTAGAACGAAAAAACGACAGGCATGCCATCGCTGGCACAGGCTGCCTCCTGGGGATCGGGAACGATTCGAAATTGCGGACCTTGGTGAAGACGTCGCCGAACGGCGCAGGCAGCAAGGAAAACAAAAGAAGAATCACGAGCCGGGCGAGACTATACACGCTTATGCGGACATGGGCCGAAATTTCTGCGCGGACGGCGGCAACGGCGGGCGGCTGCTAAGCTCCGTCGGGCTTTTACCGAGCTTCAAGGGGGCTCATATCGATGCATTTGCCGCGAATCGGTCTGGCGATCACGACCCTTGTCCCATTGGTGTGCTCCGCGCAGGGTCCGGCGGCTCCGGCGGCGGCACGGGCCGTGCTCGACGCCTGCATCGAGTCTGCCGCTTCGGGCGCCGCCGTCGATACGGCGAAGCTGGCGCCACACTTCAAAGCGGCGAGTCCCGGGCAGAACAAGCGATTCGAGTCGGTCGAGCCCCTTCCTGACATGGAGCTGCTGATCGACCATGTCGGCATCCTGCGCTGCACGCTCATGGCAGACAAGAGCGCGGCGAAGTCGGAGTTCGCGACCGCCCTGACCAAGGCCATTCGCTCGCGGCCGGGCTTCGAGCGTGGTTCTCTGCAATCCGTGTCCGATGCGCATCTGGCGCCCGGCGACGCCGCGAAAGGCATCCATCGGGTGATGGTGACGATGGAAGAGGACGCGGAGAAGGAAACCTGGACCGTCACCGTGTGGGATGGCCGCTTGCCGAGCGTCAAAGCAAACTGATTCCGCCACCGGTGAACCGCCGTCATGCCCGCTTCGAGCTGATGGCAAGAACTCCTTATAGTGTGGACGCCGGCTCATGTGCATGAGCGCGACGCCATTGTTTGCGTTGGATCAGAACTCGAAGCTGATCGAAGCGCCGAGGTTGGCGCGCCAGACATCTTTGATCTCGTAGGGATTGATGTCGGTGATGCCCAGGTTGCCGCTTCTGGTCTTGCCGGTTTCGAATTTGCCGGAGTAAGCCAGCAAAGCCTCCAGACCCAGTGCGACGCTGGGCGTGACCTTGTAACGGATCCCGGCGCCAATCTGTGCAGCAGGGCCGACCTTCCTATGGCTGGCAACGTTGGCAAGGAAAATCCCCGTGGCCCTGTCCGTTTCGACGACGCCGGAGAGTGCGTTGAACGTTACTCCCAGGCCTGCGCTGGCCCTGACGGAGGTTGCTTCAGATAGAGGAAATTCATAGGCGAGATTGCCCATGATCGCATCGCTGGTGGCTGAGCCTTCATAAGCGGAAGACACGCCGAACATCGGGAAATTCACCTTCCAGTCGATGTCGCCTTCGATGTGCTGATAGCTTAGGAATGCAGACGTGGCTGTACCCAGCCGGTAGCCGACATGGCCGCCGGCTCCCGCGGTTTTCCCAAGACGCACGTTGCCGACGACACCGCCTCCGGCAAAGGGCGCGCCGCCATCGACAGTGCTGGAAGATCCCTCTGCCGTACCTGCGAATACGTCAAGCCCGGCGAAAAAGCCGCGTTCTGCGGCCGACGCCATTGCCGGGCAAGTTGCCCACACCACAGAAGCCAGAACCCATGATCGTATTTGCATGGCCACCACCGACAAAGAACGCACCTCGACATGATGCGAATCATGGTTGGCCAAAATCGTTGATCTGCTGCCCGTTTTCAGCACGAGCCCGAACCTGTGGCGTGCGTCTCGAACAAGGATGCAAAGCCGAGTGCGGCGTGAAAGTCGCATGGCTGTGATGATCGAGCAGTGTCGAGGGATGAGTGCCTTGCTGAGCCTGCTCTGCAGGACGATTGCTGTCTCACGATCCTGAATGGAAAATTACGGTCGCTTATCTCTGAATTACGAATGAAAAACAATATTCATTTTTAGTAAGTTGCACGGTGGTCCGTACCTCGAAGCTGAGCTTCGTCGGCTGTGAGGACGGATGACTCGGATCCAGGATGGAGAATCAGATCTCTTTTTCTCCAATAACAAACAAAGTTAGATGCAGGGGGAAGTGGCATTGAATACTCGAATGACAGCTGCTGGACGGCAATCTGACGTCGCTGCTTCGGTGCGACGTGCGTTGCGGAGTGCGGGGTTCCTGGCGGGGTTGGCAACGGTGTTTGCTGCCGGGTCGGTGACGGCGCAGGAAGCCGCTCCCCAACTCGAAGAAGTCATGGTCACCGGTTCGCGCATTCAGCGTACCGATGGCTTCGAAGCGCCGACGCCCGTGAGCGTGATGGGTGAGGACATGCTCAAGGAAATGGCGAGCACGACCATTTCGCAGTCCGTCATCCAGATGCCGCAGTTCTCCGGCAGCCTGACCTCGAGCAATCTTTCCTCGAACGTGGGTACGGGCACCGCTGGCGCGAACCTCTTGAACCTGCGTGATCTCAACGCGAACCGCACTCTGGTGCTGTTCGACGGCAAGCGCATGGTGCCCTCGGTCGTGGGCAGCGGCGGCAACGCCGGCGCGGTGGATACGAACTCCATTCCCGGCGACCTGATCCAGCGGGTGGAAGTGGTGACGGGCGGTGCGTCCGCGTCCTACGGTTCGGACGCCGTCGTCGGCGTGGTGAACTTCATCCTCAACAGAGACTTCACCGGCAACAAGTTCACCGTCCAGAGCGGCCAGTCCGAGGAGGGCGACGGCGAGACCTTCAAGATGTCCCTGACCCACGGCAACGAATTTGCCGATGGCCGCGGCCATTTGTTGCTGGCGGGCGAAATGACCGAGGACAAGGGCGTCTTCGGCACCTACCGGGACTGGAACGAGAAGGAAAACTGGCAGCTCATGGCCAATCCGGACTACGTCCCCGGCAATGGCTTGCCTCATTACATCATTGCCCCCAATGTCGGTCCGGGCAACGGAACGTACGGCGGCCTGATCATCAATTGCCGACTCAACGGCGGCACCGGCAATCTGAATGCGAGCCCCGGCACCGGCGCTCGCTGCCCCTTGCAGGGAATCCAGTTCGTCGACGGCGGCGTCACTGCACCGTTCAACTATGGCTCCATGATCAACAACAACGCCCCAGGCACCACCATGCTGGGCGGGGACTGGCAGCAGGCGCGCATCGACCAAACCACGAGCATTGCCTTGCCGCTCGCGCGTCGTAATTTGTTCGGTCGTGTGAGCTATGACGTCACCGACAACACCAACGTCTACGCGGAGCTGGGCTGGTCCACCACTCATTCGCACAATCGCTGGGTGGTGCCCAACCTCAACAACGGCGGCACCGGCGCCACGATCCTCTCGGGCAATCCGTTCATTCCGGCGAACCTGCAGGCGCAGATGGATGCCAACGACGTTGCATCGTTCACGGTCGGAACGTTCAATGGCGACATGTCGCCATTGCAGGGTATCAACGATCGCGAGACCCGGCGCGCCATGGTCGGCATCGACAGCAGCTTCGATCTGTTCGGCACCAATTGGAAATGGGATGCCCACGCGGGTTACGACCAAACGAACATCATCTCCAAGACACCGGGAGACGAGATCACTGCGAACTGGCGCGTTGCGACGCGTGCCATTCGTGATGGTGTGACGGGCGAGATCATTTGCGATCCGGCCTACTTTGCCCAGGTAACGGCTGACAACATCGCCCGAGGAGTTGCCCCGCCGCAGGAAGGCTGCGTGCCCTACAACCCGATGGGTCTGGGGGTCAACAGCCAGCAGGCCATCGACTATGTCTCCGATACCGGCTGGTCGAACATGACGGTACGGCAGTGGCAGGCGGCGGTGAACATGAGCGGTGAACCGTTCTCCACCTGGGCAGGTCCCGTGTCCACGGCATTCGGTGTGGAATTCCGCAGGCAATGGGTGGACGGCAAGGTCAGCGATCTCGACCAGGCCAGCGCCTACTTCGCCGGCAACTACAAGGCCACCGAAGGTTCGTACAACGTGACCGAGGGTTACCTCGAAACCATCCTCCCGTTGTTGAAGGACGTGCCATTCGCGGAAGCCTTCGATCTCAACGCAGGCGTTCGTCAGACCAGTTACAGCGTCTCCGGTGACGTCACGACCTGGAAGGTGGGTGCCAGCTGGACGCCGGTATCGGATGTGCGCTTCCGCTGGACTCGTTCACTCGACATTCGCGCGCCGAATCTGGGTGAGATGTTCAACCCCGGCGTCGTGGGCACGGGCAACACCAATGACCCGTTCGATGGGCCGCTGGATTCCTCCGGACTTCCGACAGGAGCCTCGTACCTGCTGAAGTCGACGACACCTGGCAGTACTGCGTTGAAGCCGGAACGGGGATACACCACGGGCATTGGCGTGGTCTTCCAGCCGCACTTCATCCCAAGGCTCAATCTGTCGCTGGACTACTACGACATCACGATCAAGGATGCCATCTCGTCGTTCGGCACCGGCACCATCCTGAATCAGTGCTTCAACCACTACAAGGACACGGGCTCGCTGACGGGCAACCCGTTCTGCGACATGATCGAGCGCGAGGGTCCCACGACGGCGAACGGTGTCTTCAACCAGGTGTCCCTGATCACCGGTGCGCCCGTCAACCTGGCCGGCGTGACGGAGACTGGCGTCGACTTCAATGCCAACTACTCCATTCCCCTGCCGAAGGGCGATTTGCGGTGGTACGGCATGATGTCCTACATCACGGACTTGAAGACCCAGGATCCAGTCAACGGCGAACTGAACGGTCTCGGTGTCATCAGCACGGGCGGCGTATCGGGTATCAACTCCGGCACGACTGCACCGAAGTATCGTTACCTCACTTCGCTGACCTACGCGCTGGAGCCGGTGACAGTGACGCTCTCGATGCAAGGCATCAGTTCGGGCACTTACGCCCGGGGCCTGTTTGTCTGTCAGGCTGATTGCCCGCCCGACGTTCCCGGCGGTGCAGGCTTTACGACCATCAACCGCAACCACATCGACAGCTACCAGGTGTTCAAACTCAACGTGAACTACAGCCTGGGTCGCTGGGGTGAGATCTACGGGGTGATCGACAACCTGACCGACGAGGATCCGCCGATGATCGCCGGCAGCTTCGGCGCCGGTTATTACCAGGGACAGTCGAACGTGAGCTACGACCGTATCGGCCGGCGGTTCACGCTGGGCTACCGCGCGACTTTCTAACGCGGGGGGTTGGCGATAGAACGAAGCGGGGGCCGGGCAATCCGGTCCCCGCTTTTTTGTTGAAGCATCATCGATGGCGCGCTGAAAGGCGTGCAGCGCGCCGTCGGGATTGCGTTCCTCAGGGCTGGGAACCCCCGAGGGCAACGAACAGCTGTGCGGTGTCGGCGAGCCGTTGTGCCTGGGCCCGCACGTGGCCAAGCCGCGCCTGCTGATAAAGGCGTTCGCTGTCGAGCACCTGCAGGACGTTGGCAAATCCTTCCTTGAGGCTCTCGCGCGTGAGCTCGAGGTTCTCCTGGGCTACGCTCAGCGCCTTTTCCTGCGCCGCCATCTGTTCGCTGCTGTGCTGGACGGCATCGAGCGCGTCAGCTACCTGGGCGAACGATTCCAGTACGACCTGCTGATAGCGTGCCGCCTGTACCGCCAGAGCCGCAGCCGCCGCCCGTTTCTCCGCCCGCAATCGGCCGCCGTCGAACAAGGGGGCCGTCAGGTTGCCGATCAGGTTCCAGGCACTGTTTTCGGAGTCGAACAGCGTGTTCGTGTTGACCGACTCCTGGCTGAAGCCGGCTGTCAGCGTGATGCGAGGATAGAGATTCGCCGTGGCCACTCCGACAGCCGCCGTCGCGGCGTGCAGTTGCGATTCGGCAGCCAGGATATCGGGACGCCGATGCACCAGGTCCGACGGCAAGGACACAGGAATCTGCGCTGGCAGCGTGAAGGCTGCGAGATCGAGTTGGCTGGCGCCGAGAGCTGACGGCGGCTGCCCCATCAGCACCGCCAACGCGTTGCGAGCCGCACCGAGCTGCTTCTTGATGGGAGGTAACAAGGTCTCGTCGTTCGCCAGCTGACTCTGTGCAATCAGCACGTCCACCTTGTTGAGCGAGCCTGCCTCGAAGGCGGCCTGGATCATTTCGACGTTCTTGCGGTCGTCGGCCAGCAATTCTTCCATCGTGTCGATCTCGGCCTGGTGGGCCGCGACAGACAGCGCCTGCAGCACGACGTTGCCCGCCACCGTGATCTGCGTGGCCTGGCTTTCCTGGCGCTGATAGTCGGCCAACGCCAGCTGTTGTTCTATCGATCGCTTGATCCCGCCGGTGTAATCCAGGGTGTAACTGACGGCCGGGCCGAACGCGTAGTAGGTGAATGGCGGCGGCTTGGGAAACGTGCCGAGGAAGCGCGATCCCAGTTTCTGGCGGCCGATGGAAGCATCGAGATCGAGTTGCGGATAGCGGGCGCCGGTGCGGGCCTCCACCAGTGCCTGTGCCTGTTGGACGCTCGCGCGTGCCGCAGCGACGTTCTGGTTGTTGGCGAGTGCCTGCTCGATCGCGCTATTCAGGGCGGGAGACTGAAACAATGTCCACCAATCCGCGGGAACGGTGGCGCCGGACAGCAGTTGTTGGGGCGGTGCCCCGTCCTCCCCCACGGTGGTGGGCAATGTCTTCTCGCCATAGTGATCGACCGTGGGTACGGCGGGTCGCTGAAATTCCGGGCCGACCGCGCATGCACTCAGCGCCAGCATCAAGGTCCCGGCTACCGCCGCACGCACGCCCTGGGAGGGACCGAACACTCTGCTCATAGATTCACCATAGTTCGCCGCATCATTCGACGGCAATGGGTGCTCCGCCCCGCGCAGCACCTGGCTTGCGAAACACGAACACCAGTGCGATCGCCAGCACGCTCAGCACCAGCATGAGTTTGAAGTCGTTGTTGTAGGCGATCATCGTCGCCTGTGCCGACACGCGCCCATTGACTGCCGCCAGCGCGGCGGTTCCGGCGCTTTCGGACACGCCATTGACGCCGTATGCGGTCACATGTTCGGCAAGTCGCGCGTGCATGATCTGCGAGTTGCGGATGAACAGCGCCTGCACGGCAGCGATGCCGATGCTGCTGCCGATATTCCGCAATAGGTTGAAGACGGCCGTGCCCTCGGTGCGAAAACGAGGCGCCAGGCTCGCAAATGTCACCGTCGCCAGTGGCACGTAAGCCAGTCCCATGCCCACCCCCTGGACGAAGCCCGACCAGGCAATGAGCCGGTCTGGCATGCCGATGTAGAACCCGCACATCTGCCACAGGGACACGGCGGTTACCGCAAGACCGATGGCGATGACCCCGCGGGCATCCAGCAGACGCAGCAGGCGTCCGAGAATCAGCATGGCGGCAAGCGTTCCGAGACCACGCGGCGCCGTCAGCAGTCCCGCCATCATGACCGGGTAACCCAGCAGATCCTGCAGCATCGGCGGCATCAGCGCCAGCGTTGCGAACAGTAGGACACCGACGATGACGATGAACGCGCTACCCGTCGCGAAGTTGCGATCTTTGAAGATGCGCAGATCGACGAAGGGTTCACGGGCGGTGGCGCTGTGAACCGCGAACAGATACAGCGCGATGATCGTGGTCAGCGCCTCGATGCGGATCTCGGTGGAACTGAACCAGTCCAGCAGCTGCCCGCGATCGAGCATGAGCTGCAAGGCCCCGATGCCGATGGCCAGCGTAGTGAAGCCAAAGAAATCGAAAGCGCTGCGCCTGAGGCTGGTCTCGGACAGGAAGCTGCTCAGCCCCAGGAAGGAGGCGAGGCCGATGGGAACGTTGATGTAGAACACCCAGCGCCAGCTGTAGTTGTCCGTCAGCCATGCGCCCAGCGCCGGACCCAGGATCGGCCCGACCGTCACGCCCATCACCCACACCGACATCGCCCGCGCATGCCGTTCCGGCGGGTTGATGTCCAGAAGAATGGCTTGGGACAGAGGCACCAGCGCTGCGCCGGACAGCCCCTGCACCAGCCTGAACAGAACGATTTGCGGCAGGCTTTGCGCCAGGCCGCAAAGTACCGATGCCATGGTGAAGCCGGCGATGGATGCGAGAAAGACCTTCTTGCGGCCGAAGCGGCCGGACAGCCACCCCGTCAGCGGAGTCATGATGGCGACCGCGACGATGTAGGACGTGAGCACCCAGGTCATCTGTTCCTGGGTGGCTGCGATGCTGCCCTGGATGTGCGGCAGGGCGACGTTCGCAATCGTCGTGTCGAGCGACTGCATCGTGGTCGCCAGCATCACGGACAGGGTAATCAGTCCGTGATGCGCAACCTTCGTTGGAGAGTGCCCGTCGGACACGATGCTCAACGGCTCGCGGTGACGACGCTGCGTTCGCCGCCGAGCAGATGCCGGCGATACTGGGTGTCGACTTCGACCTGTGCGCTCAAGCCGGACTGCAGCTCGAGTGTGGCATCCTTCTCATCGAGATCGAGCCGTACCGGCACGCGCTGCACTACCTTTACCCAGTTGCCGGTGGCGTTCTCGGCGGGCAGCACGGAGAACTCGTTGCCGGTCCCCGGGCTCAGGCTGGAAATGGTCGCGTGGAATTTGCGTCCGGAGCGCGCATCGATCGTGACTTCCGCCGTCTGTCCCGGACGCATGTGGGCGAGCTGCACTTCCTTGAAATTCGCTTCGATCCAGACGTCGCTGTTCGATACCAGGGCAAACACCGGTTGCGAGGCGTTGACGTAGTCACCCATCTGCAGCTGATCGACACGCGTTACGATCCCATCCTGTGGCGCAAGCACCGACGTGTAGGACAGATTCAGCTGCGCATGATCGAGCTGTGCCTGTGCCGCCATTACATACGGATGCTGGGCCAACGGAACGTCGGGGTTGCCGCCCAATGCAGCCAATGCCGCCGCCAGCTGCTGCTGCGCGCTGTAAAACTGCTGCTCTGCGCTTTCACGCGCGTGGGTGGCCGCATCGAATTGCGCCTGCGAAGCGATGCCCTTGGCCAGCAGATGCTGGTGACGCTGCACTTCGCTCAAACGGTAGTTCAGCGTGCTCTGCGCCGCGGCGAGATCGGCCTTGCGCTGACGATAGGTCGCCTTCAGCCCTTCGACCTGAAGCTGTGCTTTGCCTAGCTGCGCCTGGGCTTCGGACACGGCGATTCGATAGGGCGCTTCATCGAGACGGTACAGCAGCTGACCGCGTTGCACGGATTGATTGTCGTGGACGGCCACTTCCACGACCCGACCGGGAATGTTGGAGCTGATGCTCGCCTGTGCTGCGCGCACATAGGCATCATCGGTGGATTCGTAGCGACCCCCCACCAGGTAGAAATAGCCGGCCGCGGCCAGCACAACCAGGGGGCCTGCAATGAGGAGCGGCAGGCGCAGCCGCTGGCGCGCGGAAATGGGAGCTGCTGCAGGTGCGCTCGCGGCGGCACCTTCAGAAATGGGTTCCTTGACCACTGCGTTCATGCAAACGGATCTCGAGATTCAGAAGAAGTAGGGAGAGGATCAGGACCGCGCAGAGCGCGGGCGTTTCGCTTTTGCCGCACTAGCCAGCTGGTGTGACGCGCGTTGCTTCGATGCCGGCGGCTTGTCCGCTTCGCCGTGCGCCTGATGCTCGATGCCGAGCAGATTCGAGTGCACGTGTTCCAGCAGGCTGATCAGCAGGTCGCGATCTTCGGCCTTGATGCCGGCGAGCGATTGTGCACGGACCTGATCGCCAATCTTCCAGAGCTGCGCCAGCGTCGGCTGCGCCTTGTCCTTCAGATAGAGCTGGCGAGCGCGTCGGTCCGTCGGATGCTGACGACGCTCGATCGAGCCGTCGGCTTCCATGCGATCCAGGATGCGTACCAGGCTCATCGGGGCTATCCCGGTGAGCTCCGCCAGCTGGATCTGGCTCGCGCCTGCGTAGCGCGTCAGATAGGTCAGTACCTTGCATTCAGCCAGGCTCACGCCCAGCGGCTGCGCCTGTTGCTCGAACAGTCGCGTGTAGAGCCTCCCGATGTCCTTTATCAGAAAGCCGAGATTGCGTATGCGGTCCACGGTATTCACCTCGCGCGAGATGATACCAGTTGTTATTATCTTGAACGTTACGGAATCTTAAGGTGGTCGCGATCACGTCGAGGTGACTGCACCGGCCGGTGCATGAGAAGTCTCTCTAGCCTGTTTCTCGATGACCGCTGGAATGCAACGTCCTTGTACGCCTCATCAGGCCTATGCTACATATTATGAAATAAGAATCATTCTCAATTGAACGTAGCGGGCCACATATATATGTCTTCAATCGAATCTGGCGGTCTTGGGGATGTGGGCTGTTTTCTCCGGTGCCGCATCACATGGCCACTTGCGCTGGCACTCACGTTCGCTGCGGCCGCGCAGGCCGCGGAAACATCCTCTGAAACGCTCGAAGAGGTCGTCGTCGAAAGCCAGTACACCACGGCGGATCGACTGGACACGGCCACCGGGCTGGGCCTGTCGATCATCGAGACGCCGCAGTCGGTTTCCGTCATGACGTTCGAGCGTATTGCCGACCAGAACCTGCGGTCGCTTTCGGATGTGGTGAACAGCGCGCCAGGCGTGTCCTCCAAATTGCTGGATAGCTCGCGTCACGCGTTCTCGGCGCGAGGCTTCCCGATCGACAACTATCAGGTCGACGGCGTGCCGATGGAGTGGAGCTCCGGCGGCGATGCGGGCGAGACCGAGAGTGACATGGCGCTCTACGAGCGTGTCGAGATCGTGCGCGGCGCAACAGGGCTGTTGACCGGCGCCGGCAATCCATCTGCTTCCGTCAACCTGGTTCGCAAGCACGCGGACAGCAAGGAGCTCGAGGGTTCTGCGACCATCGGTTTCGGTCGCTGGAATCAGCGCAATGCGATGGTTGATGTGGGGTCGGGCCTGGCGCTCGATGGCCGCGTGCGGGGCCGGGTCGTGCTCAATTACGAGGACGGCGATTCTTACGTCGACCTGCTCGCCAATCGCAAGTACGTGGGTTACGCCGTTGTCGAAGCGGATATCACGGACCGTACGCTGATACGCGGCGGCTTCAGCTACCAGGACAATGACCCGACTGCCTCGACCTGGGGTGGTCTGCCTTCCTGGTATGCCGATGGCAGTCGCACGCAGTTTCCGCGCTCCAAGACGATCGGTGCCGACTGGACGAGCTGGGCTTCGACCAATCGCAACTATTTCTTCACCGTGCGTCAGCAGCTCAACGATCGCTGGGATGTGCGCCTGGACTACAACAACGCCCGTAACGATGCGGAGCTGAATCTGCTGTATCTGTTCGGCGCGCCGGACCGTGAGACCGGTCTGGGACTCGGCCCTTCTCCGTACCGTTCAGATACGAGCCGCAAGCAGTACAACGTCGGCTTGCGCTTGTCGGGTCGCTTCGATCTGTTTGGCCGCACGAACGAGATCATCCTGGGGTATTCGTATCTCGATCAATCCTACTTCGGCAACAGTGCTCCCGCGTTGCCTGGGACCGTTGCCCCGGTAGGCGACTTCAATGCGTGGGACGGCAGCTATCCCGAGCCGGCCTATGGTCCTGCCGTGATCGATACCGATCTGGACACGGAACAGTCCGGTTTCTATGTCGCGACCCGGCTTTCCGTGACCGACGCCTTCAACGTCGTAGCCGGCGGGCGCCTGGCGAAATGGGTGCAATCCGGCGTGGATTACGGCTCGGACGTGCGCTACGGGGACTCGAACGTATTCGTGCCGTACGCGGGCGTGCTCTACGATCTGAACGACACTCATCGTCTGTACGCCAGCTACACCGAGATCTTCAAGCCGCAGAATGCGATCGATCGCAATGGCCGGCGACTCGATCCGCTGGTCGGGCGCAGCTACGAGGCGGGACTGAAGAGCGCCTTCCTGAACGGCGCACTACATACGACCGTGACCGCTTCCGCATCGAGCAGGACAACCTCGCGCAGCCCGACACGGGATTCTTGATTCCGGGCACGATCTTCGAGGCCTCGCGTGCAGCGAAAGGCACTCGTAGTGAAGGCTTCGAGATCGAGGCAGTGGGTCGTCCGATGCCGGGTTGGGAAGCCACGTTGAGTTTCACCCGCTTCACGGCGAAGGATGCGCAGAACCTGGACGTCAACACGGACCAGCCTCGCAAGCTGCTGAGGTTGTTCACCACTTATCAGTTCCTTGACCTGCTGCCCGAACTCACGGTGGGTGGCGGTGTGAACTGGGAAGGAGAGAATTACACGCTGGCCGTCAATCCTTTCGATGCCACCGAGCGGCTGGAGCAGGGTGCGTATGCGCTGGTTAATCTCATGGCGCGCTACGATCTCAGCGAGAATCTCTCGGCGCAGCTGAATGTGGACAACCTGCTGGACAAGGCCTACTACGCACAGATCGGTTTCTACAGCCAGCTCGCCTATGGTGAGCCACGCAACTACAACCTGTCGTTCCGCTATAAGTTCTGAACGTGGGTAACAAGATCACGGGTATCGCGTGATTGCCGTGTGCTGGCGTGCGCAACTAGCTCTCCCTTATGAGGGATCGCGTGACGCCACATACGCCGCGATTGCAAGCATGTCCCGTTCATCCAGTTTCGAGATCACCGGCATCATCAACTGTGCGCCAATGCCGCTGCGAGCGCCGACTTTCATATCGAACATCTGCCGCACCAGATAACTGGGCGAGCGGCCCGCAATGCCCGGGACCGATTCAGTCCCGCCCAGGTCGGCGCCGTGACAAGTTCCACAGGCTGTTGTTTTTCCTGCGCCGGTCGTCACGAGCTCCGCGCCTTTCTCGATGCTGCCGATGGGCACGTAAGCGATGAAACCGACGCGCGGATTGCGCAGCCGTGCTACGGCTTCGACGTCTTGCGGAACCTCGATGATGCGTTCTCCCAGCAGCTCCTGCCCATCATCCTCGATAGGCAGGAACATGCCGCCGGAGATCCTGGTCTTCGGCACCCACTGCGTTTCGACGACCTTGACCCAAGGTGTCCATTTCATCGAGCCGAAGTATTGGGCAGCCGCCATGATCTCCTCGTCTGTCATGGCCTGAGCAGCCGCGATCATCAGGTTCGTGTTGTTCTTGCGTGCGTCCGCGGATCTGCGATTGCCATTGCTGAAGCTCTGCATCTGTTCGATGAAGTAAGCCACCGGCAAGCCAGCGACCGGCGCGTTTTCCGGCCGGCCCTTGCCGTTGGGGTAGTGACACAAGGCGCAGGCCATGACATCCGGCTTGTTCCCATGTGCGACGATATTCGGCATTGTTGGATGATCGTTCGGATACCAGTCGGCGGGGCCAAAAGGATCATGAATTTGCTCCAACGTGAATTGGAGCTCACTGCCGGGCAGACTCCTCGGTCGTACGTCTGGCGTGGCGGGCCTCGACTGAGGAGCGGAGGCCGGGCCTTGCGGTTCCACCGCGGTCTGGAGCACTGGCGGGCCTTCGAAGCCGTAGGCCCACGGCGGCGGGACATCCGCTGCGACGGCGATGCACGTCAAGGATGTGCACGACAGGGCTGATAGCCCTAGCAGTGCGAGAAATCTCCGGATTGTCATTTTTCTGAATGTCCCGTGTTCTGTCCGAACGAGATGACTCATGCAAGCGTGTCTGAGCGTAGCAGGCCGCCAAGCCTGGAAGCAGATGTACGCATCTGCCATTCAGGAAGCCAGGGATTTCTGGTGCCCATCACTCCGGAACCGTTGCAGATCGACCGCCATAACGTTATATAGCCGATGTCGGAAAAGGCAGACTTGGTTTGATAAGCCCAAGTCCTTTCGAAATCGAAAGCTCTGGTCTCACGCTTGTGCACGAGATCCCCGCGACGAACAACGGACGCTGCTTGCGTTCATTCGTTCGGCCGCGTGGTTCTCAGACCCGACGAACCACTCTGGTCGGATATCGACATTAGGAGTAGTTCACGCACAGCCCCGCATTGTTCGATGTTGTGATTGCCGGCACCGGCCCCGTAGGCTTGTTTCTCGCCTGTGAACGGCGGCTCGCTGGCCTTGCCGTGTTGGTACTGGAGCAAGCGGAGGATCCGCGCTTGCCCTTGAAGCGGCTTCCATTCGGCATGCGCGGCCTTTCGGCACCCACGGTCGAAGCCTTCCACCGCCGCGGTTTGCTGAACGAGATCGCGCCGACGCCATCAGGGGTCGTGCTGCGAACCTGCGGCATGTCATTGCCAAGGCGTTTCCCGTCTTTGAGATTGCCTAAAGCACAATGCAGATTCTCTGGATGAATGAAGGTGGGTCCGTGGTCCCAGAATCACAGGCACCTTCCACTTCATTCATAGAGGCTTACATGTCTCGAACACTGCTTGCATTGCTCGCAGCCTGCCTGCTGTTCACCTCCCTGGTCCAAGCTGCCGAACGGCCACCACGCGATCCGCGCGACGCAGGCGGTGGGCGGTGCGCGCGCAGTTCGTACAACTGCGTCGACACGCCCAATCCGTTGCCGAGGGCGGATGAGGTATGGATCGAGAAGATGACGTGGATGGACGTGCGCGACGCCATGGCCGCTGGTAAGAAGACCATCATCATCCCTACTGGCGGCGTGGAGCCCAACGGTCCATGGGTAGTGCTGGGCAAGCACAATTACGCGCTGCAGACCAATTGCGCAGCCATTGCGCGCAAGCTGGGTGACGCACTGTGCGCGCCCATTGTGCCCTTCGTGCCGGAGGGCGATCTAGATCCGCCCAGTGGTCACATGGATACCGTCGGTACCATCACGCTTCAGCAAGCTACCTTCGAGGCAATGCTGTCCGATATCGTAGCTAGCTTCAGGGTGCATGGTTTCCAGAAGATATTCCTGATCGGTGACAGCGGTGGCAATGCGCGTGGCATGGAGGCCGTGGCTCGCAAGCTCAACACGCAATGGAATGGCACACCGCTGGTGGCGCACATCCCGGAGTACTACGAGTATGCGACCGTCCAGGAATTCGTGAAGGAGCGGGCCGGCGTCAAGGACGGCCTGCCCAGCGACAACATCCACGACGAACTCGCCGTGGAGATCGAAGTGATGGGCGCAGACCTCGACGCAGTGCGCTACAAGGAGCGTGTCAAGGCGGGTCTGGCGACTATCGATGGCGTATCCATCGCAGACAAGAACAAGATGCTGAAGCTTGCGAAGGACGTCGCCAATTTCCGCGCTACCAAGACCATCGCCGCGATGAAGCAGGCCGTCGCAACGCGTGGAGGACTCTCGCCCGCGCCATAGACAATGTCGGCTGCTGGGGAGGATGGAGCTCTCCCCGGCGCGGCAGTCCGTCAGTCCCTTATCTTTGCCGACCATTGAGTGAACATGGTGCGTCCGAGGATGCGGGGCAGATGCCTGTCTGGTGAGCCTATCGCGACGCGTTGAGCGACGGCCTCACGTTGAGGACATGAACATGATCAAGTGTTGCTGGCCGGCGGATCGTGCTTACGTGGTCGCCGTCAGCGCTGCCAGCACCCGTTCACTGCGAAATGGCGGTCGGCGCAGGCGAACCCCCGTTGCATCGTAAATCGCGTTGGCAACTGCAGCGATCACGGGTTTATGGCTGCATTCGCCGGCGCCGTAGGATGGCAGGTCGGAACGGTCTGGATTGGGATCGCCATTGACCAGCACGACGTCGATGGTCTCGGGTGTGTCCGAATGCCGCAGGCTCGGGTGTGAAGCCCAGTCGACACTGGTGACTTTCTCGTTGTCGAACTGGACCTCTTCCCAGAGCGCTCGACTCAGCGCGTGCAACATGCCGCACTCGACGGTGTGACGCAGGCCTTCGGGATTGATCGCGAGCCCGCAGTCGTGGGCACACACCAGACGCTTGACCCAGACGCGCCCGGTCTCACGATTCACCTCGACCTCGGCGATG
>Ga0182747_1001697_pt1 | contig 16618 bp, 14 predicted proteins | sample eDN3rd30CBELigBY_FD_128526 | JGI IMG/M metagenome (GOLD analysis project Ga0182747, IMG submission 128526) | Enriched backyard soil microbial communities from Emeryville, California, USA - eDNA 3rd pass 30_C BE-Lig BY (version 2) (version 2) | ecosystem: Environmental > Terrestrial > Soil >...
GGCCGAACGGGACCGCCACCACCACGAGCGCGCGGGTGGCCGGCCACGGGACCCGCGGCACTCGGCGTTGCACGAGCCGGACCAGCGGGGTCAGCGCCAGGCCCACGAGCCCGACGAGCACCAGGAACGGCGTGGCCACGAACGCCGCGGCCGCGGTCCCCAGGGTCACCGCGAGCACCACGGCGAGACGGGGCGAGGACCGCAGCGCCGCCCGGAACGCGCCCATGGGCCGCGCCGGCAGGCCCTCGGCGATCCGCGCCGCCACGATGGCCACCCCGCCCACCACGGTGGCGGTGAGCAGCGCCAGCACGATCGCGAACGGCACCAGCACCACGACGAGCAGCTGGGTGACCTGCCGCGGGGTCGAGTGCTGGTGGTCGCGGAAGCCGAGCAAGAGCGTGGCGTTGGCGGCCCACACGGAGAGCGGCAGCAGCGCCACCGCCATCGCCCCCACCGCAGCCAGGACCACGAGCGCGGCCGGCCCGAGCGACCGGCCCCACAGGCTCGTCACCCGGCCGAGGTCGCGCCGGACGGACGCGGCACCGTCCGACACGCCGTCTGGCGCGCCGCCTGCAGCGCGGTGCGCTGGCGCCGACCGCTCCTCTCCTGCACTGCCAGGCGCTGCGTCCACGCCACCTCCCTCGTCGTGCTCGTCGCTGATCCGCAGGCCGGCTCGACCGGCGATCCTGCGGTCCCACGGCTCTCCATCGGCCGCTCCTATACAACGTACAGGGATTGCTGTATGACGTACAGTGATGATCTCCCGACAGCCGGCGGTGGGCACTGGCAACATCTGACGGATCACCCTGGACCAGCGAAGGAGTCGCACCACGTGGAGCAACGGGACACGCGCACCGACCCCCTGGAACGCTCCGAGATCGCCCGCGCCGCCCTGGCCCTCGTCGACGCCGATGGCATCGAGCGGTTCACGATGCGCCGGGTGGCCGAGGCGCTGGGCGTCACGACGATGGCCGTGTACCACCACTTCCAGAACAAGGCCGAGGTCCTCCAGGCCGCCGCCGACCAGGTCTGGATCGAGGCTCTCCTGTCGGTCCAGGAGCACGACGACCCGGTCGAGTCGCTCATCGGCGGCTTCCTCACCGTGCGGCGCGTCTTCAAGAAGCACCCCGACATCACGACCCACGCCTTCTCGTCGCACTCGGCCGACGATGCGATGCACCTCGTCTCGCTCGGCATCGCCAACTGGTTCGAGCGGGCGGGCCTGAAGGGCGACCGGGCCGGGCGCGCCTACTTCGCCCTCGCCACCTTCACCCTCGGCAGCGCTCTGATCGACGCCGAACGGGCCATCCTCGACCGGGGCATCCGGGGGTCCGTCTCGGAGATCGGCACGTTCGACGTCAGTGCCCTGCTGTCGCCCGGGGGCTCTGCCGAGACGTACCGGTCCCTGCGCGACGCGATGGAAGGCGACCCCGGCCTCGCCCGCTTCGAGCAGGGCCTCCGCGACATCATGGCCGGCTTCCACCCGGGCGACCCCGGGTGATCCCACCCGATCCCAGACCGACGACGGGCCAGCGCTCGCCTACGATCGCCCCCTCCGCCCGTGTAGCTCAGTTGGCCAGAGCAGCCGCCTTGTAAGCGGCAGGTCGTGGGTTCGATTCCCACCGCGGGCTCGGATCGCCCTGCCTCGTCGTGGCCTCCACCGCGTAGGGTGGGGTAGGCGGCCGCCCCGGCGGCAACCGACGAGGGTGTCCCGTACCGGTAGGTGCAAAGACGGGCTCAGGAGCTCGTCATGGGTTGGATCCTGCTCATCGCCGCCGGTCTGCTCGAGGTCGGCTGGGCCTCGGCGCTGCCCGCCACCGAGGGCCTCACCCGGCCCTGGCCCACCGTCGCGTTCCTGGCGCTGCTCGCCGGGAGCATGGTCGGGTTGGCCAAGGCCAGCGAGACGATCCCGATGGGGACGGCCTACCTCGTCTGGGTCGGCATCGGCGCGGTCGGTGCCGCCGTCGTCGGCATGCTCCGCGGCGATCCCGTCACCGCCGTCCGCATCGGCTGCCTGCTGCTGGTCACCGCCGGCATCGTCGGCCTCAAGGTGTCGGGCGGCAGCCACTGACCCCGCACGACCCGAGGCCGGCCGCACGCAGCGGCCGGCCTCGTCCTCGACGCGTGTGCCCGATCAGGCGGCGGGGGTGCTGCCTGTGCCGGTCGGGTCCGTCGGATCGGCTGGGTCCGTCGGATCGGCATCGGTGCCGTCGGTCGGGTCGCCGTCCTCCTTGCCCTTCTGGGTGAGGAGGTAGATCACGCCGCCCGCGATGGCGATCACCACGACCGCAGCGGCGATGAGCAGCGGGGTGTCGCTCGAGTCGTCCTCGTCGTCGACCACCACCGAAGGCACCCCCGTCGTGGTCGTGCGCTCCGGTACGGCGGTCGTGGTCGCCTCGGCGGCCGCCGTCGTGGTGGTCTCGGCCGCCGTCGTGGTGGTCGTGGCGTCGGGGTCGGGGGCGATCACCAGCTGCGGCGCGGGGTGCTCGGGCTCGGGCTGGCCCTCGACCTCGGGCTCGATCCAATCGGTGGAGCCCTCCTCACAGGTCTGGATCAGGGGGATGTCGATGGTGCCGGCCTCGGTGGGAGCGGTGAACGTCGTGTCGAACGCCTGCTCCGTGCCGTCGGGGAGGGTGCCGCCTTGGAACGTCACGACCTGGCCGTCGACCGATGCGGTGAACCCGGCCTGGTCCTTCGCCGAGATGGCGGTCACGCCGTCGGGCAGCTGGAGCTCGATCTTGGTGGTGGGCGACCCGTCGCAGCCGTGCTCGATGACGAAGCCGACCGTGTTCTCGGTGCCGGCCTTCACCTCGTCGGGATCGGTGTGGATGTGCGCTGATGCCGGGCCGGCGATCAGCAGCGCCGCACCGACGGCGGTGGTGACGGCGACGGGGACGCGCAGACGGCGGTGGGACACAGGAGCTCCTGGGAAGCGGTGGGGTGGACGACGATGAGTCGTTCCCCGCCCCAGCCTGGTTCCCGACCTCGACCGAACGGACCAGGGTCTGGTCACCCAACGGACGGTTGGAGGCGTGTTTGCGCCGGCAACTAGCTTCGCCGGAACGTGACCCCAGGCCGGGGAGGCCCGAGATCCACTCGCACCGTCACCCTCGACGACGCACCCCGCTGCTCATCGCCGCAGCCGCCGCCCTCGTGGCCGGCCTGGCCGCGGCGCCCGCCCTCGCCCAGGACGAGCCCGCCCCGGCGGGCGCGCCGACGACGACCGCTCCCGCGCCCGGCGGAGCCACCACCACGACCCCAGCGACCACGCCGTTCAAGATCATCCCCGAGCCGCTGAAGGCCGGGCCGAACGTGCGCTCGTACCCCCGCTGGCTGCCGCTGCGGCGCGACCTGCCGGGAGGCGAGGTGAAGGTCGGCTGCACGCTGGACTCGCACGGCTCGCAGCACGGCTACGAGTGCAGCGGGCACCACGACCGCTGGGCCATCGACTTCATCGCCGAGACCGGCACGCCCGTGTACGCCGCCGGCGCCGGGTTCGCCACCGACCTCACCGGCAAGCCGGGCGGCTCGGGCTTCGGCAACGTGATCAGCATCGACCACGGCTTCGGCATCACCACGCTCTACGCCCACCTGTCCGAGGCGTTCGTCCCGCCCGAGGGCAGGTGGGTCGACGAGACCACGCTGCTCGGCAAGGTGGGCCAGACCGGCTCGGCGTCCACGCCGCACCTCCACTTCGAGGAGTTCGACAACCCGGGCGGCAGCAACTCCCGGACCCGCAGCTCCATCGACCCCGGTCCGCTGTTCGCCTGCCGCGGCGACCTGCTCGTGTCGTTCCCCGAAGTCGCCGGCTTCGACAGCTGGGCCGGCCTGCCGTGGGGTTCGCTCACCGTGGCCAGCGACGGCGACGCCTGCGTCACCGCGTCGACCCGCAAGACCGCCGTCGCCAACGACCGCATCCCCGACAACCGCATTCCCGACGGCCGCATCCCCGCCGACCGTGCCGCCGCCTCCGAAGCCGCCCCATCGGCCTCGGCCTCCGAGGTCGGTGGGACGGCCACCGGAGCGGACGAGGACCCCGGGTCCTGGGCCGACGTGCTGGCCCCGCTGCTCGCCATGGTCGGCAGCACCGGCGAACGCCTCCACCTCCCCCACTGACCCGGGCTCGTCGCTCGCCTTCGGCCTGACCGCGGCCTGACCGCACCCCAAGGGGCCGGAATCGGACATCTCGGGCCGATCCCCGATGTTTCGGGTCACCTGGGCACCGTGGCGGTGCCCAGGTGACCCGAAAACGACGGGATCCGCTGGCTCGCAGATCGTCAGCGGGGTTCGAACCTCACGATGACGGCCTTCGAGGCCGGGGTGTTGCTCTCCTCAGCCACCGCGTTCAGCGGGACGAGGACGTTGGCCTCGGGGAAGTAGGCGGCGCAGGTGCCGCGGGCGACGTCGTAGGCCACCAGGCGGAACGCCTCGGCCCGGCGCTCGGTGCCGTCGGCCGCCTCGCTCACCACGTCGACCACGTCGCCGTCGGCGAAACGACCTCCGCCCGGGCCGTCGACGCTCGCCAGCTCGGCCAGGTCGCCAGGGTGCACGAAGACGACCCGCCGGCCGTTGCGGATGCCGCGGTAGCGGTCGTCGAGGCCGTAGATCGTGGTGTTGAACTGGTCGTGCGAGCGGAGCGTCTGGAGCACCAGGCGACCGGGCGGGACGTCGTCGCCGACGAACGTGTTGCACGTGAGCCGGGCCTTGCCGGTGACCGTGGGGAACACCTGGCGGTCCCGGGGCGGGTGCGGGAGGACGAAGCCGCCGGGGTGGTCGATGCGGCGGTTGAAGTCGGTGAACCCCGGGATGACAGCCTCGATGCGGTCCCGGATCCGGTCGTAGTCGGCGGCCAGGCCGGGCCAGTCGATGCCGTCGGATGAGCCGAGGATGCGCTCGGCCAGGCCGCAGACGATGGCCACCTCGCTGCGCAGGTGCGGGGACGCCGGCTCGAGCCGGCCCGCCGACGCGTGGACCATCGACATCGAGTCCTCGACCGTCACCCGCTGGACTCGGCCGCCGGTGCGGTCGATCTCGGTGCGCCCCAGGCACGGGAGGATGAGCGACGCCTCGCCGCCCACGACGTGCGAGCGGTTGAGCTTGGTGCTCACCTGCACCGTGAGCTTGGTTCGGCCCATCGCCGCCGCGGTCTCCTCCGTGTCGGGTGTCGCCGACAAGAAGTTGCCGCCCATCGCCACGAACACGTCGACGTCGCCCTTGGCCATGGCGTGGATGGCATCGACCGTGTCGTAGCCATGTGCTCGTGGCGGCTCGAACCCGAACTCGGCGCCGAGCGCATCGAGGAAGGCATCGGACGGCTTCTCGTCGATGCCCATCGTGCGGTCGCCCTGCACGTTGGAGTGGCCGCGCACGGGGCACACGCCGGCGCCGGCCTTGCCGATGCTCCCCCGCAACAGGAGCGTGTTGACCATCTCCCGGATGGTCGGGACGGCCTGGCGGTGCTGGGTGATGCCCATGGCCCAGCACACGATGATCCGCTTCCGGTCGGCCAGCAGCTGGGCGACGCGCTCCACCTCGTCAGCCGACAGCCCGGTCGCGGTGAGCAGCGCGTCGGCGTCGGCGCTCCGGAGGTGGCCGAGCAGCTCGTGGACGCCGTCGCAGCGCTCCTCGAGGAACGTCCGGTCGAGCACGCCGCCGCCCCGCTCGCCGTCCAGCTCGACCAGCCGCCGGTTGAGCAGCTGGAAGAGGGCGAGATCGGCCCCGAGCTTCACCTGGAGGTACTCGTCGGCGAGCGCCGTGCCCTTGCCGATCACGCCCCGGGCGCGCTGCGGGTTCTTGAAGCGGATGAGCCCGGCCTCGGGCAGCGGGTTGATCGCCACGATGGCGGCGCCGTTGCGCTTGGCCTGCTCCAGGGCGCTCAGCATCCGCGGGTGGTTGGTGCCCGGGTTCTGGCCGACGATGAGCAGCAGGTCGGCCTCGTGCACGTCGTCGAGCGTGACGCTGCCCTTGCCGATGCCGATGGTCTGGGTGAGGGCCACACCGCTGGACTCGTGGCACATGTTCGAGCAGTCCGGCAGGTTGTTCGTGCCGATCTTGCGGATGAGCAGCTGGTAGAGGAAGGCGGCCTCGTTGCTGGTCCGGCCCGAGGTGTAGAAGACGGCCCGGTCGGGGTCGCCGCTGGCGGCGAGGGCGTCGGCCACGGTGCCGAACGCATCGTCCCAGCTGACGGGCCGGTAGTGCTGCTCGCCGGCCGACCGGTACACCGGCTCGGTGAGCCGGCCCTGCTGGCCGAGCCAGTGGTCGGTCCGGGTCGCCAGGTCGTCGACGGTGTGGCGGGCGAAGAACTCGGCGTCGACGCGCCGGACCGTCGCCTCTTCGGCGATGGCCTTGGCCCCGTTCTCGCAGAACTCGAAGTGGGTGGTCTGCCCGGGGTCGGGCCAGGCGCACCCCGGGCAGTCGAACCCGTCGGGCTGGTTCAGCTTCAGCAGCGTCTTGGCGGTGCGCCTCGGACCCAACTGGGCCTGGGCGTGGCGCAGCGACGCCACCACGCCGGGGATGCCCGCCGCCGAGCGCTTCCGAGGCCCGACCTTCAGGCCGGCCTCGTCGTCCCGCTCGTCGTCCCCCGGTGCCGGCGTCGTCATCAAGACCGTTCTACCCCGCCCGGCCCTCGAACCATCCAGACCAGGGACGGCTCGGCTCTTGCCGCCTCACCGGCTCGAGGCGAGCCACCCCAGCGACGAGAACGGGGTCGGCTGCGGGCGCTCGCCGTTCCGGTCGCCCCACTGGCTCACGACGAGCCACCTCAGCGACGAGGACCGATCCGATCTCGTGCGGCGAGGTCGGGACCGGTCGGCGATGATGTCCGGCGCCATGGCCTCGATCAACGTCACCGGCGCGGCGTACGCGCATCCGGGAGGGGCCCTCCTGTTCTCCGACGTGTCGTTCCGGGTGAGGCCCGGCCAGCACGCCGCGCTCGTCGGGGCGAACGGCGTGGGGAAGTCGACGCTGCTGCGCTGCATCACGGGCGACCTCCCGCTCGACGACGGCCAGATCCGCACCGACGCGGGCGTGGCGCTGATGCCGCAGTCGATCGGCACCGGCGAAGACGCGTCCACCACCGTGCGGGAGCTGCTGGTCCGCTTCGCCCCCCGCCAGATCGCGGTGGCGGGCCTGGCACTCGCCGAGGCCGAAGCGGCCAACCACGCCGCGCCCACCGATGCCACCGGCACCGCCCTCGCCACCGCCTACATCGACTGGTCCGAGGTCGGTGGCTACGACCAGGAGGCCCGCTGGGATGCGGTGTGCACATCGGTCCTCGGCAAGGGGCTCGACGAGGCCGGCGATCGCCCCATCTCGAAGGTCTCCGGCGGCCAGCGCAAGCGCCTCGTGCTCGAGTCGCTCCTCGGCTCCGATGCCGAGATCCTGCTGCTCGACGAGCCCGACAACTTCCTCGACATCCCCGCCAAGCGCTGGCTCGAGCAGCGGCTCATCGAGACCAAGAAGACCGTGCTGCTCATCAGCCACGACCGCGAGCTGCTGGCCGCGGCCGCCGATGCCGTGATCACCATCGAGGGCAACGGCGCCTGGACCCATCCGGGCAGCTGGGCCAGCTACGACGACGCCCGCACCGACCGCAACGAGGCGCTGGGCGATGCGCTCGCCCGCTGGAACGCCGAGGAGCACCGCCTCTTCCACCTGTTCAAGGAGATGAAGCAGCGGGCCTCCTACGCCGAGTCCAGCGCCCGCAAGGCCGAGGTCATGGAGGCTCGGTGGCAGCGCTGGGTCGACGCCGGGCCGCCGCCCCCGCCGCCCACCACCAAGACGGTGCGCATGCGCCTGGACGGAGCCGGCAGCGGCAAGGTCGCGCTCGTGTGCGACGGGCTGGAGCTCTACGGCCTGACCGACCCGTTCGACCTGGAGGTCCACCTCGGCGACCGGGTGGCCGTGCTCGGCCCCAACGGCACCGGCAAGTCCCACTTCCTGCGGCTGCTCGCCGGCGACGGATCGGTCGAGCACGACGGCACGTTCAAGCTCGGCGCCCGGGTGATGGCGGGCCTGTTCCACCAGACCGACGAGCGGCCCGAGTTCGCCGGCAAGACGCCGGTCGAGATCCTCGCCGTCCACGACCTCAACGAGCACGCCGCCCTCTCCGCGCTCGGCCGCTACGCCATCGCCGACTGCGGCACCCGGCCCTACGAGACCATGTCAGGCGGCCAGCGGGCGCGCCTCCAGGTCCTCCACCTGGAGCTGCTCGGCGTGAACCTGCTCCTGCTCGACGAGCCCACCGACAACCTCGACCTCCAATCGGCCGAGGCCCTCGAAGCGGCGCTCCAGGAGTTCACCGGCACGGTCCTCGCCGTCACCCACGACCGCTGGTTCCTGCGGAGCTTCGACCGCTACCTCATCCTCGACGAGGACGGCTCCGTGTCCGAGGCCCTCGACCGCGACGCCGCGTTGCGAGTCATCACCGGCGACGAGCGCTACGGGTTCTCCCCCGCCAAGCTCGTCCCCCTGAGCGCCTGACCGGGAGCCTCACCGGCTCATGGCGGAGTGCGCCTCCGGATCCACACGCACTTGACGTAGGACGGGCCGAGCACGCCCCGATAGGTGACCCACACCGCGATCCCGCCGAGCTGATCGATCATCTCGTCGGCGAACTCACCGAGGAAGTAGGACTCCGACGGACCGAGGCTCCCGTGCACCGAGATGCGGTCCATGACGTAGTCCCGCTTGCTCCTGTGCTGCCCGGCCGCCTTGGATGCGATCTGTTCGATGAAAGGGTCGAAGGCGACCGCGTCCGCCGGCGGCTGATCTGGGGGCGGATCGACGGATGTCGTGCCGAGGGGCTTGTACGCCACAGACTCGATGACCGCAGGCCCGAGGCCGTTGTTGCGCAGCACCACCCAAGCGGTCGTGCGGCCGTCCTTCGGCCGCAGCCGCGTCTCCTCCGGCGGGTCATCGAGGCGGCTGTACGACAGCAGCGGCCGGACGCCCAGGCGCAACTGCGCCCGGACGGCGAGCAGTGTGAAGATCCCGACGAGGAAGGTGATCGCCGAACCCTCCGACACCCATTCCCTGCCGTCGACGGCGACCATCGCCTGAGCGGTGACGACGACGGACCCCGCAGCGGCCGCGTAGAGGAAGATCGAACTCGCCACCTCCGCCGCCCTGGGGCGCCACGAGTCCGGCGGCATCGCCATCGTCACACCTCCGGGAACGAGCCCGCGTCGATGCGCCGCACCGGTGCTAGCCCGGTTCCGGGGCGGGAACGGGCCCGTGCATGCCACACCCGATGCGCGCCGGGACCGACCCCACATTGGTGCTCACGTGCCGCACCCCGGCCGGCACGATCACCGCCTCGCCCAGGCAGAGGCGACGAGTCGTCCCCGCCACCTCGAACTCGATGACGCCCTCCAACAGGGTCGTCCGGCTCTCCGCCGAATGGCTGTGCTCGAACACTTCGCCAGGCTCGAGAACGATGTCCGCCACGATGCACCCTCCCTCGACGTCACGATGCATCGCAGACCCTAGGTCGGATCTCTGCCGTGCGTCAGCCGTCGCCGACCCCGCCGACCGTCGGACCGGTGCGAAGCGAGCATCGAGTCCCACCGGCAGAATCGGGTCGGACGGACGTCCAGTCGTAGGCTCTCCCGCCGATCTGGACGCCGATCCGATGTTGGGACCCATGACCTCCGCTCACGCCTTCACCGATGACCTCAGCCGCCTCGATGCAGTAGCGACCGCCAAGCTGGTGCGGGACGAGGAGGTCACGCCCGAGGAGGTGGTGGCCGCGGCCATCGAGCGGTCGAAGGCGGTCAGCCCGGAGCTGAACGCCGTGGCCGCCGAGGACTACGACCGGGCCATCGCCCTGGCGAAGCAGGCGAGCACCCGCGGCACCTTCGCGGGCGTCCCGACCTTCATCAAAGACGGCACCGACGTCGCCGGGCTCCCCACCCGCCAGGGCACCGAGGCCCTGGCCCGCATCGCCCCGGCCAAGCACACGGCACCCATCGCCCAGCAGCTGTTCGACATGGGCACCATCGGCCTCGGCAAGAGCCGGCTGCCCGAGTTCGGGTTCATCCCGTCGACCGAGTTCCCCGATGGCACGGCGACCCACAACCCGTGGAACCTCGACCGCACGCCGGGCGGTTCGTCTGGCGGCTCCGCGGCGATGGTGGCCGCCGGCGTGGTGCCCATCGCCCACGCCCAAGACGGCGGCGGCTCCACCCGGATCCCCGCGGCGTGCAACGGGCTGGTCGGCCTCAAGCCCACCCGCGGCCGCCTGCTGCCGGACCCGCACGGCCGCCTGCTCCCGGTGAAGATCGTGTTCGACGGCGTGGTCACCCGGACGGTGCGGGACACGGCGGCCTACTACCAGGAGGCCGACCGCCGGTACCGATCGTCGAAGCTGAAGCCGCTCGGCAACACCAGTACGCCGATCGACCGGCCCCTGCGCGTCGGCACCTTCACCGCCACCCCCACGGGCGCCGTCCTCGATGCGGCGACCCAGCGCACGTTCGACGAGACCGTCACGCTGCTCGAGTCGCTCGGCCACCACGTCGAGCCGGTCCAGCTGCCCATCGACGAGCAGTTCGTCGTGGACTTCATCCGGTACTGGTCGATGCTCGTCTACGCCGTGGACCACGGCGGCAAGGTCCTCTACGACAAGACGTTCGACGCGTCGAAGCTCACGCCCGTGACCCACGGCCTGGCCGCCGAGTTCGCCTCGGACTGGAAGGGCATCGTCGGCACGATCCGCCGGCTGCGGGCCTCGACGGCTGCGTTCGAGGCGGCCATGGGTTCGCTCGACGTCATCGTCACCCCGACCGTCGCCCAGCTCCCGCCGGTGCTCGGCCACCTCAGTTCGGCGCTGCCGTACGACGTGGTGTTCCCCCGGGTCATCGACTGGATCGGCTTCCCGCCCCTGGCCAACGCCAACGGCGCCCCGTCGATCAGCCTCCCGCTGGGCCACGATGCCGAGACCAACCTCCCCGTCGGGATGATGTTCAGCGGCCACTACGGCGACGACGGCCTCCTCCTCCGCCTCGCCCTCCAGCTCGAAGCGGCCCGTCCCTTCCCCACCCTCGACCCGACCCGCTCGGCCTGACGGCTGACCAACCGGCCCGATCGCCGGCGACGTGGCCGGCATCGCCGCCGCATCTCACCCTGCGTCACGCCACAGCGGTGCCCGACCGACGTTGGTGTGGATTTCGTCGCAGGAGAGCGAAACCCACACCAACGTCGAGCAGGGCACACCCGGATGTCCGAACCCGACCACAGGCGGTGAGATCGACCGAGGACCCCGCCCAGATGCGCACCACGAGCCCGACCGGCGACGCCCTGGCCGCGTGGTCTGGCACCCGATTGCACGACCAGCGACGGATGACGGCTGCGGTGCCACCCATCACCACGGCATTCGCCGGGTCGCCGATCCACTCGTCGAGATCAGCGTTCCGTGTAGAGGTTGACGCGGCCGGGGCGGGCGAAGCCGGCGAGGGTGATTCCGGCTCGCTTCGACGCTTCGACGGCGAGCGAGCTCGGGGCGCTCACGGCGACCACGGTGCCGAAGCCGGCGGCCCACGCCTTCTGGATGATCTCGAAGCTGGTCCGACCGCTCACGAACAGGCCGAGTCCGCCCGCCGGGACCCGGCCGTCGAGCGCGAGCCGGCCGACCACCTTGTCCACCGCGTTGTGGCGGCCGATGTCCTCGCGCACCAGCACCACCTCGCCTCCGGCGTCGAACGCCGCCGCCGCGTGGACCCCGCCGGTGGCGTCGAACAGCTCCTGGTGGGGTGCCACCCGCTCGGGCACCGACGCCAGCAGGTCGGGGGCGAAGACCGCCCGCTCGCCGGTGAGCGGCGTGAGCCGCGCCGCCACGTCGTCGACCTGGTCGGTGCCGCACCACCCGCACGACGACGTCGTGGTCGTCAGCCGGGGTGCCGGCTCGGGAGCCAGGCCGCCGGTCTCGACGGTGACGACGTTGAACGCGGTGTCGACCGCCGAACCCGTGGCGCAGTAGCGGACGGTCCGGACGGGCGCTCCGGCGAGCAGCCCCTCGGTGAAGCAGAACCCGACGGCCAGCTCGTAGTCGTGGCCCGGCGTCCGCATGGTGGTCGACACCCGCTTGCCGTCGAGCCGGACCTCGAGGGGCTCCTCGACGATGACCTGGTCGGGAGATCGGCCCGACTCGCCGTCGGCCACCTTCCGCACGATCTGCGACACCGTGCGCCCACGACCCATGCCCGCCAACCTACCGACCACCCCCGATTTCGGGTCACCTGAGCACCCCCACGGTGCACAGGTGACCCGAAATCAGCCGCGCCCGCGGCCTGGTCGACGGCACCGACGTCCTCCTCGCCGCCGACTGGGCCAAGGCTGAGCTCGACGCCTGGTGATCGACGGTGACAGGCGGACGACCGCGCGCGAGGCTCGATGGCGATGAGCGACACCGACCTGCAGCCGCCCACCGGAGCCCGCCTCGACCTGCTGAAGCGCCTCGGCTTCGGCGAGCTGGAGCACGACTCGCACGTGCCCTTCCTCTCGCACCTCATCGGCACCCGCCGCACGCTGGTCGAGTGGGGTGAGCGGCCGGCGGTGTGCGACGCCGGGCTGTTCCACTCGGCGTACGGGACCGAGTACTTCCCGGTGGACGAGCCGGTGGACCGGACCGAGGTGCAGGCGGTGATCGGCGCCGAGGCCGAGGAGATCGCCCACGCCTGGTGCACCATCCGGCGCGACACCATCGAGCTGGGCGAAGCCGGGGGGCCGGCCACGGTGGTCGACCGCACCACCGACGAGCGCATCGAGATCAGCGACCAGCTGCTGGCCGACATCGCCGTCTTGTGGGCCGCCGACACGGTCGAGCAGATCGCCCGGATGACCCCCGATGAGCGTGCGTTCGCCACCACGCTCGACCGGGTGCTGCACCTCGCCTCACCCGCGGCGCGCGAGGCGGTGGCGACGACGATCGCGGGGCTCGAGGCGAGCTGACCTCGGGCGCCCAGCACGGCGCCACCGGCAAAATCCCTTGGTCCCCACCGGCCCGGCGCAGCATCGTGCCCCCGGCGGGATGCCACCTCTGGCGGGCCGCCACCCGGCACACTGAGGAAGGGAGACGAACCGATGCACACGCTGCTGCTGAACGCCAGCTACGAGCCGCTCACGGTCATCTCCGTCCATCGCGCCGTGGTGCTGGTGCTGGCCGACAAGGCGGACCTCGTCGCCGCCGGCGAGGGCCACTTCCGGTCTCCCTCCACGTCGGTGCCCACGCCGTCGGTCATCCGCCTGCGCGGGTTCGTGCGGGTGCCGTACCGGTCCACGCTGCCGCTGAACCGGCGCAACCTCATCGCACGCGACGACGGGCGGTGCGCGTACTGCACCGGACGCGGCGACACGGTCGACCACGTCGTGCCCCGCTCCCGCGGCGGCCAGCACGTGTGGACCAACGTGGTCGCCGCCTGCCAGCCGTGCAACGGCCACAAGGGCGACCGGCTCCTCCAGGAGCTGGGCTGGCAGCTGCGGACCACGCCCGCGGCGCCTCGCGGCTGGTCCTGGATGCTGGTCGGCGTCGGGACCACCGATCCCGCCTGGTCCCAGTGGCTCGACCCCGTCGGCGCCTGATCCCCGATCAGGGGTCCGACCAGCCCGCCCGTGCGTCCGCCCGGCTGGCCGCACGGCCCACCCGCCCGGCCGGACGCACGAACCCCAGCGAACTGCGCAGGCGAGACGCACCCATCGGCGCTGCGGTCCCGCATCGGCGTCTTCGCCTGCGCAGTTCGGCCGAAGTTCAGCGGGGCTGGCGGTAAGGGAGCTCGACCGTCACGACGTCTCCGTGACCTGGCCGTCGGCGACGGTGATGCGGCGGGTGGTCTCGACCCGGTCGAGGAAGGCCCGGTCGTGGCTGACCAGGAGCACGGTTCCGACGAAGCGGCCCAGCGCCTGCTCGAGCTGCTCGATGGCGACGAGGTCGAGGTGGTTGGTGGGCTCGTCGAGCACCAGGCAGTTCACGCCCTCGGCCATGAACAAGGCGAGGTTGGCCCGGGTGCGCTCGCCGGGCGACAGGAGGCGGGACGGCTTGTTCACGTGCTCGGCGGTGAGGCCGAACTTGGCGAGCAGCGAGCGGACCTCGTTGGCCTGCTGGCCGGTGGCATCGCTCATCACCGCGAACAGGGATGCCTCGCTGGAGAACCGGTCCCGGCGCTGCGACAGCTCGCCGATCACGACACCTGGGCCGAGGTAGGCCTCGCCGCTCGTCAGCTCCGTGCGACCGAGGAGGGCATCGAGCAGCGTGGTCTTGCCGGCGCCGTTCGCCCCGAGGATGGCGACGCGGTCGGCCCAGCCGATCTCCAGGTCCACCGGCCCGAGGCGGAAGGACCCCCGCTCCACCACCGCACCGGCCAGCGTCGCCACCACGTCGCCGGAGCGGGCGGCCTGGCCGATCTCGAACCGCAGCTCCCAGCCCTCCCACGGCTTGTCGACGACGTCGAGCCGCTCCATGGCCTTCTCCGTGGCCTTGGCCTTGTGGGCGACCTTCTCGGATGACGACGTGTTCCAGTGCTTGATGAACTTGTCGGTCTCGCCGGACGTCTTCGCCTTCTTCACGCCCTGCACCGACCACTCCCGCTGGGTCTTGGCCCGGGCGCTGAGCTCGGCCTTCTTGGCCTGGTAGGTGGCGAAGCCCTCCTCGGCGTGCTGGCGGGCCGTGGCCTTGTCGGCCAGGTAGGCAGACCAGCCACCGGCGTAGAGCGTCGCCTCGTGGGTGTGCTCGTCGAGGTCCAGCACGTGGGTGACGACCCGCTCGAGGAACGCCCGGTCGTGGCTCACCACCACGGCGGCCGCCTGCAGCCCGACGAGGAACTCCTCGAGGATGGCGAGGCCGGCGAAGTCCAAGTCGTTGGTGGGCTCGTCGAGCAGGAACACGTCGAAGCGGCTGAGCAGCGTGGCGGCGAGCGACACCCGAGCCGCCTGGCCGCCCGAGAGCGTGGCGGTCGGCTGGTCGACGATGGCGCCGTCGAGGCCGAGGTCGGCCAGCGTCTGGCCGATGCGGGCATCGAGGTCCGGGCCGCCGAGCGCCAGCCACCGCTCGAGCGCGTCGCTGTAGCGGTCGTCCGCGCCGGGCTCGCCCGTGGACAACGCCGCGGTCGCCGCATCCATCTCCCGCGTCGCGGCGGCGACGCCGGTGCGGCGCCCGATGAACCCGGCGACGGACTCGCCGTCGTCGCGGTCGGGCTCCTGCGGCAGCAGGCCGACGGACGCGTTCGGCGGCGCCGCGGTGACCGACCCGGCCTCGGGCGCCAGCTGCCCGGCCAGCACCTTGAGCAGGGTGGACTTGCCGGTACCGTTCGGGCCGACGACGCCGATCCGCTGCCCGGGTGCGACGGTGAACGACACGCCGGCGAGCACCGGCCCCGCGCCGAACGAGAGGGACACCCCACGGGCGTGCACGGTTGCCATGACCCGCCCAGTCTCCCCGACCACCTGACCGCCCACCCCATCAGATTTCGGGTCGTTCACGCCCCACCACGGTGCACAGGCGACCCGAAACGGCCAGAGGTCCCCGCCGTTTCACATTTCGGGTCGCTCGATCACCGTGGAGGTGCACAGGCGACCCGAAATCGGGGCGGGGCCGGCTCGGACTCGGGGTCAGCGCTGGCGGCGGGCACGGGCGATCTCGAAGCAGGCGAGGGTGCCGGCGGTACCGACGTTCAAGCTGGCGACCCGGCCCCGCATGGGGATCGACACCAGCTCGTCGCAGCGCTCGCGGACCAGGCGGGACAGGCCGGGGCCCTCGGCACCGAGGACGAGCGCCACGGGCGCGTCGTCCATCGTGAGGTCCCACAGCGTCTTGTCGGCCCGCTCGTCGAGCCCGACGACCCAGATGCCGGCGTCTTTCATCGTCTTGATCGCCGTCGGCATGCCGCCGACCGTCGTCATCGGCAGGTGCTCGACCGCACCGGCCGCCGCCTTGGCCACCGTCGGCGTCACGTGCACAGCGCGGTGCTGGGGCAACACGACACCGGTCACACCGGCGCACTCGGCTGAGCGCAGCAGGGCGCCGAGGTTGCCGGGGTCGGTGATGCCGTCGCTGCAGAGCAGGAAGGGCGCCGGGCGACCGGGCCGCCGGGCGATGAGCGCATCGAGGTCGGCCTCGGGCAGCGGTTTGGCGAAGGCGATGATCCCCTGGGGCGCGTCGGTGCGGGCGGCGGCATCGAGCTTGCCCCGGCCCACCTCCTTGACGACGACCCGTGCTTCCGCGGCCAGCTCGCGGATGTCCTCGAGCACCGGTGCCGGGTCCAGGTCCTGGGCCATCCAGATCTCACGGGTGTCGCGGCGGTTGGCGAGCAGCAGCTCGCGCACGGCCTGGCGGCCCTCGACCTGCTCGCCGCCCAGCCCGGTGCGGGCCGACGCCCGCGGCGCCTTGCCCTGGGGTCCCATCTGCGCCAGCGGGTTGCGTCCGCCCCCACCCCCACCCCGGCGGCCACCGCCGGTGCCGGCGCCCGGCTTGCGGGCGCGATCGGCCTCGGTGCTGCCGCCCGAGCGTGACGAGCTGCCCCGGCCTTGCGGCGGAGCGCCCCGGCCCTTGCCGCCCTTCGCCCCTCCGCCCTTGCCGCCCTTGGCCGGTGGCCGGCCACCACGCGGCGGGGTCACGGCTTCACCACCA
>Ga0182747_1001702_pt1 | contig 16558 bp, 16 predicted proteins | sample eDN3rd30CBELigBY_FD_128526 | JGI IMG/M metagenome (GOLD analysis project Ga0182747, IMG submission 128526) | Enriched backyard soil microbial communities from Emeryville, California, USA - eDNA 3rd pass 30_C BE-Lig BY (version 2) (version 2) | ecosystem: Environmental > Terrestrial > Soil >...
CCCATAAACAATTCCCGATAGGTCTTGTTGGCAAACCGCAGGCGGTCCTCGGCGTCATAAAGGGAAACCGCTTGTCCGCTCTCCGCGAGTGCCTCCACGAGGCAGTAGAGGGCTTCATCGTTGAGATCAGTGGGGAACGCAGTCATTGTGGGAGGTCAGCAAGGTTGTCTAGGGATTCTGCACAGGAACCTGCACAAGGGAATTGACGGTGATGCAAAGGCTGGACTTGATCCACCGCAATCCAGTCGCAGCAGCGGCTCAGGCTAGAGCACAACAATACCGGCATGCTTGGCTTTCGCCTCTGGCTCAACGTGGATTGTGACCAAGGCGTCCTCGATCTCCTTCCGCAGGGCTCGCTCGATACGGTCGCAGATGTCGTGGGCGCAGGAGACTGGCATCTCTCCCCGGACGACCAGGTGGAAGTCGACGAAAGTCATTTTGCCCGCATGCCGGGTGCGCAAATCATGTGCTTCGAGCGCACCCCCGGCATTGGCTGAAATCACCTCACGGATCCGGCTCAGCGTTTTTTCCGGCACTGCTTCGTCCATTAGACCGCCGACCGACTCCCGCATCACACTCCACCCGGACCAGAGGATGTTCAGCGCGACCAGCGCCGCAAGCGCCGGGTCGAGGATGGCCCAGCCGGTAATGGCGGCGAGCATCACGCCGAAGAGCACGCCGACCGAGGAGACTACGTCCGTCAGAAGGTGCTTGCCGTCCGCGACCAGTGCGGGTGAGCGTAAGCGCCGCCCCTGCCGGATCAGCACCCAGCACCAGCCAGCGTTGATGACACACGCCAGTCCGTTGATGAGAAGCCCCGCCATGGAGGCTGCTAAGGGTCTCGGGTTCATGATCCCGAAGTAGGCCTCGCGCATGATCGAGAGTGCTGCCACAACGATTAAAACGCCCACGACCACGGCCGAGAAGTATTCCACCTTGTGATGCCCGTAAGGGTGGTTCGCATCGGCCGGGATGGCGCTGGTTCGCACCGCGAGGAGCGCCACTACGGCGGTGACCACATTGATGATGCTCTCCAGTGCATCCGAATAGAGCGCGATAGAGCCGGTCAGGAGATACGCCACATATTTCAGCGCTAATACGACGACGCCAACGGCGATGCTTCCGGCGGCCAGTTTCTGGATGCGGTCCATGCTCGAACTCAACACGATTGGACCGCCTGAATGTTGGGCAAGGCAGGTCCGGAAATGAAAGGGGATGATCGCTTCTAAAGGATTCGTTGGCCTGCCGCTAGCCTTTGATTCTACTTGCAAATTCGTGGCAAGAGCAAAGCCTCGGATGAGACCGCATCATTGCACCCAACCGAGGGCAAAGGCTGCGACGATGATGTATCGTACTGTCTTTGCGACCACGATGAGAACGAGAAACACCGGGAACGGCTCACGCAGGACACCAGCGATGATGGTGAGTGGATCCCCGATGATCGGCGCCCACGACAGCAGCAGCGTCCGTAGCGATGATACCATTCCTCCACCTTGACGATCTGCTTCCTGGTGACTGGGAACCAGCGTCGCCCTTCAAAGTGGGCGATGAAGCGGCCCAGAAACCAGTTCACACACGATCCCAGGATGTTGCCGAGACTGGCGACCAGCACCAGTAGCCAGGCCTGATAGTGCTCGGCCATCAGCATGCCGAACAGGATAACCTCCGATTGGAACGGGAACACCGTCGCCGACAGGAAGGCGGCTCCGGCTAGGCCAAGGTATTCGGTCAGGTGCTCCATGATGAACCCATCAGACTGCCGTAAAGGATGAGGAGCCCGGATCGAGGTTTACGACTAGCGTGTCCGCCCCTGCACAGGCCAGCGCCGATGCAGTTCGTCGATGGTAAAGGCATGCGCGTGACGCCCGATCACATGTTCCCTTAAGTGCGGGTGATCCAGCGGCAGGTCAGGATGGCTGTGCTCAAGCTCGTCGGGATCGCTCGCGGGCCAGAGCCGGGCGGCCAAGAGGAAACCGAAAAGCGTCACAAAGCCCAGGATCCCGAGGGTCGTGGGAATGCCGACCTCGCGCCCGAGCCAGCCCGCCAGTGGATAGGTGATGAGCCAGCAGGCGTGCGATAGCGCGAACTGGGCCGCGAACAGGGCCGGACGGTCGTCTGCCTGGGCCGAGCGCCGCAGCAAACGTCCGGTCGGGGTCTGGACGGCCGAGTAGCCGATCCCGAGCAGGAGCCATGTGGCCAGCAGAGCCGGCCATCCGATCACGCCACCCCAAGTGGCCGCCGCGAAGGCAAGAAGAATCACACCGAGAAATGCCGCTGACGGCAGCATCACGGATCGGTCCGGCAGTCGATCAAGGACGCGTGGCAAGAGGAGCGCCGCCACCATTGAGCCCTCGCCGAAGCAACCGAGGGCCACGGCGAGATCGTTGTCCGACAGTCCCAGGATGGCGCGGACGATCACGACCGTGTTGACGATGACCATGGCGCCTGCGGCCGCCACGGCGAGATTGAGCGCCAGCAATCCCCGAAGCCGCGGCGTCTTGAGATAGATGCGCAGCCCTCGGGTCGTTTTGTCATAGATGCCGCCCTGGCGGTCGGACCGGGCGGCCTGCGGGAGCCTGATGGAGAGGACGAGGATGGCCGAGCACAGGAAGCCGATCACCGTGCCGCCGAACAGCCAATGGTAGCTGATCACCGTCAGGAGAAGAGCCGCGAGGGTCGGACTGAGAAGGCTCTCGAGGTCGTAGGCCAGGCGCGAGAGCGACAGCGCCCGGGTATAGTCCTTCTCGTCCGGCAGGACGTCCGGGATGGTGGCCTGGAAGGTCGGTGTGAAGGCCGCCGAGGCCGATTGCAGCAGGAAGATCAGAACGTAGATCTGCCAGACCTCGGTGATGAACGGCAGCAGTAGCGCAATGGCCGCCCGCACCAGGTCCATGGCGATCAGGAAGGCTCGTCTGGGAAGTTGGTTGGCAAAGGCACCGACGATTGGCGCCACGCCGACATAGGCGACCATCTTGATCGCGAGCGCCGTGCCAAGAACCACGCCGGCATCCGCCCCGGCGAGCTCATAGGCCAGGAGCCCGAGCGCAACAGTCAGGAGGCCAGTGCCGGCCAGCGCGATGACCTAGGCCAGGAATAGGTGACGGTAGGTGCGGTTCGCAAGGACGTCGAGCATGACTGCACCTCAGGCTGTTAGTGATGATGACGGTACGGGGAGAAAGTTCCCCGGCTTCCCAACCCTCGGGGATGAACACTGGCCTTCCGACCGGACCTGTTTCACCCGCCGGGGAAGCTCTCGTAGAAGGGCCGTGCGTCGATAAGGCGTCAGCTTCCGCCATCCCCGGATCTCCGGGATCGTTCGCCCGCAGCCGAGGCACCAGCCGGTCCGCCCGTCGAACTCGCACACGGAAATACAAGGATTGTCTCTCTTCACGGCCTCACCTCGATCTGCGGCAAACATTGCGGTAGACAGCACATAGGGTAGCCCCCTATATGATGCAGGCCGTCAGCAAGGAGGTCGCATGTCCCATACGATCAAGGAGAAGACGAAGCTTCTGGCCCGGGTCCGCCGGATCAAGGGCCAAGTCGAGGCCATCGAGCGGGCGCTTGAGGCCGAGATCGGCTGCGCCGATGTCCTCATGCTAGTGGCTTCGGCCCGTGGGGCCATGAACGGCCTCACCGTCGAGCTGATGGAGGATCACATTCGCACCCACGTGATCGACCCCGCTCACGAGACCGACAGCGAACGCGCCAAGGGCGTCACCGAGCTCATCGAAGTGATCCGCACCTACCTGAAGTGACACCGGTGTGCAGCGTCCGGATCGCTTATACTTTCTAACGTAAGACTCTCATGAACGAAACATTCTTTCTTTCCATCATGACAACGGGCTTTGTGGTCGCCTTCGCGCACGCCGCCATCCCGACCCATTGGCTGCCCTTTGTCCTTGCCAGCCGCGGACAGCGTTGGAGCAAGACCAAGACCCTCGCCGTGGTCGCGCTCTGCGGCTTAGGCCACGTCCTGTTCACCACCGTGCTCGGCGTCCTCGTCGCTTGGCTTGGCATCGAGACGAGCAAGTGGACAGGCGATGTCTTTCCTTGGGTCGCCGGTGGTGCGCTGATCCTCTTCGGGCTCTATTATCTCGTCCGGCAAGCGCAGGGCCGGGGGCATGGCCATCACCATTTCGGGGGTGGACACAGTCACGGCGCGCATGGCCATGATCATCATGGAGAGCATAGCCACCATGGCCATGGCGGTCACGATCATGCATCGGAATCGAAGCGGATCGATACCGGCCACGGCGTGTTGGCCCTCGAAGTCTATGAAAATGGCGTTCCGCCACGGTTCCGAGTTCGGTCTGAAGGGCCGACGGCGCTGCCAAGGGCAACCGCTCTATCCATCGAGACCATGCGTCCGGATGGAACCCGGCAGGGCTTCACCTTCGCTGCCCGTGGCGACTATCTGGAATCCCTTGAAGTGATACCCGAACCTCACGAATTCAAGGCCTCCGTCTGCCTTTCCCATGGCGATCACGCTCATCATCACGAGATTCGGTTCGAGGAGCACCAGCACGATGAAGCCCCATGCGCGATCCACACGCAAGCAAGCACCCTGACCAAGCCAGCCAAGTCCGATAAGGCTGCCATCCTCAGCTTGTTTGCTCTCCTGACGTTCTCGCCCTGCGAGGGTTTCCTGCCGGTCTATCTTTCGGGGATCGCTTATGGCTGGCCCGGCTTTATCCTGCTCAGTGCGGTACTCGCCATTGCGACTGTCGCAGGCATGGTAGTCTTCACGTGGTTGACGCTCGCAGGACTCGAACGCCTGCGCCTGGAGCTTCTCGAGCGTTACGAAAGCGGCATCCTTGGCGCGCTCATATTGTTCCTTGGCGTCGGCATCATCTTCTTGGGGTTCTAGCTCAGCAATGTCATGCTTGTCCAAGGGGCTTCAACCGAGCCGCACTGGCGTCTGTCCTGTCATGATAGAGGTGGTTAGGCTCGCCTTCCGCTGCCATCAGCCCGCAAGCTAGAGCGGAATACGTTCAGGTTGCGTCGTAGTCTTTGAACTCGTGACCGAGGCGCAGTGCAACGGTGCCCTTGGCATCTTCGATCCGAGCGCAGGTCAGGGGTGCGAGATCAAGGTCGGGCCGAAATCAGCACTGCAAGGCGTGATCCAAGTTCTCACCGATGGCAAACAGAATGCCATCGTGCGCCATTGTCTCGGGCAGCCCGGCGCGGTCTGGGTGCCGGAATCCGGAACAGACCGACTGATGGTGATCCGTACGGCCCGGCAGTCGCTGTGAGCTGGCGTGCCGTCCTTGCAGTGGCCCTTTTGCTCGGGATCACCATCGTCGGCGCATGCGCAGACGGTGGCGAGCCATTGGGGGCGAGAAAGTATTCCAGTACGGCTACTCCTACCACTCCATGCAGCCGGACGAAGCGAACCTGCAAGGGCCCGAAGCTATACGGAATTGTTGGCCGCAAGAGCGCGTCGCAGGAGGGGTTTTTCTATTCCCCTGCCCTGCGTGCCTTCGCCCAACAGGGGCCGCGCTGAAGCAATTCCCTCTTGCCCTGCTATCTGGCGGCTCCTTACAAGCTGATCCCGAGGAACAGCATGGCCTTTCCGGGCGTTGAGGTGCCCGACGAACGTTCCAACCCGATTGCCTATCTGCGTTCGAAGGGCGAACACTTGTGAAGTGCAAGCGCTGGCAGTCAGGATTCAAGGACTACGAGCCCTGCTTCGCGGCATGATGCTCAGACCAGTTGAAGATGGTCGGGCGTTAGGTCAGGCTGGGACATGCTCAACCTTCGCGGGATCAACCAGGGACTACCGGATCACGGCTTGAGTGGATCGCCGCCGACGCCGCTCGTCGGGTTCGATGCAATAGGGCCATAAAGTTAACTACCGCGAGCCGCCAGGAAGCACTGCTTATGGCTTAAGCGAGCGATAGATCACCCGCACAAAGTTCCCATTCTGCTCCTCGCTCGCCCCGATCTTTTGGCCGATATCCGCAAAGGGCTTGGCCGCGACCGCTTCATCGAGACTTTTGCCCTCCGCGATCAGACTCGCGACGCGGTCCTGCGCCATCACCAGCATCTCTCGATAAGTCGCCATTCCCGCCCGATCGGTCACCGGCCCATGGCCCGGGACGACTTTGGTGTCGTTGTTGGCAACCTCAAGGAAGACGTCCATTGCTGCAATCATGCCCTTGATAGTGCCGCCGTTGGCAAAGTCGATGTTGGGATAGCGTGCGCCCAACGACACAATGTCGCCCGTCACCAGCACATTTGCGTCGGGGAAGTACACATAGGTATCACCGTCAGTGTGCGCATTGGTCGGGTGCTTCAGAATCGCCTCACGTCCGCCAACCTGCAGCGTCATCTCCGTCGCGTAGGTCTTGGTCGGGATCGCACCCTGCGGTGCAGGCGGAGTCTTGGCGCCGGTCAGGCCATTCGTGGTGCCAGTGCTCAGACGCTTGGCGACATTCTCTTGTGCGGTCGCGACGGCACCGTCTTTGGCGAAGCCCTCGTTGCCACCGGTATGATCGCCATGGAAGTGCGTGTTGACGAGATAGCGGATCGGCTCCTTCAACACGGCTGTGACCGCCGCCTGGATCTTGTCATGCAAGGGTGCGAATTGGCCGTCGACCATGATGATGCCGTCTTCGCCGACCGCGATGGTGTTGTTACCGCCCGCCCCTTCGAGCATATAGGTGCGGTGGCCGAGATCGGTGGTCTTCATCTCGACCTTGGAGTAGTCGGTCTGGGCGCCCGCCGGCCCGGATGCGAGCAGCAGCAATCCAACAAGCGGGGTGAACGGTGTGAGTTTGCTCATGATCTTCTCCAGATGGGCGACCAGTCCTGATCACATCGGCGGCTTCACGCCATCCTTCTCCAGGGTGGCACGGGTCGCCACCACAGAACCATCAGGCTTTCTCACGCCGGAGACGATGATCGCAGCGCCAGGCTTGACCAGGCTCATATCCGCCGGCACGAACGCAACCACGGGCACATCCGGCGCCACGACGATCTCTGCCTCCTGGCCCTTGTAGGTCACCCGCAACGTCTGCCCTTGTGGCGCCGCCGCAATTCCCGTGACCGCCGCGTTGGTCATGAGACTGCCGGGAGCGAGATCGGTCGGAAACTGACCCTCGTTGGCTCCCGGCGGCAGGAAATGCAGTTCCAAAGCATGCAGCTTGCCATCCGAGCCTCGCACGGATGTCGAGGCAATGGCATCTCCCGCCTTGATGTCCGCAAGGCTCCGCTTCACCACACCAGTGATCCTGGAGGCCGCGGGCATCGTGACAGGCACGTCCTGCCCCGCTATGGATTTGACCATGACAGTTTGCCCCGCAACGCCCTCGACCGTTCCGCGGACGCGGGTCGGCGTACCCTCAGGCGCTTGGGCGTGAGCCGATGTGAGAACCAAAAGGCAAAACGGTCCGGTCAGAAAGGATCGCATGAGTGCTCTCCGAAACCTGTGGGCCATGGCCCACCATGGGACATACTGACTTCCTCAACCATCTCTGTTCGACCGACCGCGTCAACTGCCCAAAAGGCGTCCACGCATTTGTGATCGTCGAGCGGGCCGCTACTGTGCCGGCCGGATGTCGGCCGAGTGGACATTGCGCTCTGGAAAGCCGGCGATCTTGTCGCCTCGGCCGGTGGCCGGATCGATACGGTAGAGTGCACTCTCCCCGCCATAGTTGGTCGCATAGAGCCTACCATCCCGGTCAAACACGATGCCCATCACGCTCGAAGGCACATTGGAGTACCGAGACACCTCGGTCAGTTCGGCCGTCTTCGGATCCAGGCGGTAAAGGGCTGTCGTGGTAGTCGCGTACATCGCTCCATCCGTCGGATTGGTGGCGAAGTCCATCACGTCCCTGCCACCCTTGAAGGGGCCGATCTCCGTGAACACCCCGGTTTGGGGATCAATTCGGTAAAGCCGGTTTTCCATCACGCCGCTGGCGTACAGCCCTCCGTCGGGTCCTGGCCCCAAGGCCATGATGCGAACTGTTTTGGCGAGTGGCTCGCCAATGGGGGTTGTCTTGCCGGTGGCTGGGTCCACAGTCGCCAGCTGTGACCGGGCGCTCTCGTGCCGCATGGAGTCCGTGACGGTGTAGAGCTTACCGTCAGTGCCGAAGGCAAGAGGAGCGGAGCCGGGATAGCCGAAGCTGCCAATCACCTTGGTCTCGCCGGTCTTCACATCGACGGCGAGGAGATCGGTTCCGACGTTGCCGGTCGTGTAGATGATAGGATCGGCATGGGCACTCAAGCCGGCCGAAACGACAAGAAAACCGACGGCCATGAGGGAAACGCGTGAAGCGAATCGCATGTCACTCTCCTCCGCAAGACTGCAAGCGAACCTATGCTTGCCGGACGCGCCAAGACAACACGAGCGGAACAACGGTCATGGATCATCCGGCCAGCACGTAGCCCGGATGGTCCAGAGGTTCAACTACTGCGCCGCAGCGCGGAGGCCTGAGCGCTCGCCCAGCTTCGTGGCGTGGTCGATCACGTGGTAGATGTAGTTCTGCTCCACCACGCCCGCGAACAGGTGAGCCCAGGGGCCACCGGCGAAGATCGCCACGTCCTCGCCGCCATGCGTTTCGCTTTCGAGCGGTACGAGCGACTGCTGCTTGTAGTCCGGCGCCGTGGTGTTGATCGGTGCGGGCCGCGGCTCGCCCTCCTTCATGGCGCCAGGCCCATTGGCGTAGCCCAAGGTCGTGATGGGCTTGCTGTCCTTGCCGAGCTTGGGCTTGCCGTCCGGCTCGACGATCGTTTCCAGGATCGGGTTGCCGCGCTTCGGATAGCCGCTGATGGTGAACGTGTGGCTGTGGTCTGCGGTTACGATGACCAAGGTCTCGTCGAGATTCACCTTCGCCAGCGCGGCTTTGATGGCGTTGTCAAACGCCACTATGTCCTCGAGCGAGCGGTAGGCATTGTTGTCGTGGTGGGCATGGTCGATGCGCCCGCCCTCCACCATGAGGAAGAAGCCGTCCGGGTTCTGGCTCAGGATGTCGATGCTCTTTGCGGTCATCTCGGCCAGCGACGGCTCGCCACCATTGTCCTTGAGGCGGTCGGCCTCGTAGCGCATGTGCGAGCGCTCGAACAGGCCCATGACATGCGGGGTCTGAGGATCGAGCTTGTCGAACTGCTCCTTGTTCCACAGGAACACGCCGCTGTTGGAATAGCGGTTCTGCCACTCCTGAATGAGATTGCGGCCGTCCTTGCGGGAGCCCTTTTTGTCGGCGTCCTCGGGATCGTTCATGGTTTCCGGCAGGAAGCGATCGCGTCCGCCGCCGAAAATGACCTCAAAGCCGTCGCCGTGAGACCATGTGGCGAGTTGTTGGGCGATGTCCTTGCACCCGGCCGCGATGGCCTCGGGCGTCATGTTGACGTCTCCTTCCCAGTCGCGGTGGGGTGTATGCGCGTACATCGCCGCAGGCGTGGCATGGGTGATGCGGGCGGTGGAGACGACGCCGGTGGCCTGCCCGGCCCGTTCGGCCATGGCGGCCAGGCCCAGGACCTCCTTGCCCTTCGATCCGGCGCAGTCGCCGACCTCGACCTCGCTGTTGACGCCAATCACATCGTTGCGGGTCTTGACGCCGGTCACCATCGCCACGGCGGTCGGCGCGGAGTCGGCGACCTGCGCATCATGGGTGTAGGTCTTGGACAGAGCGACATTGGGCAGCTTTTCCATGGTGAGGGAATTCGACTCCCCGTCGACCCCGCGTTTCTGCCCCTCGTAGATACGGCCTGCCGTGACCGTGGAGATCCCCATGCCGTCGCCGACGAACAGGATCACGTTCTTGGCGCGATTGGTGTTCGGCGTCACCCGCAGGCGCTCCTGAAGAGCGGATTGGGCCGAGCGAAAATAGGCGTCATTGGCTTGTGGCAGGGTGTTCTGAGCATACGCGACACTACTGGCACCAGCCATGAAGGCTACGACACTGATGAGTCGTCTCATGATGTTTCCTCCCGTGCACTTGGCTGTCCAGCGAGCCGGGCGCGATGCACATGAAGGTAGGTAGAACGTGCGCCAAGGCCGCCCAGTGCCCCGGATCACAGGCGGCCGGTTCCCGGCTGGTCGAACACGGGTCATCGCTCCTCGGAGACGTTTCTTCCAGGCCCCAGCGCCCAGCACCAAAGACGTCGTGTTGGAATCGTTGGCCCGCGGCCACCTTGACCACTCCCAGGACTACCATACTGTTAAGGCGGTAACTCCAAGGGGTAATCACCCCAGCCGTGTTGCTCCGGTGTTCCGACGGACTTCAGAGGTTGGCGGAACGTCCGGAGCCTCCCCTCTTCAGAAGGCCATCATGACATCCATGCGTCCAAAATACCGTCGCCTGCCCTCCGCACTTCTCGCCGCGGCCATCGCCGTCGCGGCCAGCCCTTCGCTGGCCGAGCCCGTCACAGCCATCCAGGACCTCGCCAAGCAGGAGCAGCAGCCGCTGCTGGATACCCTGCGCGATCTGGTTTCCATCGAATCGGGCAGCAAGGACCTGGAAGGCCTGGCGAAGATTGCCGACCTGATCGCCAGCCGCCTGAAGCAGCTCGGCGGCAAGGTCGAGCTGATCCAGCCGGCCGACATCTACCGCATGGACGACACCCCCGAGAAGGTCGGTGCCATGGTGAAGGCCGAGTTCCAGGGCACCGGCCAAGCCAAAATCATGCTGATTGCCCACATGGACACCGTCTACCTGCGTGGCATGCTCAAGGATCAGCCGTTCCGCATCGACGGCGACAAGGCGTATGGCCTGGGTATTGCCGACGACAAGCACGGCGTCGCCACCATCCTGCACACCATCGCGCTGCTGCAAAAGCTCGGCTTCAAGGACTATGGCACCCTCACCGTGCTGATCAACGGCGACGAGGAGATCAGCTCCCCCGGGGGACGCAGCACCATCACCCAAGTTGCCTCCGACCAGGATGTCGTCCTGTCGTTCGAAGGCGGCGGCACTGACGGCAGCGTGCGCCTTGCCACCAGCGGCATCGGGGCCGCGTACCTGACTGTTCAGGGCAAGTCCTCGCATGCCGGCGCACGACCCGAGGGTGGTGTCAACGCGCTGTATGAGCTCTCGCACCAGTTGCTGCAGCTGAAGGATCTGTCGCAGAACGACCGCGGCCTGAAACTCAATTGGACGGTGTCACAGGTGGGCACCAACCGCAATGTGATCCCGGCGGTGGCGACGGCGCAGGCTGATGCCCGGGCGCTGAAGGTTTCTGACTTCGATCAGCTGCAGGCCACCTTGCAGGAGCGGATCAAGAACCAGCTGGTACCTGAGGCCAAGGTGCAGATCAAGTTCGAGGTGCGCCGGCCACCGCTGGAAGCCACCGATGCCTCTCGCAAGCTGTCCTCACACGCCAAGGCGATCTACGATGAGATCGGGGTGCCAATGAAGGTGCTGGATACCCCCAATGGGGGCGGCACCGATGCGGCCTTCGCGGCGCTGAAGACCAAGGGCGCGGTTGTCGAGGGCCTCGGTCTGAGCGGATTCGGGTCGCATTCCAATGACGCCGAGTACATCCAGATCGGCAGCATTGCCCCGCGCCTGTATCTGACCACGCGGCTGATCATGGACGTCTCACAGGACAAGGTGAAGTAAGGAACACCTGTGACGCGCCATGATGACTATCATCATGGCGCGCTTTCTGTTCGATCTGATGGGCCGCGACACCGTCGCTCGCGACGTCCAGCTCACGGTCTCCTCCGCTGTAAGCATAAGATCTTGGCACGGAACTTCTGGCTCGTTTTCCGTCGACGGGACACGCCTGCTTAGGACCGGCTCTCGTCCGAGCGAAGATGTGCCGGGACCGGCACGGCGTAGAGTTCAAGACGATGGCTGATCAGCCGATAGCCAAGCTGGCGTGCGATTTCTTCCTGCAACCTCTCAATCTCGGCATTCCGGAATTCAATGACAACGCCGGTTTCGACATCGATGAGGTGGTCATGATGCTTTTTCGAGGCCCGTTCGTAGCGGGCATGGCCGTCACGGAACTCACGCCGCTCCAGAATGCCCTCGGTCTCCAGGCGTTTGACTGTGCGGTATACTGTGGCGAGCGAAATATGCGGGCACTGCACCGCCACGCGGCGATGCAGGTCGAAGACGTCCGGATGGTCTTGGGCTTCCGAGAGAACCTGGGCGATTAGTCGGCGCTGGCCTGTCAGCCGCATTCCTTTCGCCCGGCATCGCGCCTCGATGGGGCTCATCGACGGCACAGCCGCGAGCCTGGGCGAGCCTCCAGCGCTAGCACCTGTCCGGCTGATACTGTCCCCGTTGCAGTTAGCTGCAGGGACGCAATGCTTTGTTCTGCGGGCCGACATCGGACTACTCCTCGCCCTAAACCTTCACCAGGACGGCAGTGGCATACATCAGCGAAAGACCGGCCACGAGCCCGGCGATGGCGCTGACCGGGATGGCTCCTGTCTTCCAGCGCTCGTCCAGGCGCCGGAGATAGGCTCCGACCTCCACGATGACCTGCAGGATCGCCCCGGCCCCGACCGCCAGCGCGAGGGCCGCCCACTGCGGGCTGTAGGCGAGGCTGCCGAACCACATGCCCACAATGGCGGGGGCGCCGGCCAGCAGCGCCAGCCAGACGAAGGCGGACCGCGGCGGCGGCTCCTTCACCAAGGGGGCGGCAATGCCAATGCCCTCGGTGATGTTGTGAAGGGTGAAGCCGAGCACGAGGAAGAGGCCGAGCCCCGCGGCTCCGGCCGTGAAGGCGGCCCCAATGGCAAGGCCTTCGCCGAGGTTGTGCAGGCCGATCCCGAGCGCGATGTACGTCGCCAGCGCCAGCCCGGTTGGGGCGCCCCGGCGGCGGCCGACGGCCCACAGCAGGAGGAAACTGATTGCGGCCGCGAGCACCACCATCACGGAACCCTGGAAGGCGGCGGCCGCTGCCTCCGCCAACTCAATCGCATCCTCGATCGCGTCGACGAACAGGAAGCCGAGCAGGCCCATGGTGAGGGCGAGCAGGAAGCTCATGCCCCGTGACCCTACCCCGCGCAGCAACGGGTAGAACATCAACCCAAGGGAAACCGGTAGAAGGCCAACGAAAGCTCCCAGCATGGCTTGTGGCACGAGTTGGCTCGAGTCGGCCTCCGGCGTCCGCACCGCCACCGGAATCTCATGATCGAAGGTCGTGCCCGTCTTCGTCACGACCCGGACCGCGTGCGCTTCGCCAAGGGTCCAGGGGAAGGGAACGTGGATCCAGGCGGTCGCGAGCCGGGCAAGGCCGCCTGGCGGATCCTGCGTGAAGGTCCAGTAGGCATTATCGACCTGCACCTGCGCGATGGTCATCGGCTCGGAGCCGCCGGCCCGCACGAGGAGATGGATGCCGGTGTCGTCGAGGATGCGGCGCTCGAAGGTCAGCCGCTCGACGGGCGGCGCGCCGTTGTTGAAGGCACGCAACGGATCGGAGACTACGAGCCATGTCGCTGCCAATCCCAGGAGGAACAGGGGCAGCGCAATCCACAGCGCGATGGCGTATCTCGACCGAGTCGTGACCGTCCTCGCTGGTGACGCAACAACCGTGTCAGGACCCGCGATATCGTTCATGCGGCAGCCTCCACCACGTTGAACATGCCCATCCAGCCGAGTTCCGTGAACTCGGACTGGTGGGCGTGGAACATGTACAACCCCGTCTCGTGCTCCCGGTAGGTGAACTCCAGGATGCCGCGTTGGGCTTGGCACTGCATGACCGTGTCGATGGTGCGCAGTGTCGGCGTCAGGGTCGTGCCGTGGTCGTAGTAGTCGAAGAAGTTGCCGTGCAGGTGCAGCGAGTTGATGGGATCGAACTCGACCACGTTGACGAGATAAAGCCGCACTGGCCTGCTGCGGATGAGGGTGATCGGGTGCTTGGCAAAGTGATGCGCCACCGTGTTGACGGCATAGACCTCGTTCTCCCCGTCGAAGTTGGTGTCGAAAGCGTTCATCACCATCACGAACTCCTGCCACTCCCGGTTCTCGGGCGTGCCGAGGAGGCGCGAGCGGGCCACCTCGGCCTGCCCGGGATGCCGCGCCGGATCGGGATCGATGACGAAGGCGCCGTACATGCCCTTGTGGATGTGCCGCTTCAGCGGCAGCGCGTGGCAGTGATAGAGATGGCAGCCGAAGGGGAGCGCGTCGAACTCGTAGGTGAATTCCTCGCCGGGACCGATTTCGCCCGCGCCGGGAATGCCGTCCATGCGGGCCGAGTGGATGCCGTGGAAGTGGATGGAATGGCGATGCGAGGCGTAGTTGCGGAAGATGATCCGCACCCGATCGCCCTCGGTTGCCCGTAGGCTCGGGCCAGGCACCCGGCCATTGTAGGTCCAGGCCGGGAAGAAGATGCCCGGCGCGATCTCGATCTCCTTGTCCTCACCGATGATCTCAAAGGTTCGCAGCGTGCGACCGTCTGGCAGCGATGACACCACCCCGGTGTCCCAGTCCGTCAGCAGGGATGTCGGGTCGAAGCCGTTGTGGGCACTGTCGACGTCGCCGACCGTGGTCATGTTGCCATGCGCACCATTATGGCTGGCTAGGTTCGTTTCGTAAGGCCGAGCCGCCGACCCATGGCCGGGATGCGGGCTCTGGCCGGTCGCCGCCATGCCACCGAGCAGGGAGCCGCCGGCCGCGGCGAAGCTCCCCCAGAGAAGGCGACGTCGGTTAAGGGTCTCCTTGAGCCAAGCGCGCATGCCTGCACCGTTTTCGCTATTGCAAGGCATTTGCAGAATAGCGCATTCTGACGGGATCCTCAATCGTCCGGTCAGCTCTCGCCTCGCTTTCTCGGCCCCGTCATCCTCGCGAACTCGTGTGGCCGGTCTCGCCGACGTCCACGCATCGGGACAGGTGCCGCCGGATGCCGCGATCCCAGTTCCGGCCTGGCTGCTCGGGGTGGTCGCGGAGACCTGGATCGCGCTGCGCTTCTTGGCGGAGCAGGCGACGCGATGGGTGCTCGCCGCCATCCTCGGCTTCGCGGGCGCCCGTCATCTGCCGGGGCGGCGACGGCCAACCCACGCGGAATCGGATCGGCCTAGGGCCTTCGTTCAGCACCCGGGGTCCGGAACCTCTCGTGACAATCGAGGCATTGGCGCCTGACCGACGCGAACCGCTCACGCACGTCGGGGACGGCCTTCGTGTGTGCGGCCTCGAGGAGCCCCTCGGCGGCGGCGTCGAAGGCGTGTGCCAGCCGCTCGAAATCGGCGCGCCTCGTCCAGACCTCCGGCGCCGCAAAGGTATGGCCATGGTCGCTTCCCGGCGCGAACATGCGCAACATGTCATGGGCATGGGCATGAAGGCGCTCCGCCCGCGCGCGTATGCCGGCGGCATCCGGCGACGAGGCCTTCAGGGCGCGTTCGATGGCCTTGGCCTGGGCTGCGATGTCCTCCATGGCCCTCATCCGCTCGGCCACGATCCCAGTGGCCGCTTCGTGGGCGGCAGCCGTCCCGGCCATGAGCAGCGCGAGAGCCGCGAGTCTGGGACGAATCCTTGCGGGCATGACGGCCATGTTGGGCACTCCGGGTACGCGGGGATCTTGCGGACGATCACGTGGACCAGCCAGTCGTGCCTTCAATGGATCGATCCAGGCTCGAACCGGCTCGCCTCACTTTCGGTTGTTCGCGATGATCTGCCTCAGGGGTTCGGCCCCAACGGCGCCGGCGACGACCTCGTTGCCGATGACGAAGCCAGGCGTACCGTTGATCCCCAGTTTCTCTCCCAGGTCCATGTTCCGTTGAAGCGTCGCGTTGATCACGTTTCCGTGCAGCTCCCTTTCCAGGCGGGCCATGTCGAGACGCATCTCCCTGGCCACGTCCATGGCCGATTCCCCGTTGGCCTGGCCGCGTCCCTCCATCAGCCGGGTGTGGAACTCGTAGAGCCTGTCGCCGGCGAGCTGCGGCCTGGCCGCCAGCGCGACGCGGCTGGCCTCGACCGACCCCGAACCGAGCACGGGAAAGTCCTTGATCACCACCCGCAGCTTGGGGTCTGCCTGGATGAGCGCCTTCACGTCGGCAACGGCCCGCTTGCAGTAGCCGCAGTTGTAGTCGAGGAACTCGACCATGGTGACGTCCCCCTGAGGATTGCCGAGCGCGAAATCGCGGGGCGAATTCTCGAGCTTGTCTCGCTCGGAGACCAGGACCTGAGCCCATCCCTGTCTCTCGGCCTCCTGCGTCCGGCGCTCGAGCTCGCCGAAGGCTTCCTGTACCACCTCCGGGTTCCTGACGAGATAGTCCCGGATGATGCCTCCGAGGGCGTCGCGCTGTTCCGGCGTGAAGGTGGGCTGGGCCAGCGCCGCCAAGGGCAGGACGAGCGCGAGCAAGGTCACGCATCGAGCGACGGCGGCATGGAAGGGCATGGCTGGAGGTCCTCGCGTTCGGGCCGGCCCCTTCCCGACCCTGCGACGGGCGATCGGCAACTTGCCAATTGCAAGCATCCGATGACTACCGCCTCGAACCCTGCCTGTCGATCATGAGACTTGGCCTCCGGTCACGCGGAACCGCGCTCCGGTTCCTCGTGCATGGGCTTGCGGCATATCGGGTCCAGCCGAATCGCGGGACAGGCAAGAGGCTGGGGGCCAATCCAGCGGACAGCGGCAATGTGGTGCCATCCCTGTGCCG
>Ga0182747_1001706_pt1 | contig 16535 bp, 16 predicted proteins | sample eDN3rd30CBELigBY_FD_128526 | JGI IMG/M metagenome (GOLD analysis project Ga0182747, IMG submission 128526) | Enriched backyard soil microbial communities from Emeryville, California, USA - eDNA 3rd pass 30_C BE-Lig BY (version 2) (version 2) | ecosystem: Environmental > Terrestrial > Soil >...
GGCAGGGCACGCCGGCCCGGCTGCTGGTGGACGGCGTCGAACAGCCGGGGCTGGCGATCCCGCTTCGCGACGACTACGCCCGGCACTCGGTCGAACTGTGGCTGGCGGATGCCGCGGATCTCCCAACGCCCCGGCTGTTGTAGATACCCAGCGGACATAAGACTTCCCGGAACCCTACGCGGATGCGCGCATTTCCCCGACGCGGCAACACCACGGATCCCGCTTTCCCCGAGTCACGCATTCATCGATCCTGTGCACGATCGAAACAAGACCAGGGAAGGTCACCGGTGCGAAAGAACTACTTGCTGTTGCTGCTCCTGCTGGGCGCCTGCTTCTGCGCGCAGTCACAGACCGTCCACCAGTGCAGCGGGCAGGGCGGCACGACCGCTTACCGCAGCGGGGCCTGTCTGGCGGGCGAACGGCTCGTGGATGTGCGCGAGATGGAAGTTGAAGCCACCACGCCCGCGGCACCCGGCGCCGGTCCGGCCGTCGCCGCCGGCGAGAACGGATCATCACGCGCATCGCGACCACAACACGCACGACATGCGCGCAGCACGCGCAACTCGAGGCACGCCGGCTCGAAACGTCGCAAAGCCACCGTCGACCCATGCACCCGGGAAAAGCGCGCACGCGATGACTTCCAGCGGAAGCGCGGGATCAAGGTGACCATGGAGCAGCTTTCCCGCTGGAACCACCGCGTCTACGACGCTTGCAAGTAGGTCCGCAATGCCCGCGGGTACGCAGTCGTACGGCAGCCCTCATTCGCTGCGGCGCGGCTACCTTCAGGCAATGTCAGTGAACGATTCCCGCGCCGGCAGGGTCACGGTCGCCAGTGTCTGCCGTGGAAGGATCCGCAGGATCCGTTTGCGTGATCGTTCGTCCCAAAGAATGCCGCTGAGCCGACGCACGGAGATTCGGTCAGCCTCGGACGAGGTCAGGTCTTTACCGGCCATGCGCCAGTCGACCCACGGGCCATAGAGCGGCGTCTTGTTGTAGACCACGCGCTCGTGGTGAGCTTCCGGATGCTCCACTTGGCAATGCAGGCAGACGACAGGACGATGTTTTGGCATGGACGTTCCTCCAGGGCGTCATTCGGCTCCCCGTATTTTACATAATATGCATTATGCGAAATGATGGAGGAGCCGAAGTGGCCTCCCCAAGGCCCAAACGGCAGGTTCTGCCGTCGCTGTTCGACGGCCGCTCCGGCTGTCGGTCGACCATTACGTCCCCCCATGTGAGTCCACCCGGATCCTGTCTGTCCATCTGTCCGCAGCGCGCATGCCGCTGTCGAGCTACTGCTGCAGCTCGTCCCATCCATTCCACATCAGCTGGATGCCGATGCACACCAAGACGAACGCCATCACTTGCTGCAGCACCAACTCGCCGGTGTCGCCCAGCCTGGCGATGACTTTCAAGGAGTTGCGCAGGATCAGGTACACCACCAGCACCACCAGCGCGGCGCCGCCGAACGCGACGATCGCACCGCTCAGGAAGTCCAGCGGCGTGCCGGATTGCATCTGGGTGCCCAGCGCGATACAGGCCGCCAGCGTGCCGGGGCCGGTCGTCAGCGGAAAGGTCATCGGCACGAAGCTGTGCTTCATGATGTCCTGGCTGGGCATCGAAACAGCCTGCTCCGCCACTGCGTCCTGCACCGTTTCGCGGCGGGCATTGAGCATCCGCCAGCCGTTGGCGGCCACCAGCAGCCCGCCTGCGATTCGCACCACCGGCAGCGAAATGCCGAACAGCTTCAAGACATAGCCGCCGATCAGGATGCCGATCACGATCACGCAATAGCTGTTGATGCACACCTGCCGCGCGAGCAGCTTGGCCTTGTCATGCTGGCGGCCGACCGTTGCCACGAATACCGATGCGGTGCTCAGCGGATTGATGATGGGCAGCAGCGTGATCGGAACCAGTACCAGTTCCCGCGCGATGTGTACGACGATCCCTTGCAGGTCCATGGGTCCCCTCTTGTCTCCACCGCGGCCGAACGCGGAATCAGGCTGGGCATTGCTTGCATCGCCCGTGCCGCAACGGAGTTCATGCATCCAAACGAGAGGCCACGCGATCCGCCGGCGACAGTGCGGCAAGCCTAGGACACGCGGGTATCGGCGGCCAGCACTTGCGAAGCAGGCCTGGCGCGCGCGCATCGGCATCGCGACACTTGGCTCCATGCAAACCCTTGACTCTTGACCAAGGTTCAAGGTTTACCATGGCGCCCTGCCCCAGGAGATCGCCATGAACATTGGCCAGCTCGCGCGCCAGGCCGGCGTGCCCATCGACACGGTTCGCTACTACGAGCGCCAGCGCCTGATTCCCGAACCGGCGCGCAGTGCCAGCGGCTACCGCCAGTACCAGTGCGACGATGTCACCCGGTTGAATTTCATCCGTCGCGCCAAGGCCCTCGGTTTCACACTTGAGGAAATAGGTGAACTGATGGCCATAAGCAGCAATTACTCAAATGATATGAATGAGATGCGAAAGAAAGCATCCCAAAAACTTGAAGTTGTGGAAGAGCGCCTCGCCGAGCTGACCCGGGTGCGTGACGCCTTGCACGAACTGGTCGACGCCTGCCCGGGTCACGGCGCCCTGGCCACCTGCCCGATCATGGCAGCGCTCAGCACCGATACCGCGACCGCATCCGAACGGGCGGCGCAATCATGACGGCGCACCGGGAACATGCCGCGCACAGCTGCTGCGGCAGCACGCAAGCAGGCGTTGCCGACGGCAAGGCCATCGATCCCGTCTGCGGGATGACCGTGGATCCGGCGACCGCCTCGCACCATGCCGTCCACGGGGACATGGACTATCACTTTTGCAGCGCCGGTTGCCGCACGAAGTTCATCGCCAACCCGATGCGCTACCTGCACCCGGAGCAGGCCGAACCTGCCCCGCCCCCGCCGCCAGGCACCCGCTACTTCTGCCCGATGGATCCCCAGATCGAGCAGGACGGCCCCGGTACCTGCCCGATCTGCGGGATGGCGCTGGAACCGATGCTGCCTTCGCTGGATGACGGCGAAAACCCGGAACTGACCGACTTCCGCCGCCGCTTCTGGTGGACCCTGCCGCTGAGCCTGGCGACGATGGTGCTGGCGATGGCCGGGCATGCGGTCGCACTGGTGCCGGCGGCGATGCAGCCGTGGATCGAATTCGCCCTCGCCACGCCGGTCGTGCTCTGGGCCGGCTGGCCCTTCCTGCAGCGCTGGGCGCAGTCGATCCGCAACCGCAGCCCCAACATGTGGACCCTGATCGGCACCGGCGTGCTTGCTGCCTTCGGCTACAGCGTGGTGGCGACGGTGGCGCCGGACGTGTTCCCGGCCTCGTTCCGCGACCACGGCGTGGTCGGCGTCTATTTCGAGGCGGCGGCGATGATCGTCTCGCTCACCCTGCTCGGCCAGCTGCTCGAGCTCAAGGCACGTTCGCGCACCTCCAGCGCGCTCAAGGCCCTGCTCGGGCTGGCCCCGAAGACCGCCCGCCGCCTGCGCGACGACGGCGGCGAGGAAGACGTCGAACTGACCCACATCCACGTCGGCGACCGGCTGCGCGTACGGCCTGGTGAAAAGGTGCCGGTCGACGGCGTCGTGCTCGAAGGCCGTTCCAACGTCGACGAATCGATGCTCACCGGCGAACCGGTGCCGGTCGAGAAGACGGCGGGGGACCGCGTCATCGGTGCGACGATCAATGGCACGGGCGCGCTGGTGATGCGCGCGGAGAAGACCGGCGGCGACGGCGTGCTGTCGCAGATCGTGCAGCTGGTGGCGCAGGCGCAGCGCTCGCGCGCACCGATGCAGCGCATGGCCGACCGGGTCGCGTACTGGTTCGTGCTGGGCGTGCTCGCGATCGCGCTGGCGACGTTCCTCGGCTGGGGCCTGTTCGGCCCGGAGCCGTCGTGGACGCACGCAATCGTGGCCGCCGTCTCGGTGCTGATCATCGCCTGCCCCTGCGCGCTGGGACTGGCCACGCCGATGTCGATCATGGTCGCCACCGGTCGCGCCGCGCAGGCCGGCGTACTGTTCCGCGATGCCGAAGCGGTGGAAACGCTGCGCCGCATCGACACCCTGGTCGTCGACAAGACCGGCACGCTCACCGAAGGCCGTCCCGCGTTCCGGGAAGTGGTCGCGCTTGCGCCATGGACGCAGGACGAGGTGCTGCGGCTGGCCGCCAGCCTGGATGTCGCCAGCGAACACCCGCTGGCCGCCGCGATCGTCGCCGAGGCGCGACGCCGCGACATGGCACTGTCGCCGGCGCTCGATTTCGAGTCGATGACCGGGACCGGCGTGCGCGGCAGCGTCGACGGCAAGGCGATCGTGCTCGGCAACGACGCGCTGATGGCCGAGCACGGCATCGATCCGGCCGCGCTCGGGCAGCGTGCGAAAGAGTTGCGCACGCACGGCGCAACGGCCATGTACCTGGGCGTTGCGGGCGGGCTTGCGGGCCTGCTCGCGGTGGCCGACCCACTCAAGGCCGGCACGGCCGATGCCATCGCACAGCTGCACGCCGCGGGCCTGCGCATCGTCATGGCGTCCGGGGACGCCACCGCCACGGCGCGCGCGGTGGCCCAAGAGCTGGGCATCGACGAGGTCCACGGTGGGGTCCGCCCAGCCGACAAGCTCGCACTGGTGCAACGCCTGCAGTCGGAGGGTCGCCGGGTGGCGATGGCCGGCGATGGCATCAACGATGCGCCGGCCCTGGCCGCGGCCGATGTCGGCATCGCCATGGGCACCGGCACCGACGTGGCCATGTCCAGCGCGCAGGTCACCCTGGTCAAGGGCGATCTGGCCGGCATTGCACGCGCGCGATGGATCTCGGATGCGACCGTGCGCAACATGCGCCAGAACCTCGGCTTCGCCTTCGCCTACAACGCGCTGGGCATTCCGGTGGCAGCCGGCGTGCTGTATCCGTTCACCGGCCTGCTGCTGTCGCCGATGCTGGCCGCTGCAGCGATGAGCCTGAGCTCGGTTTCGGTGGTCGGCAACGCGCTGCGACTGCGCCTGGCCAAGCCGCAGGGTGAACGCGGCAAGGCGAAATCGAAATCAGCGCTTGCACGTTCGACAACCGCTGGCTAGAATTCCGCGCTTTCCAGCCCGTGGGGCCATAGCTCAGCTGGGAGAGCGCCTGCATGGCATGCAGGAGGTCGGCGGTTCGATCCCGCCTGGCTCCACCAATTCCGGACATGGCCTGCCCGGAATCGCTGCAAGTTCCACTGCGTCCCCATCGTCTAGAGGCCTAGGACACCACCCTTTCACGGTGGACACCGGGGTTCGAATCCCCGTGGGGACGCCACTTTTCGATGAAACAGGCTCGCTTCGGCGGGCCTGTTTCTTTTCAGGCCGCCCGCGGCGGGAACCTGCGTTGGCCTCTGCAGGCCGGGGATTTGCGGCCGAAGCGGGGGTGATGGCATGGCAAGGTCGGTACTCACGGTGGAACCTGCCCGGCAGGGCTGGGTCATCCGGTTCGAAGGCAAGGCGCTGGATCTTCGCGCCACCAAGCTCGAGGCCATTGGCGTGGCCAGCAGGCTCGCTGCCGAACGCAACAGCACGCGCGGCGACTCGACCGGCGTCGCCGTGCGCGTCGCCAATGGCGACAGCGTGTTGATTGCGCGCCACGGCTGGGCAGGACAGAAATCGCGCGGCACGTTCCGCTGACAGCGCCAGCAATGCATCACGCAAGCCGGCCCCGGCCAACGAAAAGGCCCGCACGAGGCGGGCCTTTTTGCGAAACCGGAACAATCGCTCGCGATGCTTACATCGACGCTGCCTGCGACCCGCCATCGCTTTCGCTGTTGGCCAGCGAGGCCCAGCTGACCTCGACACCCTTGCGGTGGCCCTTCTCGACCAGCTTCAGGCCATCGGGATCGATGGTGAGCGTATAGGCCTTGTCGCCGATCTGGACTTCGCGCCGCAATGGCTTGTCGAGCTTGGTCATCGGTGTCTCCTCATGCGCATTCAGGCGCGTTGGAGGGCGATGCTAGCAGCCGGATGTTTGCAGCGCGTAAAGGCCGTGAACGAAGCATTAAAAATGCGGTGCGCGTCTCAGGCGACCCTGGTTTCGGCCGCAGTCGCGCGCAGCGTGGCCACGCCGTGGCCGCCTTCGGCCAGGTACTGCAGCCATTTGCCGAGGAACGTGTTCATGCGCATGCGGTGGCTGATCACCTGCGCCGGTGGCGGGTACATGCCGATCACGTCCTGCCAGCGCCGCCCCACGTAGCAGTGCGTGGCCTCCACCTGGCGCGCGTCGCGATACAGGCGCAGGAAAGCCGACGGGTCGGGCTCGCCGGTCACGGGATCCTGCAGGCCGTAGGTCAGTCGCAGTTCGGTCGTGTAGGCATGCTGCTCGATGACCTGCAGGTGCAGGTCGAGGCCGTCGCCGATCGTCGAGACATAGCGACCCGATGCAAGGTCGGCGGGCTCGAACAGCCGCGTCAGGCGATTGAAGTTTTCCGCATACAGGCCCATCAGCCAGCCGAAGCGGCTGAGCTTCGGAATGCGTGCCGTGCGATCGGTGACGGGAACCCGGGACATGTCCCGATGCTACACGCACAGGCCAGGACGCGGCAGCATTGACGGAAGCGTTCGCGGCGCCTAACGTGAACCTTCTCCACCGGCATTTTCCGCCGCCGCGATGCGGCTGGCGGGAAGGCGCCTCGCAGGCCCGGACGTCGTGCTCAGAACATCCCGCGCCGGATGCCGAACGTGGTCAGCACCGTGCTGGCGATTTCCTCGATCGACTTGTGCGTGGTGCTCAACACCGGGATGCGCTCCGCGCGGAACAGGCTCTCGGCCGCGGCCACTTCCTTCTTGCAGGTCTCCAGCTGCGCATAGCGCGATTTCGGGCGCCGTTCCTCGCGGATCTGGTGCAGGCGCACCGGATCGATGCTCAGTGCGAACAGCTTGTTGCGATACGGCTGCAGGCGCGGCGGCAGGCGATCGTGTTCGAGGTCTTCCTCGGTCAGCGGGTAGTTCGCGGCGCGCACGCCGTAGTGCAGCGCCAGGTACACGCAGGTCGGCGTCTTGCCGGCCCGCGACACCGCGACCAGGATCACGTCGGCGTCGTCGTAGTTGACGGCGATACCGTCGTCGTGGGTCAGCGCGTAGTTCATCGCGTTGATGCGGGCATGGTAGGTATCGAAGTCGACCATGCCGTGCGCCTGGCCGACCTGCGACTTGCGTTGCTGTCCCAGTTCGCGCTCCATCGGCTCGATGAACGGCGCAAACGTGTCCAGCACCAGCGCGCCGCTTTCACCGATCAGCCGGGTCAGCTCCGGATCGACGCAGGAACTCACCACCACCGGGCGAACACCGACCTCCTCGCCTTTCGCCCGGATCCGCGCAGCGGCCTCGCGCGCGCGCTCCGGGCTGTCGACGAAGGGAATGCGGTCGGTACTGAAGCGGGTGTCGGCAAACTGGGTCAGCAGGCTGTGGCCGATCGTCTCGGCAGTGATGCCGGTGCCGTCGGAAACATAGAAGACCGGGCGCGTGTCAGCCATGTGTAATCGCTTTCCTGTGGGTGCGTGCGGGGGCGGCATGGCCGCGATGCACGGAATCCGGCCCCGAACGTGGCCGCTGCCGTACGCTGGCGGCTAAAATAGCCAACTTCGGCCGGTCCTGCCTGCCCTCCCCGCTTTCCACTACCGCCCGCACAACCCGGAGTGCCCGTTTTGAGCGCCAATATCCTGTGGCTCCACGACCTGCGACTGACCGACCTGGCCCAGGTTGGCGGCAAGAACTCATCGCTCGGCGAGATGATCGGCGAACTCGCCGGGCTTGGTGTCTCCGTCCCGGGCGGCTTCGCGACCACAGCGGACGCGTTCAAGGCCTTCATTGCCCACAACACCCTGCACCAGCGCATCTTCGACCGCCTGGCGACGCTGGACGTCGAGGACGTCCCGGCACTGACCGCCGCCGGCAAGGAAATTCGCGGCTGGGTGATCGACGCGCCGCTGCAGCCGGAGCTCGACGCCGACATCCGCAAGGCCTACGCGCAGCTGTGCGAACAGAACGGCGGCGGCAGCGTCGCCGTGGCCGTGCGCTCTTCGGCCACCGCGGAAGACCTTCCCGACGCCTCGTTCGCCGGCCAGCAGGAAACCTTCCTCAACGTCACCGGCGCCGACGACGTGGTGCGCAAGGTCAAGGAAGTCTTCGCCAGCCTCTACAACGATCGCGCCATCGCCTATCGCGTGCACCACGGCTTCAAGCACGAGGACGTGTTCCTCTCCTCCGGCGTGCAGCTGATGGTGCGCTCCGACGTGGGCGCGTCGGGCGTGCTGTTCACGCTCGACACCGAATCGGGTTTCCGCGACGTGGTGTTCGTGACGTCGAGCTACGGCCTGGGCGAGATGGTCGTGCAGGGTGCGGTCAACCCGGACGAGTTCTACGTCTACAAGCCGACGCTCGCACAGGGCAAGCCGGCGATCCTGCGCCGTTCGCTGGGCAGCAAGCAGATCCGCATGGTCTATTCCGATGCCCCCGGCGAGCGCGTACGCACCGAGGACACGCCGGCCGAACTGCGCAACAGGTTCTCGCTCAGCGATGCCGACGTGCATGAACTTTCGAAGCAGGCACTGGTGATCGAGAAGCACTACCAGCGCCCGATGGACATCGAGTGGGCGAAGGATGGCGTCAGCGGCAAGCTGTTCATCGTGCAGGCGCGGCCGGAAACGGTGAAGTCACGCGCCAAGGCCACGCAGATCGAACGATTCCAGCTGGAACAGCGCGGCGACGTGCTCGTGGAAGGCCGCGCGATCGGCCAGAAGATCGGCAGCGGCGTGGCACGCGTGGTACGCACGCTCGACGACATGAACCGCGTGCAGCCTGGCGACGTGCTGGTCGCCGACATGACCGACCCAGACTGGGAGCCGGTGATGAAGCGCGCTGCCGCCATCGTCACCAACCGCGGCGGTCGTACCTGCCACGCCGCGATCATCGCGCGCGAACTTGGCGTGCCCGCCGTGGTCGGCACCGGCAACGCGCTGGACCTGATCGAGGACGGCGCGCAGGTCACGGTGAGCTGCGCCGAAGGCGACACCGGTTTCATCTATGCCGGCACGCTGCCCTTCGAGCGGATCACCACCGACCTGTCGTCGATGCCCGAAGCGCCGCTGAAGATCATGATGAACGTGGCCAACCCCGAGCGCGCGTTCGACTTCGGCCAGCTGCCCAACGCCGGCATCGGCCTGGCCCGCCTGGAGATGATCATCGCCAGCCACATCGGCGTGCATCCCAAGGCGCTGCTGGAATACGACGACCAGGACGCCGACGTCCGCAGGAAGATCGACGAGCGCATCGCCGGCTACGCCGGCCCGGTGGAGTTCTACGTCGACCGCCTCGCCGAGGGCATCGCCACCATCGCCGCCTCGGTGAACCCGAAGCCGGTGATCGTGCGCATGTCCGACTTCAAGTCCAACGAGTACGCGAACCTGCTCGGCGGACAGCGCTACGAGCCGCACGAGGAGAATCCGATGATCGGCTTCCGCGGCGCCAGCCGCTATGTCGATCCGTCGTTCGCCGAAGCGTTTGCGCTCGAGTGCAAGGCCGTGCGCAAGGTGCGCAACGAGATGGGCCTGTCCAACGTGTGGGTGATGATCCCGTTCGTGCGCACGCTCGACGAAGGCCGCAGGGTGGTCGAGGTGCTGGAGGCCAACGGCCTGAAGCAGGGCCAGGACGGCCTGAAGATCATCATGATGTGCGAGGTGCCGTCCAACGCGCTGCTGGCCGACGAGTTCCTCGACATCTTCGACGGCTTCTCCATCGGCTCCAACGACCTGACCCAGCTCACCCTCGGCCTGGACCGCGATTCGGGCATCGTCGCGCACCTGTTCGACGAGCGCGACCCGGCGGTGAAGAAGCTGCTGTCGATGGCGATCCAGACCGCACGCCGCAGGGGCAAGTACGTCGGCATCTGCGGCCAGGGCCCGAGCGACCACCCGGACCTGGCGCAGTGGCTGATGGAGGAAGGGATCGAATCGGTGTCGCTGAATCCGGATACCGTGGTCGATACCTGGCTGAGGCTGGCCAGGTCGAAGGCCGCTTCCTGACGAGAAGATCGCTTGCTTGTCGAAACGAAACGAAGCCGGCCACAAGCCGGCTTCGTTCTTCGTGGGTTTTTGCGGGAGCGGCGCAAGCCGCAAGCTTCCTACCGACGATTGTGGGCCACGAAGAACTCGCGGCTTCCGCCGCTCTTGCAGAAGCAACGGCGTCGGCAACGCGCGCTAGTGCGGCGCGCCGAACACGCCCATCGCGCTGCGGTAATGCTTCAACTCCGCGATCGAGTCGCGCACGTCGCTCAGCGCGGTATGCGCGGCTTCCTTGCGCACGCCTGCCAGCACTTCCGGCGCCCAGCGGCGCGCGAGTTCCTTGATCGTGCTGACGTCGAGGTTGCGGTAGTGGAAATACCGCTCCAGCGACGGCATCTGCCGGTGCAGGAAGCGGCGGTCCTGGCAGATCGAATTGCCACACATCGGCGACTGGTTGTGGCCGACCCATTGCTGCAGGAAATCCAGCGTGCGCGCTTCGGCCTCGGCCATCGGCACGCCCTCTTCCAGGACCCGCCGCCAGAGCCCGGACTTGCCGTGCTGGGTGCGATTCCAGTCGTCCATCGCCTCGAGCGTGGACAACGGGTGGGAGATGGCGAACTGGGGGCCGTCGGCCAGGATGTTGAGCTCGGAGTCCGTCACCACCGTGGCGATCTCGATGATCGAGTCGCGGCCGGTGTCGAGCCCGGTCATCTCCAGGTCGATCCAGATCAACCTGCCGTCGCGCGCGTGTCCGCCATTGCTTGTCATGGATATCCTGCTGCGGGAAGTAGCAGGACATGATAGTCCGCTGCGTGTCGTCGCTGCATTCAGGCCAGCGGCGGTTGCCCGCGCCGGCGACGGAACCAGTTGGTCAGCCGCATGCCGGCTTCTTCCGCCAGCACCCCGCCCCGGACCTCGACGCGATGATTGTGGCGCGGATCGGCGAGCAGGTCGAACACGCTGCCGGCGGCGCCGGTCTTCGGATCGCTGGCGGCGAACACCACGCGCGCCAGTCGCGCATGCACCATCGCCATCGCGCACATCGCGCAGGGTTCCAGGGTCACGTACAGCGTGCAGCCAACCAGTCGGTGGTTGTGCAACGCCCTGCCCGCCTGCCGCATCGCCACGATCTCGGCATGCGCAGTGGGGTCATGTTCACCGATGTTGCGGTTCCAGCCCTCGCCGACGACATGGCCGCGGGGGCCGACCAGCACCGCGCCGACCGGAATCTCGTCATCCTCGCGTTCGGCACGCCCGGCCAGGGCAAGCGCGTGGCGCATCCAGCGTTCGTCGCCAAACGCCTGCGCTGCTGGGTCTGGTTGGTTGGTCAAGGCCAAGGCCGTGTGTTCCGTCCTGGAAATCCAGGCGCGCCATTATCTCATGCCGGCTGCGATTGCCAGCCGAGCGCGGCTCCGGCCAAGCTCGCCACCGTCAGGTCGCTGTCTGCAGAGGCCGTGTCGCCGTCTTCCAGGAACCACGCGGCCGAGAGGCCCGCGTACGCCAGCGTCCAGCGCAGCAGTCGCTCCGGCGAAAGGCCCGACGCTGCGGCGATCACGTCGACCTGCCGCGAGAATCGCGCCGGCTCGGTGACCGTGCGCAGCTCCGGATTGCACAGCAGGTTGGCGTAATCGTAGCCACGGTCGCCAACGATGTATTTCGGGTCGATGGCGAGCCAGCCGCGCTCACCGAAATCCAGCACGTTGTCGTGGTGGATGTCGCCATGGAGGGGGCGCGCGGGTTCGGCCGTTGCCAACAGGTCGTCTGCCACTGCAAGCGCGCTGGCGAACATGCCGCCGTCGCGCGCGGCCGCGGTACGCAGTGCCTCGAACCAGCGCTGCAGCGGCACCATGTCGCGCGGCCACGGCGCTTCGCGACGGACATGCAACTGCGCAACGACATCGCATGCAATCCGGCTGGCCGCGTCGTCCTGCCCCTGCAGTGCCATTGCCATCAGTGAACGCCGTCCCTGCGCTCGCTCCATCAGCAGCGCATCGCCTTCAAGCTCGAACACGCGGGCCGCGCCAACGCCGTTCCACCATTGCATCAGTGCCGCGCCCGCGCGCTCGTCGTGGTCGCGCGCAATCTTGAGCATCGCCGCCGTGCCGTTGGGCAGGCGCACGGGCAGCAGGTCGCTGCCCGGCGTGGCAAGGCCGTCGCCATCCGCAGACAACTGCCAGCGCTGCAGCCACGGCTGGAAAACCGCGCCTACTCCCACTCGATCGTCGCCGGCGGCTTGCCGCTGATGTCGTAGACCACGCGCGAGACGCCGCGCACTTCGTTGATGATGCGGTTGGAGACGCGGCCGAGGAAGTCGTACGGCAGGTGCGCCCAGTGCGCGGTCATGAAGTCGATGGTCTCCACCGCACGCAGCGCGATCACCCACTCGTAGGCACGCGCGTCGCCGACCACGCCGACGGACTTGACCGGAAGGAACACCGCGAACGCCTGGCTGGTCCTGTCATACAGGTCGGCCTTGCGCAGCTCCTCGATGAAGATCGCGTCGGCCTTCGCCAGCAGCTCGGCGTACTCGGGCTTCACTTCGCCAAGGATGCGCACGCCCAGGCCCGGGCCGGGGAACGGATGCCGGTAGACCATCTCCCGTGGCAGGCCGAGTTCGACGCCGAGGCGCCGCACCTCGTCCTTGAACAGTTCGCGCAGCGGTTCGACCAGGCCGAGCTTCATGTGCTCGGGCAGGCCGCCGACGTTGTGGTGGCTCTTGATCACGTGCGCCTTGCCGGTCTTGCTGCCGGCCGACTCGATCACGTCGGGGTAGATCGTGCCCTGGGCCAGCCAGCGGGCATTGGCAAGCTTGCCGGATTCCTCGTCGAAGATCTCGACGAACAGGTTGCCGATGATCTTGCGCTTGGCTTCGGGATCGGCAACGCCCTTGAGTCGTTCGAAGTAACGCTGGTGCGCATCGACGCGGATCACCTTGACGCCCATGTGCTGGGCAATGGTCGCCATCACCTGGTCGCCTTCCTGCCAGCGCAGCAGGCCGGTGTCGACGAACACGCAGGTCAGCTGGTCGCCGATCGCCCTGTGCAGCAGCGCCGCGACCACCGACGAATCGACGCCGCCGGAAAGGCCGAGGATCACCTCGTCCGAGCCGACCTGCTCGCGCACCCGCGCGACCTGGTCCTCGATGATCTGCGCGGCGGTCCACAGCGTCTGGCAGCCGCAGATGTCGACCACGAAGCGGCGCAGCATCTGCTGCCCGGAGCGCGTGTGGGTGACTTCCGGATGGAACTGCACGCCATACCAGCGCCGCTTGTCGTCGGCGAAAGCGGCGACCGGCACGCGGTCGGTCTTCGCAGTCACCGTGAAGCCCGGCGGCGCCTTCGACACGTGGTCGCCGTGGCTCATCCACACGTCCAGCCGCGGCGGCGCGCCGGGATGGTCCTTGAGCCCTTCGAACAACTGGTCGGCGGCGACCAGGGTGACTTCGGCGTGGCCGTATTCACGCGAGTCGGCGGCCTCGGTTTCGCCGCCGAGCTGCTTGGCCATCGTCTGCATGCCGTAGCAGATGCCCAGCAGCGGCACGCCGCTGTCGAACACCTGCTGCGGTGCGGCCGGCGCGCCGTGCCCGGTGGTCGACTCCGGACCGCCCGACAGGATGATGCCCCTGGGCGCGAACTTAGCGATCTCGGCCGGGTCGTGGTCCCAGGCCCAGATTTCGCAATAGACACCGAGCTCGCGGATGCGGCGCGCGATCAGCTGCGTGTACTGCGCGCCGAAGTCGAGGATGAGGATCTTGTCGGTGTGGAGGTCCATGGAAACCTTGGTTCGTCATTCCCGCGAAAGCGGGAGGTGCTTTGCAACAGCCAAAGGCTGGTCATCCAGCGACTTCGCCGCGGCCATCCATGGCGTCGCCGTCCGGCTTTGGATCGTCGGCCCGGCCATCCATGGCCGGGCGTTCGGCGGCGCGCGAACCCGTGGTCCGCGAAAGCGCCGCCTTACCCCGCGCGATAGTTCGGCGGTTCCTTGGTGATCTGCACGTCGTGCACGTGGCTTTCGCGCTGTCCGGCGCCGGTGATCTTCACGAAGTTCGGCTTGGTCCGCATGTCCTCGATCGTTGCGCAGCCCACGTAGCCCATCGTTGCGCGCAGGCCGCCGGCGAGCTGGTGGACCACGCCGCTGAGCGGTCCGCGATACGGCACGCGGCCCTCGATGCCTTCGGGCACCAGCTTGTCGGCATCGCTGCTGTCCTGGAAGTAACGGTCCGAGCTGCCCTTCTCCATCGCGCCCAGGCTGCCCATGCCGCGATAGTTCTTGTAGCTGCGGCCCTGGTAGAGCTCGGTCTCGCCCGGGGTTTCCTCGGTGCCGGCGAACAGGCCGCCGATCATCACCGTCGACGCGCCGGCGACCAGCGCCTTGCCGATGTCGCCCGAATATCGGATGCCGCCGTCGGCGATCAGCGGGATGCGGTCCTGCAGCGCCTCTGCCACCATGTCGATCGCGGTCACCTGCGGCACGCCGACGCCGGCGACCACGCGCGTGGTGCAGATCGAGCCGGGGCCGACACCGACCTTGACGGCGTCCGCGCCGGCGTCCATCAGCGCCAGCGCGGCGTCGCCGGTGACGATGTTGCCACCTACCACCTGCAGCTTCGGATACTGCTTCTTGGCCCAGGCGACGCGATCGAGAACGCCCTGCGAATGGCCGTGCGCGGTATCGACGATGATCACGTCGACGCCGGCCGCGGCGAGCAGTTCGATGCGCTGTTCGGTGTCGCCGCCGACGCCGACCGCGGCGCCGACCAGCAGGCTTTCGGAATCGTCCTTCGCCGCGTTGGGATTGTCGTGCGCCTTCTGGATGTCCTTGACGGTGATCAGGCCGCGCAGCGCGAAATCATCGTTGACCACCAGCACCTTCTCGATGCGGTGCTTGTGCAGCAGCTGCAGTACTTCTTCTTCGCTTGCCCCCTCGCGCACGGTGACCAGGCGATCCTTGCGGGTCATCACGTTGCGCACCGGGTCGTCGAGCTTGGTCTCGAAGCGCATGTCGCGACCGGTGACGATGCCGACCAGGTGGCCGCCGTCGACCACCGGCACGCCGGAGATGTTGCGCGCGCGGGTGAGCTTGAGCACTTCGCCGATGGTCGTCTGCGGACCCACGGTGAACGGTTCGCGGATTACGCCGGCTTCGAAATTCTTGACCCGCGCGACCTCTTCCGCCTGGCGTTCGGCGGACATGTTCTTGTGCAGGATGCCGATGCCGCCGAGCTGCGCCATGGCGACGGCGAGGCGGAACTCGGTGACGGTGTCCATCGCGGCGGACACGATCGGCAGGTTCAGGCGCAGGTCGCGGGTGAACCGGGTGGCGAGGGAGACGTCCTTGGGCAGGACGATCGAGTGCGCGGGGACGAGCGAAACGTCGTCGTAGGTAAGCGCTTCAGCCTGGATTCGCAGCATGGGAGTGCCGGTGGGGTGAAGCACGGCATTGTATCGCGAATGGCGGCCGATCCGGAGGGGTCGCACCCCATGGATCCGCAACGCTCGACCTGCAGGAGCGGCCCATGGCGGCGACGCTTTGCCGGACTCTGCGCCGGCGTCGAGAATTCGCGGCCATGGGCCGCTCCTACACTGCGTCCGCGGCTTCCGCGGCTTCCAGCGTGTTCTGCATCAGGGTGGCGACGGTCATCGGCCCCACCCCGCCCGGCACCGGCGTGATCCAGCTGGCGCGCCGCGCCGCTTCGGCGAAGCCGACGTCGCCGACCAGACGGCCGTCGTCGAGCCGGTTGATGCCGACATCGATCACCACCGCGCCCGGCTTCACCCATTGCCCGGGAATCAGGTCCGGACGGCCGACGGCCACCACCAGGATGTCGGCCTCGCCGACGTGCCGGCGCAGCACGTCAGGCGGCGTGAACTTGTGGCAGCAGGTGGTGGTGCAGCCGGCGATCAGCAGCTCCAGCGCCATCGGCCGGCCGACGTGGTTGCTGACCCCCACGATCGTCGCGCTCTGCCCGCGCACCGGGCGGTCGGTGTAGGCCAGCAGCGTGGTGATGCCGCGCGGCGTGCACGGGCGCAGGCCGAACTGGCGCAGCGCCAGGTGGCCGACGTTCTCGGGATGGAAGCCGTCGACGTCCTTGCGCGGGTTGATCCGATGGATCAGGCGGGTGGCATCGGGGATGCCCGGCAGCGGGAGCTGCACGAGGATGCCGTGGATGTCCGGGTCGGCGTTGAGGCGGTCGATCAGGGCCAGCAGTTCGGCCTCGCTGGCGCCATCCGGGAAATCGTGGTCGAAGGCCTGGATGCCGACCTTCTGCGCCGCCCGGCGCTTGTTGCGCACGTAGGACTGCGAAGCCGGGTCGGCGCCGACCAGCACCACCGCCAGCCCCGGCCGCCGCTTGCCCGCCGCCAGGCGCGCGTCGACCTGCGCCTTGAGCGTGTCGAGCAGATCCTCGGCAATGCCCTTGCCGTCGAGGATGCGGGCGCGGTGCGGTTCGGTCATGCGGGCGGGACCTGCGTACGGCGAAGGCGGTATTGTCCCCGATTCCGCGGCCGCTTGTAGGAGCGCCCCA
>Ga0182747_1001711_pt1 | contig 16527 bp, 14 predicted proteins | sample eDN3rd30CBELigBY_FD_128526 | JGI IMG/M metagenome (GOLD analysis project Ga0182747, IMG submission 128526) | Enriched backyard soil microbial communities from Emeryville, California, USA - eDNA 3rd pass 30_C BE-Lig BY (version 2) (version 2) | ecosystem: Environmental > Terrestrial > Soil >...
GACCAGATTGCCCTTGGCGGTATAGTCATAGGCGGCCTGCGGATCGTCCGCGATCGCCCGCACCGGCACCGCCACCCCCGGCGAATAGGCCAGCGCCAGGTCACGCTGCGTCGCCATCGGCTTCGACGCGATGATCTCGATCTTGCCCGGCCTGCCCGCCGAATGGAAAAGAAGCGCCTCGCGCTCGGAAAATTCAACGGATAAGGTGTGGGTAGACCCGCCGAGCGGGTCGACGGACCGGTCTGCCATAAGGATCTTCGATCTCCCTAAATCGCTTCGGCACCGAAACCGCGCCAGGACATCGGCCCGGCCGCCTTCTGCAACGCAATCTCTGGCGTCATGCCCTCAGTCCATTTGACAGCGACGTAGCGACGGCCCGGCACGCCATTGGACTCATCGCTCGCGAGCCAGAGAATGGGCGCGTCCATGATCTCCGGCTGCACCCAGTTCAGCCCCGGATTTGCAGCGACATGCGCCGGGAAGAACACCGGGCCGCCCGGATTGAGCGTATTTGCGGTGACCTTCGTTTCGCGCAACTGGGTTTGCAGCGCAGCGGTGTAAGCTTCCAGCGCCGCCTTGGTCGCCCCATAAGGATAGAGGCGCTGCATTGTGTTGTAGCTGCAAGAGATATTGACGATCCGACCCCATCCCTGCTCGATCATGCCCGGGATAACCCGGCTCGTCAGCGCATGCTGCGCAATGAAGTTAATGTCGAAGAACTGGCGAACGAGCTCGGTGTCCAGTTCCCAGGCATTGGGCTGATCCGAATCTGGCCATGCGGCAAACGCCGTGAAAGCGGCGTTGTTGATGAGCATGTCGATCCGGCCGAAAGCGTCCAGCGCCGCCTTCTCGATCACCACGGGACCATCGACGCTCGTCAGATCGGCAGCGCAGACCGCAATGGCACCCTTGGTGGCTTTGCTGCGCTCGGCGAGGTCTTTCAATGCGTCTTCGGAGCGATCGGTCAGCAACACGCGATGCCCCGCCTTCACGAGTGCCGCCGTCATGGCCTGCCCCAACACCCCGGCGGCACCGGTAACGATCACGGATCTGGCCTTGCCATTGCCCTGCATAAACTGTCCTGCTTTTTCAGTGATTGATAACGCCGGTTCAACGTGCCGCGGGAGCGGGTGCGCTGCCGGCCTCAGAAGATGGGCCCCGCGCTTCGCTGCGTCGCATCGAGAGGATCAGGGCGACCGCGAGGCTGCAGCAGCCCGACAGAATAAACATCGCCATGAAGCCGTGCTGATACGCCTCGGCCAGAAGTTCGCTGAATCGCCCTTCCGGCATGGCGATATTGTCGGGAATCTCGTGCAGTCGCACCGCCGTCCCCGCCACCACGGGCGCTGCCACGACATTCGCGGCCGACAGGCTCTGCGTGAGCGTGCTGACCGCGCGCATCTCCAGAATGATGCCGAGCAGCGCGATCCCGATCGTCATACCGGATTGCCGCAGCGCGTTCATCGTCGCCGAGGCCGCGCCGGCGAGCCTGTCGGGCGCTGCCGCCATGACCGCAATATCCGTGGCCGGAACAGCAAGCCCAAGGCCGATACCGAAGCCAAGGAACAGCGGCAGCACCAGAAGATAGGGACTGGTAGCCGTTATCATCAAGCCGACCATTACCGTCGGCGCCCCGAGCAGCACGAAGCCCGCGATCAGCAGGGATCGCATGCTGATCCGCGCCGCGAGCGCGCCAAACAGGAAATTCACCGCTACCGTGGCAGCAAAAATCGGCGCGAGGCTCCATCCCGTCTCGGTAGCACTCCACCCCTGCACCCGCTGCATGAAGAGCGACATGTAGATCGAGAACGGATAGGCTGTGAAACCGACTACGGCCGACGCGAAGATTGATGTGGCGAAGACCGGCTTTTTGAACAGCTGGATGGGCAGCGCTGGATTGGCTGCGCGAAGCTCGACCAGGAGGAACAGCACCAGCGCGACGATGGCGATAATGGCGGGCAGCAGCGTCATCGGCTTGTCCAGGCTGGATTGCTGCCAGGTCATCACCGCATAGGTCAGCGCGCCCAGGAAGATCGCGCTCAGCACCTGTCCGGGCACGTCTAGCCTGGGCTTGTCTGGATTGGCGGTCTCCGGAATACCGAACGCCCCGAATGCCAGCGCACAGAGGCCGATCGGAATGATCGCCCAGAACACGCCGTGCCAGCCGACATGGTCGACCAGATACCCCCCGATGATCGGCCCGCAGATGAGCGAGATGTTGCCGATCGCAACCCACCCACCGATGATCCGCGCGCGCTTCACCGGGTCGGGAAAGGAATGTGACAGGATGGAGAGCGCGCCGGGGATTACGAACGCCGCCCCAGCCCCCTGGATCGCCTTCCCAAAGATCAGCATGGGGAGCGCCGAGGCCAGGCCGCACAACGCCGATCCCACCACGAACAAACCTACGCCCGTGAGCCAGGTGCGACGATGGCCGAAGCGATCGCCGATCGGCCCGGCCGAAAGCATCAGCGATGAGAGGCTGAGCGTATAGGTGCCGGCCACCCATTGAAGGTCCGAGAGTTCGATGCCCAGATCCGACTGGATCGCCGGCAGCGTGACGCCGAAGAGCGAGACGGCAAGGATGCACATGAACGTCCCCAGGAAGGTCGCCACCGCGATCGCCTTCGGTCGCTTCGGCCGCGTGTCGGCGTTCATCATCGTCATCACCCTCCTGCCCCGTCCTGTCGTCCGCTTGCCTACCCCGTCATCCGTCAGCCAACGAGAAGACGCTCCGACACCGGCGAACGCAAGCCTTTGCGCTCCAGTCTCGGCAGAACCTCCTCACAGAAATAGGGCAGCTCGTTCAGATAGTTGATGAACGACACTCCGATCCCGGACAGCCCCGCCTCGCTCAGCCCCACTAGCTGATCGGCAATATCGTCGGGCGTACCGATCATCGGCAGGCCGCTATATCCCAGGCAATAGAGTTTGCGCTGACGCTCGAATTCATCGTCGCCGACGCCCGCCCGTGTGACTTTCTGCAGCCGCATCAGTTCCTCCACGGCCTCCAGGTCCGCGCATTCATAGGCGGCGTAGTTGAAATACTCCTCCGCCTCCTTGCGCGTCGGCCGGCAGGTGATGCCGCCCACCGTATAGACGCCCAGGTCACGCTGCTGATCGCTGGCCAGCGCCTGTATCTGGTCGACGCGTTTTGCGGTCTCCGCGTCTGAGGTCCGCGAGGCCATGATGAACAGCGCGTCGCAATTCTTGATCGCGAACTCACGCCCCACGTCGGACGCAGCCGCATTCATGATCAGCGGACGACCAACACCCGCCGGCTTGGGATTGAGACGCGCATCGCTGATCTTGAAGAACTGCCCGTCGAAATCGAACGTCTCAACGTCGGACCAGGCCAGCTTTGCAATGTCCATCCACTCCTTGGCATAGTTGTAGCGCGTGTCATGTCCGGCGAGCGGCACGCCGAACATGCTGAATTCGTCCTCGTTCCAACCGACGACCATATTGAGGCCGAAGCGTCCACCGCCGATCTGGTCGGCCGTTGCGCAGAGCTTGGAGGCGAGGATCGGGTTGAAGAGCGGAGCAAGCACGGTCGCAAACACGGTGATGCGCTGCGTCGACGCTAGCAGGCCGGTCGCCCAGGTGAAGGTCTCGAAGCCGGAGCCCTGATAGTTGGTCTCGCCAGCATAGCCCTTCCAGCGCGAGAGCGGCAACAGGAAGTCGAGCCCTTCGCGGTCCGCAAGGCGCGCTAGGGCGAGATTATCCTCCCAACTCCCCGACCATCGCTCCGGCACCGTCGTCGGGGTACGGCCAGAGGACAAATTGGCCGCGAAAAGGCCGATCTTTAGCTTGTTGGTGCCATACATGTCCGCCCGCTGGCGGGTCGTTGCGTCGTAGCTCATAATCCTCTCCGCTCGCTTCTGCTGTTCACAAAACCCGCCGTTGCCCGGCGCTGGCCGTCAGAAGTCGATTTCGTAGCCCGCCGTCTTGAGCGCGATGACCGCCACGCTCTCATCCTCCTCGCCAGATCCGCCCGAGACGCCGATGCCGCCGATGATCTCGCCGTCACGCTTCACGGGAACGCCGCCGTCGCAGGCGACCACAGGCTGGTGCCCCATACGCGCCACTTGCGAAAAGAGCGCGACGTCATTCTCGGCCCACCACTTCAGCATACGCGTCGGCCGCTGCATCACAGCCGCAGTGTAGGCCTTGGCCGTCGCGATCGACGGCTGCAGGGCGCGAGCGCCAGTCATCCGCTCCATGCTGAGCGCGTAGCCGCCCGCATCGACGATGCACACGGTCATCGGCTTGCCCAGCTTTTCGGCTTCGGCCTGCGCGGACGCGATGATCTTGCGGCAGTCCTCAAGGGTCAGGGACATTCGTAAACTCTCCCGGTCAGTTAAAGTTTCGCCCCACTTTTCGAGGCTATCGATCATCGCGACGCTAGCCAGCCAGCGGGGTAAGCAGAATGCGAAATCTGGTGATATCGCTATAACCAAACTCGCCCGGCGAAAGGGTTGGCGTCGTGGGTCAAAGATCCAGGACAAGCTTCGCGGATTTTGCCCCGGAGCAGCAGATCATCATCGTCTTGCTCTCTGCGCGCTCGGTATCGCTCAAAAGGGAATCGCGATGGTCAGGAGTTCCCTCCAGCACCCGTGTCTCGCACGTGCCGCAAATACCCATGTCGCATGAATGGGGAACGTCGATCCCCGCGTCGAGGAGCACCTGGAGGATCGATTTTCCCGCCGGCACCGCCAACTTCAGGCCCGAGCGCTTCAGTTCCACATCGAACCCGCCTTCCGTCGCCGTTTCGTAGCGCGGCGTGAAATATTCGACATGGATGGTCTCGGCTGGACATCCGGCCACGGCACAGGCCGCCTCGAAGGCTTCCAACATGCTCGACGGTCCGCAACAATAGAAATGCGTGCCCGCCGGCGCCTGCGCGATGATCCGGTCGATCGGCATTCGCTCGCCCGCCATCTCGTCGCTGAAATAGAGATAAGCTGCCGGATTGACCGACAGCTCCCGCAGGAAGGCGGCCTGATCGCGCGTCCGGCTCGAATAGTGCAGCTCATGCTCCTGTCCGAGCGCGGCCAGCCGGTGCATCATGCAATAGAGCGGCGTGATCCCGATGCCGCCGGCGATCAGGATGGACTTGCCGCCCGTCGCTTCGTCGAGTGCGAAATTGTTGCGCGGCAGGTCGAGCGGCACCACGGCGCCGACGCGCAGATGCTCATGGATCCAGCGCGATGCGCCCCGGCTCGCCTCATCCTTCTTGACGCCCACCGTGTAGCTAGTCGGAGACGCGTCGGAGACGACAAGCGAATATTGTCGGTTGAGACCATTGGGCAAATGAAGCCCGATATGGGCGCCCGGCTCGGCGGCCGGCAGCTGGCCGCCATCAGTTCGCTCGAACGTGTAGAGATTGATACCGCGCGCGGCCAAGCGGATCTGGGTCAAAACCGCATCGATCCGCCCCTCCCCCGCTTCGTGTCCGGCTACGTTGCCATCAATCGACATGGTCCAATCCCGTCATCATAAGAATGGTCAGGCAACCCCGCGAGACGTCGGTCTCGCGGGTCACGTCCCCGGGCGAAACCGCCATCGCGTCAAAGTTCGTTGATCGTCCGGGGCGTCTTGTGCACCCGCTCAACCTTACCCGCTGCATCGACGAACAGATTGTCACAGCAGGTCACCAGCTCCCGACCTTGAGTAATGGCCGGATGGAAGCCGATGTTCACATTGACGCCGAGTGCCATGGTCTCGTCCTGCCGAATAAGCGGCGGCTCGACGACGTCGAAGCCCTGTCCGTGACAGTGCACCCGCCGCTCCGCCTTCTGGCCGCGCGAGACCATCCAGCTGTTATACTCGTCGAAGATGTCGGCGCATTTGGTGCCGGGCTTGAGCAGCGTCATGGTGAAGTCTTGCGCCTCGATCGCAAGCCCGAACATGTCCTGCAGTTGCTGCGGCGCCTTGCCCAGGATGAAATAGCGGCCGATATGCGTGAAAAGACCGCCCGGGCCGCTGCTTTCGCATTGGAGGTACATCACGTCGCCTTCGCGTAAGACGCGGTTCTGCTCCGTCCTGCGCCGGAAGGCGATCGGCTGGCCCGGCGGGGACGATGCGCCCAGATAATAGCCGCCTTCGCTGCCGCCCAGTTGCCCCAGATATTGCGCATAGGCCATGACTTCGAATTCGCGCATGCCCGGCTGGATATGCGCACCGATCTTCGCGAGAATATCGTCCTGCATCGCAGCGGTCTGGCGGATGAAGCCCTGCTCTTCCTCGCTCTTGTTCGCCTTAAGGATATCGACCTGGGGCGTGATGTCGACGAAGGCCAAGTCGCTCGCCAGGCTCTGAAGGCCGAGCGCCATGCTGCCATACCAGGTGTTGCGCGAGAGGATGGCGATCCGGCGATAGCCGGCCTTGCGCACTTCGTCCGCGACCAGCTCCGCGTCGAGCGGTCCGCAATAATTGACCCCGGGAAAGCTCGGCGCGAACAGCCGCAGACCGACCCCTGGTGCGCTCGCATCCGTGTCGTTCAACTCGGCCCGCTCGCCGAAGCCGCCATGCATGACGACCGTGCTCAGCCCCTCGAGCGGGAAGATGAGCGTCTGCGGATAGGAGCTCGGCACCGATACGCCGGTCAGCCAGCGGAAGTGGCCGGCCGTGCCATTGACGTTGTTGGCCGCCTGCAAGATGAGCGCGTCGCAGCGCTCTTCGCGCATAATCTCGCGCACGCCCGCCCAACGGCGCTCCAGTTCGCCCCGCGATGGCGGGTTACAGAGCCGTTCGCTGATGTTCACCATCACTTCTGCTCCGGCAGCACGGTGCCGACCGATCCGGCACGCTTGGGCTCCCCATCGAGCAGCACGTTGATGAGAACAGCAGTCTCCGTGCCCTCGTTGATCCACGAGTGGTTCGTGCCGCGCTGAACGCAGACGTCGCCGGGCTTCATTACAGTCTTGGCGCCATCATCGAGATACAGCGTGATCTCACCGGACAGGACGATGTTATAGTCAAGCGTGTCGGTTCGGTGCATGCCCGGAACATCCTGCCCCGGCGCGATGGCGGTGCCGGGCTTGATTTCAAGATGCACGAAGCGCGAGCCGTGCGGCGGCGGCGCGAGCCCCAGCTGCCGAGCGCCCATGTCTTCATCGCCGATGAAGGCAGCCGGCGCACTGTCCGTTGCCCACAGCAAGGTAGTCGTCACCTGCGGCGTCGCGCGGCGATGGTTGTCGGCAAGGCCGTCCGTCCAGAAGACCGCTTTGCCCTCGGCGTCGTGACCGGTGACGATACGGCGGATGCTGGGCAATGTGTCCTGATCAGATGACATAAATTCTCCGGTGCAACTCAAGGATGCGGCGGAGAGGTCATCCCCCTTCGGCGACCAGCGAACGGTCGGCCAACAAGCAAAGCTTATCTCTCTCCGGCGACGTTGGGAGCTAGCCAGCGCACCGGCATTCGTGGAAGTCGTAATTTCTGGGAAGGGGGTATAGCCAAATCGAGCCCATTCGGTGCCCCGCATACCCGTCACATGATAGACTGAGCCGTGACCGAAAGAGGAGTTTACTAAAGAGGCGCAATCAGGCATTTTGGCATTCCATAAACATTATATCCTGATCGCCATGCAGCCAAACTCCCAGATCAGCCGCCGCCTAAGATTGCGGGATCTCCATTATCTGCTCACCGTCGTGCAAACCGGCAGCATGGCCAAGGCAGCCACCCTCCTGTCGGTGTCGCAACCAGTCATTTCAAAGGTGATCGCCGATATGGAGCATGCGCTCGGCGCGCGCATGCTGGACCGTAGCCCTCGAGGCGTGGAGCCGACCATCTACGGTCGGCAATTGCTGGCCTCCAGCTTTGCGATTTTCGACGAACTTCGTCACGGCGTGATCGAGGTCGAGCATATGCTGGACAATGCCGGCGGCGAGCTCTCGATCGGCAGCAACGAAGCCTCGACGCTAGGCATCGTACCCAGCGCCATCAACGAACTGCGCCGTCGGCATCCGCGCGTCTTCGTGCAGGTCGTTCTAGTCAACACGCCGGCCGAGCAGCGTCAGGAACTGCTGCGACGGACGATCGAGATGAGCATCGGCCGCATTTGGCGGGACGCGCCGGATCCGCAGATCGAGAGCGAAATCCTCTTCGACGAGCAGTTCGTCGTCGTGGTCGGCCCACACAATCCTTGGAAGCAGCGTGGTCGCGTCGAATTGTCGGAGTTGGTTGACCGCCCCTGGATTCTGCCCCCGATCCAGAATTTGAGCGGTCAGCTTGTGGCGGACATTTTTCGCCGCAAGGGCCTTGAAGCACCGGCGAGCCGCGTGCGCACCTCGTCGATCCAGCTGACCCAGCGCCTGCTGGAGGCAGGGTCGTTCCTCACCATGCTGCCGACCTCCGTCTTGCCCGCGCTCACCGCATGCTCCGATCTGCGCGCGCTTCCGGTCCCGCTTCCCGATCTCGCCGCGCCGATCGGTATCATGAAGCTGAAGGGTCGAAAGCTGAGCCCGGTCGCGCAGATCTTTATCGACGCCGCTCATGCCGCGGCGCGCGCCATCCCCGTGTCCGAGCCGGGATCGATCGCCTATAGCCCGACCCTGCCCGTCAGCAGCCTCAACCGGTTTTGAGACGGCCGCGCCCCTAGCCCGCTGATTGGATGTCGAACGTCTCGGAGCGGTAATAGGGGCCCCGATAGCCGCAGAGACGAAATATGATCAGATGGGCGATGTCACGGATGAACTTGACTTCGTTTTGCGGCCGGCCGGATTCATAGCCGGGTTTCTGGAATAATCCGGTGTCGAGCAGTTCGATGCGCAGGCTTTCATAGCGTTCCAGATCATCGGCGCTCAGGTGCAAGTCGAGCGCGTGGTTGAGTGCGGCAAGCTCGCTGACGCGCGAGACGGCCGGCACTGGCGATCCCTCGCCATGAGCATGATAGGTCGCCATCGCCTGAACAGCGAGGAGCAGAAGGACTGCGCCGGGATCGAGCTCCGAAACCTGATTGCTCGCCGCAATGTTGTTTAGCGCCGCCACGATCGGCTCGCCCCGCGCCTCCAGGTCCGGCAGAGCCGCCAGCAGCGCGCTCAGCGCAGCGATCTTGTCGGCGTTTTTCACCCCCGTGAAAGGACTATGCGCGCCCCTTGCCAATCGCCGGGCGCCACGAACATGGCGGGAGCGCACGAGCGCGCCATCCTTAGCAAACAGGTCATAGCGCAGCGGTTCGATATCAAGGCCGGCGACGAAACTGCCGGCGCGCAGCACCCGCTGGATCGTGACGTCATCGAGGACGGACGGCGCGACGATGCCCAAGCGCGTGTCGTGATGATTGACGGCATTGTGCGAGAGCGTCCGCGCCAGCAAGACACTGCCTCCAAAGGCGATATCGCCATCCAGTCGTGCACCGGCAAACAGCAGGCGCGTGTAGGCCGCGTCCGCTCCACCATGGTCGACGATCAGTTCCTGGGTGACGAAAAGATGCTGCCCGCCGGTCTCGCTCGCGATGAAGTTGACGCGCCCCGCCTGCCAGGCACCATCCACTGCGGAGATACGGCCGCTGGACTGGCCATAAACGGCTTGCACGAGGGTCAGCGGCTGATCGGAGGCGAAGCGGATCGTGATGGACGTACGCGAAATGTCGATCTCGGCGATGCCGGCGGCACGTGTCCCGTCCACCATCTCGAACGTCGCGGGCGCGCCCTCGATGATGAAAGCCTCGGGCGCCGTCCTGTGCAGGATACTCCCGAGTTCGGTGCCGTTCGTCATGCTCTTTCCCCCGCCGCTTCGAACAACCGATCGCCCGTCTTCGGCAGGGCAATGCCCAACCGTTCCATCGCCCACCATAAAGATGTCTGATTCTGTTCGAGAACCGGAAACCCGAAACGTGCTTCAAGCCGCCGCGACAGCGACAACATGCTGGCGCGCGCGCTCAGCACGATGGCATCAGCTTGTGGGTACTCCGCTACGAGCCGCATGGCCAGCTCTTCGAAATCGGCCTCGGTAAGCGCATTCACCTCCGCCGCATTTCCGGCACCAAGACCCCGCGCCGCGAGAACATCAACACCGGCATCCCGGCAATAAGCGATGATCGCCTCGTTGAGCGGCGGATTATATTGCGTCACGAAAAGCGGACGCTCGGCATCGAGATACCGAAGAGCAGCCGCGACCGTATCGAGCGACGATGCGATCGGCACCGCCCCCCGAGCCGCCGTCAGCCCGGCAAGCGCCGATCGGTCCTCAGCAAGGCCGCGCCGCGCCGCAACCGGAATACCCATCACGACGATCGCATCCGCGCCCTCGTCAACCAGAACGTCGGTCGCGCGCTGCATAGCGTCGAGATTGCGCTGCGCCTCACCCGGCAGGCCGTTCCGTCCGTTAAGCGTCGCGCCCAGCACCTGCACGCCCTTCGGCAGAAGAAGAGACATGTCGGACGGGATCAGCGCAATGGACGGAAGAATGGCGCCGATCTTCATTCCGCGCTGATCGGATGCTTGTTCGCCCGAATTTCGGCGGCCCGAACGAACAGATCCTCGATCTCGTCCTTGATCTTCTGCGGCATCAGGTCGCCGGCGGTCACGGACCCGCGAATATAGGATCCGTCCGTTCCCTTGCCCCAATTATTGCCGCGATCGGCCGCGCTGGGCAACGGGATCGACTGATTTTCCGTCGTATCCCGGAAGGTGTTGATCGGATCCTCGCCGCCCCGGACGACATCGACCTGCTGCATCAGCATCTGGCGATACATGACAATGCCGCGATCGGAATTACCCAGGATTTCCTTGGTCCGGTCCATGATGGGGCCCTGCGACACCCATGCCATCACGTCCTGGCCGGAGACGGAATTGAGGGCGGTAAAATTGCCGTCCTTGTCCACCATCTCTATCTCGGAATAGGGAACGACGTCCTGCTCGGGTACTTCGACCTCGCGGCCCGGCTCGAACACGCGCACATAGACCTGCAACGTATTATAGTCGTCGATCGGCAGACGCCAGCCGAAGGTGTGTCGACCGCTCCCGGACGTGCAGTGAATATGAGGGAAGACGAGCGGCAAGCCCTCGGCCCACGCGCCCAGCGAAGGGTCCTGTCCTTCGAACAGCCAGCGGCGGTCGATGCCGTATTTCCCGATTTCATATTCATGCTTCGAGATCGGTGTCGACATGCCCTTGGCGAGGCGCCGCATACCCGGATCATCGACGCCATTCTTGTCCATCCAGTCCGTGAAGAACTGGCCGTGAAGATAGGTGGCATGCACCGGATCCGGCGTATTTTCCATGCACTGCAGCCAGTTGCAGGGGATTTTGATGATCCCGATGGTGCGATAGACATTGTCCCAAACGAGGCGGTTCCAGCGCGGGAGAAGCGGCGCGGGGAGAGGCCCCATATAGACGAAGATCAGGCCCGCCAGCTCTTCAACTGGGTATGACTTGATCTTAACGTTGTTCTTGAACCGCTCCGATGGCTCGCTCGGCTGATCCACGCACTGGCCGGTCGTGTCGAAAGTCCAGCCATGATACGGGCATTGAATGCCCTTCTCGGTCGTCATGCCGCATTCGAGCTTCACGAGCCGGTGCGCGCAACGATCTCCGACGAGACCGACGCGCCCTTCCTTGTCGACGAACAGGACGAGGTCCTCGCCCAATATCCTAACGGGCATAACCTTCTTTTCCAGAAGCTGCGCCTTGGCCGCCACCGGATGCCAATAGCGACGCATCAACTCGCCCATCCCGGTGCCGGGACCGACGCGCGTCAAAAGATCATTCTGCTCCTGGGTCAACATGGCATTGCCTCTTCCCAAATATTGTGCCCGGCCGAAATCCGAGTGTCGAATGGTGGTCGGTTTAGTGACTGCCCTCCATGCGAGAAGTGCAAAAACCCGAAGGGGGATATAGCTGGTTGTCACCCGCAACTTCGAGGGATGGACACAGGCCGAGCGGTATTGCAGTCATGTGCGCATGAGGACGGACAGATTGACTACGAAGTCGACCTCCGGCTGGGAGGATCGCGTCGGGCGGCGCCTGACGTTGTGGGATCTCAACGTCTTGCAGGCCTGCGTCGACCTTGGCAGCATTTCAAAGGCAGCCGAGGAAGTGCGCCTGTCTAAGCCTGCCATCTCCAAGATCATCACCGGGTTGGAGCGCGAGCTTGGCACGCCGCTGGTCAACCGGAGTTGGCGCGGCCTCGAGCCGACCGATGCCGGCCGAGCCTTGCTGTCGCGCAGCCAGGCCGCCCTACATGAGCTGGAGTCGGCCGTCAGCACGATCCACGCGATGTCGGAATCCAAAGCCGGCGAGTTACGGATCGCGGCCAACGAGGTCGCGCTGTCCGGACTGGTGGGCGAGGTGATCAGCCGGCTACACACGCAATATCCAGAAATCCATTTCGAGATTGTCTCGGCCTATACCAGAGCCGCGCAGATCCATGAGCTTGAGCAGGGCAATGTCGAATTAGTCATCGGGCAAATTGCCGATACCGATCATCACATTGAAACAAGCGAGCTATTTCGCGATCGCCTCGTCGTCGTCGCAGGACGCGATAGCGTGTGGCAATCGCACGAGACGATCGAGCTTGCCGAACTGCTGGACGAACCCTGGGCCTTTTCTCCGCTCAATACGGTCAGCGGCCGCACTATGGAGCAGGCCTTCCGCCTCAATGGCCTCAGTCTCCCGAAGATCATGGTCGTAGGTTCTTCCATGCAGTTGCTGCGCCGGCTGGTCACAGGGAACGAATTCCTGGCACTTTTCCCGGCGTCGGTTGCCAGCGTATCGAAGGACATCATGACGCTGCCGGTCGCGGTCAATGCGTTCTGGCAACCGATCGGGATGCTGACGATCCGCCACCGGACGCTCAGTCCACCGGCGAACCTTTTCATCGAATGTGCGCGGACAGTGGTTCGCGAGAGCGGGACATTCGGAGGGAAAGAGATCGAGGCCGATATCTAGGTCCCGAAGCCGAAGGTGCGCGCTTTGAAAAACTCGATGAACGCCGGCACCGGCCCATTCTTATCGCTGCCTGGGAGATAGCCGGCAAAGACCGCAATGGTGGGATCGCCGCGCATGTGGGGAAGGATGCGCACGAGACGCCCCTCCTCCAAATCCCTGCCGACATCCCAGAGCGAGCGCAGGGCAATCCCTCCACCCGCCAGCACCACTTCCCTGACCACCTCGCTGCTGTTCGTACGGATCCAGCTACGGCCACTGATAGATGCGGGGCCGGATGGCCCCTCCAGGCGCCACGGCAACTGGCCAGTCGCGGCAACAATGCGATGTCGCCGCAATTCTACAATGTCCTGCGGTTCGCCGAACGTCTCGACATAAGTCGGTGACGCGCACAGCACGCGATAATTAGCGCCCAGTGTCACGGTCGTCAGACCGCTAACACCGGGCTCGCCGATCCGGATCACGACGTCTGTCCGGCTCGCCAGGAGATCAACATAATCATCCGAGAGATGAAACTCCAATGCGACCGCCGGATAACTGCGCTGGAACTCAACGAGGTGCGGCGCGACATGCATGCGACCAAAGCTCGTCGGCGCAGAGACCTTCAAGGCTCCCGACACGACACCCGCGTCGCCACTGGCACGTCGCTCCGCCTCATCGATCGACCCGAGAATCGTCATCAGGTCACGATGGAGCCGCTCTCCAACCGGCGTCGGCGCCAGGCGTCGGGTCGTCCGATGCAGCAACTTCACAGACAAGCGCGCTTCAAGCCTGGCAATGCGCTTGGAAACCATGCCGGCCGAAATACCGCGCTCGCGGCCCGCGGCAGCGAGACTGCCCGCCTGGAGCACGGCGACAAACAACTCATAATCGGGATCCATCATTGTTTCACCACAGGAACGACTGATGTGAAATTCCATGATCTACACGGCATAATGGGATCCCGCTATGCTCCTTTGCATCAAGGAGAATAGCGATGAGCAAATTGGTGACCTTCAACGATGTCGGCTTTGACGCTCGTCTCGTCGACTTCCTCAACGACCGTGTTCTGGGGCCCGACACGGATGCGCAGAAGGCGTTCTGGACCGGTGCGGCAGAGATTTTTCTGCGCTTCACTCCGGAAAATCTCCGACTTCTTCAGAAGCGCGACCAGTTGCAAGCCATGATCGACGCTTGGCATCGAGCCAATTCGGGTAGTGCCGATGGCGGCACCTATGAAGCGATGCTGCGCGCCATTGGCTATCTTGTCGACGAGCCGGCACCTTTCAAAATCTCGACGCTTAAGGTGGACCGGGAAATCGCTCTGATGGCAGGCCCCCAGCTCGTCGTTCCGGTCTTGAACGCACGGTTCCTGCTGAACGCCGCCAATGCGCGCTGGGGAAGCCTTTATGACGCACTCTACGGCACCGACGCGATCGCGCCACCGCCGGCTACCAAAGGGTATGATCCTGCGCGCGGCGCGGCCGCCGTCGCCTGGGCGAAGGCATTCCTCGATCGCATTGCACCGCTCGATGGCCTGAGTTGGACCGAATGGACCGGCGGCACCCCGCCCCTTGTCGATCCAGCCCAGTTCGTCGGTCGATCGGGCGACAATCTATTGTTGCTCCACAACGGCTTGCACATTGAACTCGTCATTGATCGCCAGCATCCGATCGGAGCCGAGGATCCAGCGGGCCTTGCGGACGTCATGCTTGAGGCGGCCCTTACGACCATCGTCGATTTCGAGGATTCGATTGCCGCCGTCGACGTGGCCGACAAGATCGCCGCCTACGCCAATTGGCTCGGACTGATGGACGGCGATCTCGAGGCGCATTTCGTGAAGGAGGGCCGCACATTGACGCGCCGGATGGCCGAGGACCGGTCCTATCAGACCGACGACGGCACCGCGTTCACCCTATCCGGACGAAGCCTGCTGTTGGTGAGAAATGTCGGGCATCTCATGACCACCGCCGCAGTCCGCATGCCGGATGGCTCGGAAGGACCTGAGGGCATATTGGACGGGATCGTCACTGCCGCAATCGCCCGACGGAACATCCTTGGCCAAAGCAGGCTCAGTAACGGCAGCGAAAAGTCGATCTACATCGTCAAGCCTAAGATGCATGGCCCCGAGGAAGTCGCCTTTGCGAACGCGCTGTTTGACGCTATCGAGGACCTCCTGACCCTTGGCCGGTACACACTCAAGATCGGCATTATGGACGAGGAAAGGCGAACCTCCGCCAATCTTTCGGCCTGCATCTATGCGGCGCGCAACCGGCTCATCTTCATCAATACCGGCTTTCTCGATCGCACGGGGGACGAGATCCACACCTCCATGCAGGCCGGCCCGATGATCCGCAAGGCGGAGATGCGGGCGTCACGCTGGATGAGCGCCTATGAGGCCCGAAATGTAAAGATCGGTCTGACGCATGGCCTCTCCGGCAAGGCCCAGATCGGCAAAGGCATGTGGGCTGCGCCGGATCGCATGGCCGACATGCTCGACCAAAAGCTCGGCCACCCTAGGGCCGGCGCGAACACCGCCTGGGTTCCTTCGCCATCCGCCGCGACACTTCACGCAACCCATTATCACCAGATCGACCCCTTCGCCGTTCAGGCCTCCCTGTTGAATGAGGACACGCCCTCACTCGATGACCTGCTCGACATTCCGATGGCCGACGCGCCGAACTGGTCAGCCCAGGACATAGCCGACGAGCTCGACAACAACGCGCAGGGCATCCTTGGTTACGTTGTGCGCTGGATCGACCAGGGTGTCGGCTGCTCGAAGGTGCCCGATATCCACGATATCGGCCTGATGGAGGATCGCGCGACACTCCGCATCAGTTCTCAGCATATCGCCAACTGGCTACTGCACGGCATCTGCACAAAGGATGATGTTCTCGCCGCATTCACGCGGATGGCGGACAAGGTCGACATTCAAAATGCTGACGATCCGCTCTATCGGCCACTGCGCGCCGCGGAGGGCGGAACGCTCGCCTATCAGGCCGCACTCGCCCTGATTCTGGAAGGCGTCTCACAGCCCAATGGTTATACCGAGCCGCTCCTCCACCGATACCGGCTGCTGGAGAAATCCCGTCAGAGTGCTTAGTCGATCGCCCGTGCCGATAAATTGACACGTCGCTCAAACATGCTCGTCCTCTGTCGATGTGCATGCTCCCGGAAAAGTGCCTCCACCCTGGGACCGTCCATTTGCCGGATCGCGTCGACGATATCATGATGCTGATAGTGCGCCCGCAACAAGGTCGCACGAGCGTCACGGGGGCCGTCCTGATCGAACACAATGATCTCCGGAGACACGAACGGGAAGAGGTTGAGACGCGCCACAAGTGCACTCAAGATCTCCACCTGGGCGGCGTCGACAATCGCCATATGGAATGCGGCGTTGATGACCCCATAACGCTGCTCGTCCTCGCGATCGAAGCTGCCCTTGGCAAAGAGCTCATCCCCGTCCGATAGGCAGCGCTCGAGGATTTCGATCAGCTCCTTCGAGGCGCCGCGCGACGCAACGGTGTGCGCCGCATACCCCTCCAGCATCGCGCGGATATCGAGCGCCTGGATGCTCTCGGTCTCGCTGAAATCTTTCACCGCATAGCCTCGACGACCGACAGGCACGAGGAAGCCCTCGAGCGCCAACGCGGGC
>Ga0182747_1001712_pt1 | contig 16515 bp, 15 predicted proteins | sample eDN3rd30CBELigBY_FD_128526 | JGI IMG/M metagenome (GOLD analysis project Ga0182747, IMG submission 128526) | Enriched backyard soil microbial communities from Emeryville, California, USA - eDNA 3rd pass 30_C BE-Lig BY (version 2) (version 2) | ecosystem: Environmental > Terrestrial > Soil >...
GCACCATCTCCACAATCGTTTCTCTTACTGCTCTAATTGTCTGACTTATGTATTTCATTGCAACATCGGCATCCTCTTTGTTCAGGTGCAAGCCCTCTTCCGTTCGGTTGCCGTATAGTATCTGAATAAAATCCTCACCCTTAAAATTCAGTTGCTCCTTTTCAAAAAAAAAGCGATATAAAGTGTTCTTTTGATCCTGATCAAAGTGGATGATCTGGCCAACGCTCATCTTGTTTCTAGTAACAACGTGAAAGAAAATATTTTCGTTCTCGTGCATATCGTCGCCACCCTTTTTATTTGTTTATACGATTCTACCAAATAATGGGGAAAGAGGAATCTCAATGGCAAGAAATTTTGAAATTTGGAAAAATTGGTCTCGAGAAGTGCTCTCGTGGACTCATCTTCTAATAAGTTGGTCTCGAGAAGTGCTCTCGTGGACTGTTTATCTAATAAAGTGGTCTCGATAACCTCTCTCGTGGACTGTTCACCTAATAAAGTGGTCTCGATAACCTCTCTCGTAGACTGTTCATCTAATAAAGTGGTCTCGATAGCCTCTCTCGTGGACTGTTCACCTAACAAAATGTTCTCGAGGGGCTCTCTTGTAGAAATAAAATCTAAGAAACATTCTCGAGACGCGATCCCAGAGGCAAAGTATTTATTACTTAAATAAAAAAGAGCTAACCCTGCCCTAACTCTGGCAAGGTTAACTCTTCATTTATTTTCAATATCCTATTTTCTCGCATCCTGCTTCTTAATAATAATCGGTGCAAAAACGAGCGCAATCGTTAAGAAAAGGCCAAGGTAACCAATCAGTGGATAGAAATAGCTGATGAGGTCAGTGAATCCAACATAGCTTGCCAGATACCCAACAATCATCGTAACAATAATGATCGTTTTAAATTTGTTTGTTCCTGACTCTGCAAAACGAGCAGCAAATGCGAAGAACATCCCAATCGCCGTATTATAGATCATTCCAAAGATAACGAGCGCCATCACTGTCCCAAGGATTGGGGAAACATTACTCACAATCCCTAGCATCGGCATATCTAACGTGCCCACTTCTTCGATTTTTGAAAATAGCGCTAAATGGATTAGCATGATCATAATCCCTAAAACAAGACCGCCAACTAATCCGCCCCATGCAGCGGTTTTCGGATTCTTTTCCGCGCCACCCATGACAATCGCCATCGAAGCTCCAACAGCCACATTAAATGAAACGTAGTTTACACTTGAAATGAACCAGTTCGGCAGCGTTGTTGGGATAGACTGTGCAACCTCGTTAAGGGAAGCGAACGTCCCATCCATCGTTACAAAACTATAAATCGCAACGAAAATAACAAAAATAATGAGAACAGGTGTAATACTACCAATAATTGATACAACCCGGTCTACTTTCAAAAACCCCGTTAAGATCACGAGAACCGTCATTAAGGTTGTCCCAATGAAATACGGCAGCCCAAATTGTTGACTAAGGTTCGAACCCGCGCCTGCAATCATCACAACCCCTACTCCAAACAAAGTAAAGAGCAAGATGAAATCAATCACTGTCCCAAGATAACGTCCACTTATTCGATAAATTACATCTTTATGAGATGCTGTTTGTGTATGACTTCCGAGCCACACAAGGATCATTCCTATATAAGCGAAAAGAACCGTTGCTATAATGGCTGCGAATATTCCGGGTATCCCAAAACTCGTAAAGTACTGCAAAATCTCCTGCCCAGAGGCAAATCCAGCACCTACAATTACGCCTATAAAGGCACTCCCGATTCGTAAAATATTGCCCATAAATTTCTATCCTTTCTAAGCTGTCAATTTTATTATGGATAAAGTAATGTCGATAGAAACTTATCCGAAAATTAAAACTTTCAAAATTATTACGTTTTTTTATATTACCATTAATTAATCTAAACTTATAGGGGGAATACAGGACTAATGGCGAAAGGGATAGGTTTGTCCTAATTTTTTTGGTAAATGTAAACAATATTATAAATCATTTTGAACCCTCCAAAAGTTTAGACTTAAAATAATTATCTCATTTAGTATAATGATAACTATATTGAAGGGATAATTTTGTGCAACTCCCAAATTTAGTATCCTTCCGTTAGAGGCTGAATCAGAAGAAAAAATCTCATTAAGAACAGGAGATGAAATATGAAACTTACTTTCAAAGATTTCTTCAAAAGTGAATTCTGGACAAAGGAAAGAAAGATATTTTTAGCGAAGATTATCCTACCAGTGTTACTATTAATTTGTTCAATACTTCTAACAAAAATTTGGGGAGATCCGATTTATTCCTCAGTACAGGAGAATAAATGGTTAATTCTTCTCTTCGTAACTTTCATTATTCTTTATACAAGTTGGACTTTTCCTAGCTTTTTTAAAACATATAATCAAAATTTGAGAAGGACTTGGTACTTCTTTTTCATATTAGGAATCGTCTTGTTATTATATCAATCAGGTTTTGACATAGGTGGATGGCAAAGATATACATTATTAGCTGGCATGTTTATATTTGTAGACATTGCATTATTCCTTACACCCTCTATTAAGAAAATTGGTGTGGCCGAAATGGAACCGATAATAGAAGTTGAAAGTATTAATGAGGAAATGCAAAAGGTAATTACTCAAACACAAAATAGGAACTTACAATTCACATCCATTTTAGATAGAATTAACAAAGCTTCTTTTAAAACGCAAGATTGGGGAAATATAGAATCATACCGAAGAAGTTTAGAAGATTTCCTTTATTCATATGGAGAAACTTGTAGGCAAGATCTTACCGTTTTTGTTAAACAAGATGATAGTGAATTCAAACAAGCAGTTGGTTCTATCATCGGTGTAAATATAACAGATGAACAAATGCAATTACTCAATGAGAAAAAAATTGTACAAATTAATAAATTCACTATTTTAGTACCTTATTTAAAGCAATCATACCCAGTAATTATCTCAATAGTATCTGAGATTGAGATATTAGACATTGATATTGACCACGTAATTAACTTATCAGTAATACATAGTTGGATGGAAAAATAGAAGCACCATCTATCTAAATAGCAGTAGTATATAGATAATGTTACAGAATTTTGATAGAATTAAAGAAGATTGGAAGGGAGTGGATAACATGTCAAAGCCTCAAGAAGAAGTAATCATTTCTGGTGATTCGAAACGCGGTAAAGATAGACCAAGATCGCCTTTCTTGATAGAAACGACAGATCAAACAATTCCACAAACTACTCCTTCGTTATACACAATAGAATTGTTTGAAAGAAGTAACAAAGCAGTTAAGCGATTAAAAGAAAGTCGCAACGGTAAAGTAAAGATATAAGACAGGACAGGATGTTCCCTGTCCTTTTTTTGTTTAAATTTCCCAAATTATGACCATATTAAAACTAATAGTATATATCTAATTTGGGAGCTGTAACAATGGAAAAAAAGAAGATTAGTCCTTTTTTAGGTAAGCCCTCTGGTGAATTGCCTAAAAGAGATACGAAAGATAGTCAATTGTTAAAAATGAACAAAAAAATTAAAAGGAAAATTGATCAATTTAAGAATAGTAGATAAAAGCTAGTAACTTTTTATGGTTACTAGCTTTATAATTCTCATTTATCCCAGCAGCTTGCGGAAAACCGTTTATTAAATTGAAAATATGAAGGAATTATTAAACAATCTAGACTTACAACACTATGATAAAATCGAGTGTTCTTTTCAGGTGGCGTTGGAGAATATGGATAATCAGCTGATGAAGTATTTACAGTTTTATCAGGAATCAGATTCTTAATAATGGGATAAGTTCACGTTTAGATTAGCTGAGAAGATTAAGCAAAGGAATTGATAAAAATGGCTCAAGAAAAGAAAAAACTAGATTCCACAGGGTATTGGACCTTTATTTGTAACCCCCAAAAATGGGCAATCGATGATTTTCTAAAATCGGGTAAAGTTAACGATTATTTCGCGATCAGAGAAAGTGACAAGGATTCTTTTAATATAGGCGATTTTGGTGTTATACGAGTAGGTGTTGATAACCGAACATTAGCTCAATTAAACGGTAAACAAAAGCTACGTCCAGGGATTTATGCAATCGTAGAAATAACTGGTGAACCTAGGTTAATGACTAGCCCAGACAGCCTTTGGTATGAAGATGAAGATAATGAAAAAGCAAGATTCCGAGTACCAATCAAATATCTTCATAACTTATTAGATGAGCCTATTTATCTAGACGAGTTGTATCAGCTTGGAATTACTTACGATAAGTTTTTAAAAGATGGCTTCCAAGGTTCATCTATCCCATTAACAACCCAAACATTCCATGATATTATGAACATCCTTCAAAGTTCATCTTCGGCACAAGAGGTACCTTATGCTGACACACTGAAAGAAGGCTCTGTTAAATCGGTCTTTGTGAATAAATACGAAAGAAACCCACTTGCAAGAGACCGATGCCTAGAAGTGCATGGCTATACATGTGAAGTCTGTGATTTCGATTTTGAAGATACATATGGAGAAATCGGCAAACACTTCATCCATGTCCACCACCTCGTTCCATTAAGTGAAATTGGTGAAGAATATGAAATCGATCCCGTTGATGATTTAGTTCCTGTTTGTCCGAACTGCCATGCGATGTTGCATAGGAAGAATCCGCCGTATACTGTTGAGGAAATGATAGAGATTATGGTGAATGCTAATAGAAGAAGCTAGCGACTATTTTGGTTGCTAGCTTTTTAAGTAAAAATAAAATATTTTTATTGATCTTAATTTTACTAGTTTATGGCTACCAAAGTATTTAAGTGATATCCATACCTATTAGTCGAGCTAAAAGTACTCGCCGTTTCATGAATGACTACTGCTTTATATGAATCTAATGTTCTCATCGCTGAACAAACCTGTGGCAATGCATTCTTTAATCCTAAATCTTTATGAAGTTCACCAGAAACTAACTCTATATATGTTTTACCCTCTGTCTTTGCTTTTTCTAGCAAACTAACAATGTATTTACGTATGTCATCAGTACTCATCGAGTTCCTATTAACTGTTCTTTTTAATACATGTTTTGGTTTTACTAAAAGGTGCTTCTCATATTCTTCTGCAAAAAGCTTAATTGCTTCTTTTTCCTCAACTGTCCCCTGCTCTAAAATAAAACCAACTTGCCAAAAGTACATATCAATCAATTTCATTGGTGGATAGTGAACTCCTATCTCTTCTTGACATTTCTCAAACTCATTTTGATATAACTTATAAAATTGAATAAGTTGTTTCATAGAATTCACATTAAAAATAGCTGAAATACCATGTAACCTTACCGCTTCATTAAAATAACGATCATATGCTGGCGCTACCCCATAAACGCCCAATAAAATTTTTGTGACTAATGTATCTGTTAAAGATATTTCTGTTTCATTACCATTCACTAGTAGAATATTTTCTTTATAAACACGTACTGTTTCCCTCGAAAGTTCATCCACCTTATTGAAAAAGTGCTCATCCAATGGACTTTCTTCAAAGAGTATTTGAAACTTTTCATTCATTACTATTTGTTCAATAAAGTAACGATGGATTAAATAATCCTTTTGAAGTAAGAAGCTATTTCTCAACATTCCCCAGCTAGCTAAATAAAAAGCAAGATGTAAACTAGCTAATTCAACCTTCCCATCTAAATCCTTATAATTGTCTTTGAAAAATTGGTAACAATGCTCCCATGATTTGAAACGGTGATGGGGATCTTTCTCTATTTGTAGAGTATATTTTGAAACAACATCATAAATCATTTAGGACCCTCCATAGATTTGTACTTAAATAACAAATAACTGTTAATATGATTATAACCAATTAAAAGGAATAATTATGTAATATTTTACATTTTATTTCAAAATAAAATACTATAAATCATAGGTGATGACATAATGAAAAAATTAGTTCATGTTGTTGGAGCAGTTATTGAAAATGAAAACAATGAGATCTTCTGCGCATTAAGGGGGTCGGAGATGTCATTAGCGGGGTATTGGGAGTTTCCTGGAGGGAAGATTGAGGCTGGCGAAACACCTGAAGAAGCGCTATTTCGTGAAATCAGCGAAGAATTCAATTGCTCTATTGAAGTTGGAGAAAAAGTTGAAGATACAACTTATGAATATGAAAAAATGATTGTGAGACTTGAGACATATAAAGCGAAGTTAATTGGGGGACAACCAGTTGCGTTGGAGCATGCAAATAAAAGACAGGAGAGTATTCCCCTGTCCTTTTATACTTCTTATGATCTCTTCTAAAGTAATATATGTTCCCTTTGTTTTTAGTTATATAACAGAATTTATATTTTGATGAACTTACATTATATTATTCAGTAACCTTTTAAACACTAAATTAAATCCATTTTGGCGTTCTTTATACTCTTCAAGAATAACATTTAAAAATCCTTCCGAGTCATTAATCGAGTTTTCATAAAGCCTATAAGTGTTACTAAAGTACTGATCATCTTTACATTTAAGAACAAATTTTAGAAATTGACTTTTATATGCAAAATAAAAAGTTTCAATTAACTTTAATTCTTCAATTTCTAAATCATCCTCACAAAACACAGTCCACCCCAAATCTGAGGAGTTAAAATTATTTGCCATAATTTGTTTGTATTTTCTTAAAAAATTGATTTCAAAAATTATCTCTGATGGAAAACCAGCTCTTTCAAACAATTCTTTAGGTACTTTTTCAGTAACGACAGAAAATTGGGCAAAACTATTAATAATATTATTTCTCATAGAAATTTCAATTTCTGTACCGGGATTAAAGAATTTTTCAGGACTATTGATATAACTATAAAACCTAGTGATATTGCATAACTCTGCAAAATGTGAAAATAAATAAAATTCAACATTAATTTCTCTGTGTTCTTTCTTTATATTTAAATTACGAATTTCTATTATTTTTTCACGAATATCATCTTTCTTTAAAGCCATCCCATTTTCTAATAATGGTACCTTGTATTGTAGTATCTCAGAAGAATGATATTCATCATAATCTGTACACAAGTTTAAATTTACATCTAATCCAATTTTCCGACGAAGAACTCGGCCAGCTTCATCTAAAACCGTGTGTGTAAAATTTTCCGAATCATTATTAACATCCAACAAATAAGAATTTTCTTCAATAACGCAAACAATATTCTCAACATAAATCGCAATATCCAAATCAGAAAATAAATTATTATCCCCATGTAGTCTTGAACCAAATAATGCAGCGTCTCTAACAAAATATTCGTCTAAGACACTCTTAACAATTTCTAATTTGTCTAACAAAGTTTCTAATTCTTGCACTTTATCATTATTATTAACCATTTCTAAAAACCTCCCTTTAGTTAAAATGTAGTTAATTTCACAAAAATACATAATTTTATTTATCAATTACAGGAATGCTGTACAAGTAAGTAAGAGTATTGTATTAAATCTTATAGGGAAATTAGATAGACTTTGTATGCCTGAAGAAAAACCAATCAACAAAAACTAAATACTTATATATTAGTCAATTTTTTTATGAGATACTTCTCATTCTTATAATAACTTTAATGTAATCTAGTTTGCTGTTTGCTTCAGATTTAAATATATTCTAGTTTACTTAAAGAATAACTATTCCTTTAGTATAATTATAATCAATTACTTAGAATATTTAATATCAATTTCCAAAATAAGTTAATATAATAAAAGGTGGTAACAATCATGAAAAAATCTGTGCACGTAGTCGGAGCAATAATTGAAAATGAAAATAATGAAATCTTCTGTGCATTAAGAAGTCCAGAAATGTCATTACCAAACTACTGGGAGTTTCCTGGTGGAAAAATTGAAGATGGCGAGACTCCTGAACAAGCATTAGCACGTGAGATTAATGAAGAGTTTAATTGCTCAATTGAAGTAGGAGAAAAAGTTGAGGATACTACATATGAATACGAGAAAGTGATTGTTCGACTTGAAACATATAAAGCAAAACTAGTCGATGGACAACCCGTTGCATTAGAACATGCTGAAACAAAATGGGTTTCGCGGGGTGAAATTAGTAAACTAGACTTTGCCCCTGCTGACATTCCAGCTGTAGAGAAAATTGTAAACGAAAAATAATTAGAGGAAATGGCGGTTATCAAATGAATCAACAGCAACTGATCCAAAAAATTGAGAACTCCTTACATAAAGGCTTTATTGATCAAAACAAACCAGTTTCTGCAACATTCAAACCAAAATTACTTACAAATAAGCACCATGAATCTGTACTATCGACATTACTTCAGGAACTAAAAACTTGTAAGACATTTTACTTTTCAGTTGCCTTCATTACTGAAGGTGGACTAGCTACATTAAAAACAATGCTCTATGACTTGAAACAAAAAGGCATTAAAGGACGCATTCTAACTTCAACATTTTTGAACTTTAACCAACCTAAAATGTTTAAAGAATTATTGAAGCTAGATAACGTTGAAGTTCGACTAACTGGAGAAAAGGGTTTTCATGCCAAGGGTTATATCTTTGAACACGAAGACTATTATTCTCTTATCGTAGGTAGCTCGAATTTAACAGATAGTGCACTTAAAGCGAATTATGAATGGAATGTATTTTTAACATCATTAGAGAATGGCGAGATCATCCAACATTTTAAAAACCAATTTGAAACTGCTTGGGATGATGGGATTATTTTAACAGAGGAATGGATTGCTGATTACAAGCAAGTTCATGAACTACAACCGTTTGTGAACACTGGTACTTCAAATGCACTTGAGCTTAATACAAAATATTTAACTAATTCCCTAGCTGAAAGTTTAGCTATCAAGCCCAATAAAATGCAGTCTGTTGCTCTAGAGCAATTAACAGAGCTTCGTGCTACTGGAGCAGAAAAGGGTTTAATTATCTCCGCGACTGGTACTGGGAAAACATATTTATCTGCATTTGATGTTCGAAACTTCGCACCGAAAAAGATGTTGTTTATCGTCCACCGCGAACAAATTTTGAAGAAAGCGATGCAGGATTATAGAAAAATCCTCGGAGGGCATGAAGAAGATTTCGGCATCCTTTCTGGAAATTCAAAGGATATGAATGCTAAATACTTGTTTGCAACAATACAAACTGTTTCAAAAGATAACTATCTTCAACAATTTGCAAAAGATCAATTTGATTACATTTTAATAGATGAAGTCCATAAAGCTGGTGCTGATTCCTATTTAAAAGTGATTAATTACTTTACACCGAAATTTCTACTAGGGATGACTGCAACCCCTGAGCGTACTGACAGCTTTAATATCTATGAATTGTTTGATTACAATATTGCCTATGAAATCCGTCTACAAGCAGCACTTGAAGAGGATATGCTCTGCCCTTTTCATTACTTTGGAGTATTAGATTATGAAAAAGATGGCGAACTAATAGATGATGCGACTGAATTAAGAAATCTCGTTTCTTATGAACGTGTTCATCATATTATTGAAAAAATAAACTATTATGGACATTCTGGTGATCGAGTTAAAGGCTTGATATTCTGTAGTCGAAAAGATGAAACATATGAACTTTCTACGGCTTTAAATTGTGAAGGACTTCGAACAATTGCTCTAACAGGTGATAGTTCACAGGAAGAACGTGAAGACGCGATACGGAAATTGGAGAATGGAGAACTTCAGTATATTTTAACAGTGGATATATTTAACGAAGGTATCGATATCCCCTTCTTAAATCAAATTGTCATGCTGCGTCAAACGCAATCTAGCATTATTTTCATTCAACAACTTGGCCGTGGATTAAGAAAACATGATTCAAAGGATTATGTCACAATTATCGACTTTATTGGTAACTATAAGAATAACTATCTAATCCCCATTGCATTATCTGGCGACCAAACAATGAATAAAGATAATGTTCGTCGTAGAACAGTAAATACAGATTACATTAGTGGCGTTTCTACTATTAACTTTGAAGAAATTGCAAAGAAACGTATCTTTGATGCAATTAATAATACTAATTTATCAACATTAAAGACTCTAAAAGATGCTTATACAGAAGTCAAAAATCGTTTAGGTAGAGTCCCTACATTACATGACTTTATGACTCAAAACTCGCTAGACCCAGAAGTGATAATTGGCTACACAGATAACTACTACAAGTTTCTCTTAAAGATGAATGAGGATATCCCATCGCTTACTGATTATGAACAATCTATAATAACTATGGTTTCCAAAGAGTTTTTAAATGGGAAGAGAATTCATGAAGTTATCTTAATTGAATTATTATTAGAGAACGATTCTATATCTAAAGCGAATTACGTTCAAAAGCTTCGTGATTACGGCACTTATGTTGACGATAAAACAATTACATCAGTAGAGACTATATTTTCACTACAGTTCTTTGTTCAAAATGATATAAAAAAATATGGATTTAAGCCTGTTATTGAAATAGTTGGTGGAAGCTATATATTTAATGAAGAAATCCAAGAGAGTCTACGAGATTCTAATTTCAGAGGGTATATAGAAGACATTATAAAATGTGCATACAATAAAAATGTAAAATATGATAAAACAAAAGCCTTGACGTTGTTTGAAAAATATTCTCGTCGTGATGCATGTAGATTATTAAATTGGCCACATGATGATTCATCAACAATCTATGGTTACCGTGCAAAACATAATACCTGCCCTATTTTCGTGACTTATCACAAGAAAGATGAAGTCGAAACCAGCCAAGCATATGGCGACGAATTCCTATCTCCTGATCTATTTAGATGGTTCACTCGTAACCGTTTAACACTGGATTCAAATGAAGTAAAAACAATTCTATCTTATAAAGAATCTGGAATGAAAATTCACTTATTTACGAAAAAAGATGACGGTGAAGGTAGTGACTTCTATTATTTAGGGGAAGTTGATATTGCTGATGATAGTGCGAAAGACGAAATGATGCCGGATGGAAAAGGTAAAGATCTTTCAGTCGTTACGATGAACTTGGTGTTGGAGCAGCCTGTGCAGTATGATATTTATCATTATTTGGTGGAGGAATAAATTTAAGGGACTGTTATCATATTTAATGGTGAACAGTCCCTAATAATTCTCCTTGATTTCTAGTAAGTTTATATATTTGGTAAGTATCTTTTCATACCATTAACTATCGACTCATTTTCTCGTCGTAATAATCTTAAGACCAAATCACAATACTCTTTATTATTTATTCCAAAAAATTTCCCTATTGTTGTTGATAGTCCCTTCTCATTAAAAATCTTTAGTACCTCTGGATAATTTTTCGAATCTAATAACCCCTTGAATCTATCATTTAATTCAGTAGAAATAGTATCAAAATTAATATATTCTCCCAATGTATTTATTTTATTCTTAATATCTTCAATAGTTCTTCCAGATATATCATACGTATTTAGTTTAAACTTAATTTGTGAAGTAATAGCTTTGGCTAATTGATGATATACTTGTTTTTCAAATCTATCTTCTATTACATACTCTTTAACTTTTTGTATTCTTTCAGTAGTATCAAAAGCTAAATATTCATTTATAGCCTCTAACACTTCTTCAATGCAAAATAAATTTTCTACTTCCGCTATTTCTAACACATAAATATTTTGAGAATTTAGATATGCAACTTCTTCCTCGCTTTTATAATCTCTGTCAATTATTCCGTATGCTTTTAAATGATGTAGCTGTTGATTTGAATTCATAGCTTTAGTGTAATCAATAACATTTAATGAGCTACCACATGGAACAATATAATAATCTTTATAAACCTCTCTATAAATTGCTGTATCATAACTTTCTAATGTTCCCTCAACAAAAATAGTATTTTTACGATTTCCTAATATATCAAGCAAACATTGTTCCGGTAATGATTCATCAGAATTAATAAATTCCCATTGCCATTTTACTCCATCGTACTCTTTAACCCATATTTTATTTGTATGTTCATGCGAAGCAGCAAATTGAGTGTCATGAGTAATGTAAATAAATAAACAATCACTTCTGAATTTTTCAATAGATTTCCACAATTTATTCATTATAGATCTATGTAAATGTACTTCTGGTTCATCTATAATTATTATTTTATTGTCTGGTATCACTAAGCACTGAGCGATTAGGTATAAAGCTACTCTTTCCCCATCACTCATCTCGATACCTTTATAATCTGAACCTTCCAAGCTAACATTTACCTGAGCATCTGAGATAATTATCCTTCTGTGAGGATAAATACTATTCCAAATATCGTATAAAATATCTACTACAGTATGAGGTACTGGATCGTGTGGTTTACCTTCCCTATCTCGCTGCCTACATTCTTCCAAATACCTTTCATTTTGTAAGTTTTGTTTTGCTATCAAAGCCGATAGAACAGTATTATAGTCAGTCACCATAGTAGTAGTATGTTTTCCCCAATTCCAACGATGCCCTTTATCTTGACTTATATGCTGTTCATTATCAATACCGTACCATAACAAATTCTCAGCTTGTTTATAGCTTTTTAAAGGAATATAATCTTCAAAAATTAATGATCTTTGTGCACTAATTCTATGTACTCTTTCATTATCATTTTTTTCAATCCATGCACCTAGTCTACTTTTCCCTGAACCATTTGCCCCAACAATTACTAGGGAATTATTTTCAATAGAATATTCTTTTGCCATATTATTTTCATCAGGTAATTTAATTTTGATTCCCAAACTTTACACCCCTTTAGTATAACAAAAACAGCCTTCATTAATATATCTAGAGGCTGTTTAAAAAAGGTTTGTTATAATTTTTACCAGATCCGCATATTTCTACTTTTCTGTAAAGTGTTTACAACAGTAATGAAAAAGGTATATTATTTTGTATCCCAAACACCTTCCTTACCCTCTTCTCCACCATCTCTTTCACTTCATCTTCCTCTAAAAGATCAAGAACCATCGCACCACCGGAAATGTTGAGGAATTTTGTTGACTCAACAAAATGAGCACGTTTAATAGCAACACCCTCATCCCGAAGACCAATTAAAGCTCTCAATATCCCTTTCGTAATAGCACGGTTTGATGTGAAGTTACTTGAAAAGAACACAACACAACGTGCAGAAAAGTCAGCTGAGCAGAAGAATTCGATTAACCAGTAAGGATTTTCTTGTTTATTTTCGTCATAGGTCATATACCCAACCCACCATAGTCGCGCCAGTGCGTGGACGAACAACGAACGTTTTGCACCATTTTCAAAGAACATGGCAGATTTGATGCGAGTATCGTTTTTCTTCTCAATGTCTTTTGCGATACGGTAATAGATGTAGTCACGGAAATACACATGAGCAAGGCCAGACCAAAGCTTCTCTTGAGTTGCCAGCGATACCGGTAGTTCTTTCAATGATTCATAGACGATTTTTACGTTTTCGTAATCACTAACTAAGTAATCTTCACCCCTATGTAATTCGGGCTTCTCAAACTCAATCTTCGACTCTAGTAATCTTCCTTCTTGGCTTAAGTAAGCATCAAACCAAGCATCATCCCTTCTATAGTAGTGCTCTTTATAGGTTTCGAAGTTTACACGAAGGTCTTGCAAGGCGTCTTCAGATAAAAATTTGATTTTCATTGATTATTCCATCCCTTCGTTTAGTTTTTGGATTTCGTTGAATGCTTTTTCTAATGGGTTTTGTAGGACCATTTGAGCAGCTCTTAGAACTGGAGTGGTTCCATCAATAACTTGCGTTAATGGAATGTTGTTCTTTTTGAAGATTTGCTCAAGGACTTGGTACCATTTGTATTCGCTGTAGTCCGCGCTATCTTCCTTTAATATATAGAATACTTCAATTAAACTAGGCAAAATCACCATTGAAAGGATCGTTTCTTTTAGGCGCGAACCTGCATTGATTGCATATTGATCGTAAATCGCCTTTGGTAACTCGATAATAATTTGTGGTGAGTTCAGTGAAACGACCAATTCTTTTGCGCTTTCTGAACGACGGATCGTTACAATTGAAGGCAAGTTTTGGGATTCTTCGTCTAATTCATGTAAAGTGACCTCTACTGCTTCACCAAGAGCTAGTATATTTCCCTTCTCGTAGGTGATAGTTGCATCGGTGTAGAAATCATTCAGATTTGGATTTGTATATTCTTCGATTGTTTCATTGGCCAAGATAAATGGATGTACATCGATTTTTCCGCGCAGATGATTTTCATTGATTGTAGCCACAATTTTCGTTTCTTCAGATTGATAGATTTTACGGAAACTTGTTTGTGGACACTCTACGTGCAAAGCATATTTCGCTTTTCCTTCATTTATTAGGCTAGTTATCTTTTGATCCTGTAAATTGCAATGTAGATTGATATAAAGTTGGCCAAATGTTTTCTGTGCTTCTACTCTTGTTTCAAATGCTGAGCCCTTGTAGTCATCGTTTTCCGGTGAAAGCACTGGGTAAGGAAATGAGTTATTAAACTTCATATAGCTCCACCTCCAGTACGCAATATTGCTCGTAATCTACCTTTACTTGAATGTTTTTTGGCTTTTTCCCTGATAAGTTCTTGAAGCGAACAATATTTTTATCAATCTTGTTACTTCAATGTCGTTTGATTTGATATCAATGATTGGCAAGATATAGTCACTTTGTTCACCAGATACCTTAAATTCTAGTTTCCCTTTTTCAAATTTCTTATCAGGTTTGATGTTTACACGATAGAGTCCTTCATTCTTTTGAAGGCAAACGTAACGTGTCTCCACATCAATGGGTTTATTTTTCTCTTTTTCGCCTTTAACTTCTTTTGCTCCACCATCACCTTCAGCAGAAGGGCCTTGTTCTCCGTGATTATTTCCAGTTCCGCCGCCTTCACCAAGACCTGTATCACGTTCTTCATTTGAGTGGCCAGCTTGATCTCCATCTGGAGTAATGCCCGCTTCTTCAAGCGTATCTTCGAAGTCTTCGGTACGCTGTTTTTTCTTTAATTTCTTCTTTGGCTTTTCCTTTTTCTTTTGGGCAATAGATTTAATTTTCAGTGTGAGCGATTCTTTCTTATCATCGCCTTCACCTTCTACAGTTGTTGTGTCAGGTAGGAAATCACTTAGACCAAAGGCATCCATCGAATCAGTTGCTTCTGCCTGGAAATATTGCTGAACGGTTTCTTTAACGAATTTACGTAGATCACTGAAGGCGTCTTTTGCTTCATTTGGTGCTTCTTCAAATCGATTTGGCTCCCATCCAGTGTGTGCTGGGTTTTCCATCTTCTTAAACACCTGGTTCATGTGCTTACCAGTGATGATAAGAATCCCTGTAAATGAAATACTTCCACTAATCCGATTCTGCTCAAATAAACGCATTCCCGCTTTACGCGTCATTAATACTCGACGATTCAGGTCTTCCCCTTTCATGATGTAAAGGGTTGCTTCGCCATCTTCGAAATTACCAATCTTTTTATACGACTTAGACGGATAAGGAATCTGAATACTATCCTCTGAAGTTAGCAATCTAAAGTAGTTCTTCACATGACGATAATCATCATTATCATCAAGCTGTGAAATGAATGAGCAGATGTTTTCGTGCGAAATAATTTCATCTTCCACTTTCACGACTAACTTGTTTTGCCAGATGGTGATGAAGAAATTGAAGATGACGGAATTACGAATGGTCTCTACCCAATCTTGATCTTTCGGTTCGAAAGCTGACACGAAGATGTCAGTTCCAGTTTCGGCACGATTGAAATTAGAGTCTAAGTTGATTAGTCCTGGGATAGCCGTTGAGTTTGGGTCGTTTGTGAAATAACCCGTTCCTAACGTTATGTGGCCAGGCTCCTTTTCAAAGGACATGATATTCGCTACACCAATGTGAGATTGGTAGTTTGATAAGTCTTGTGATGAGTAAAACAGAATACGTAGCTTCGAGTTCGCAAACGGCGCCGACTTCCCAATTCCAAAACTTCCGCCTGAACTGTCACCTTTGTTTGAAGAACCTGCTTCTCTTACAAGTGAACTCCAAGGTGTACCAAGCTCTCCTGTTTGTGCACCCTCTAATCCTTTAGTGTTAAAATCGCTAATTCTTAAGAACTGTATTTCGTCTTCATTTAATATGTATTTTGCTTGCGCGACAAATTGTTCTGATTTCGGGTTTTTACCCTTCCAAGTCGTTTCGCTTTTATCGAATGCTTCTAATAACTCTGAGCGTTGCGGAAATTGATTTCTTGGTAATTTGAAACTTTTGAACTCCACTACAACCGGTTTCGTTTCGTCTTTTATAGCGTCCAATGAGTTCTGACAAATTTCTCGCGTCAACGAATCCAATTCATTCCCTTTAAACGTCTCAATCCCCGCATTATTGATGGAATTAATCGTCCCCCCAGCCGCAGCTGGAAAATTCCAATATGATTGCATGCCAATCCCCTTTCCTACTAACTTACTATGACTATTGTAATATTATAACAGGTTTGGAGCGTGGGTTGGTTGGTGGAAAACAGGGAGGGATGGGAAAAGATGTGGGTATGTGATTGTTTTTGAGTATGGGATGGGGGAATTTGAGCTTCTAGTCCATATATTAAAATTCTGATTTTCATACTCGA
>Ga0182747_1001713_pt1 | contig 16514 bp, 22 predicted proteins | sample eDN3rd30CBELigBY_FD_128526 | JGI IMG/M metagenome (GOLD analysis project Ga0182747, IMG submission 128526) | Enriched backyard soil microbial communities from Emeryville, California, USA - eDNA 3rd pass 30_C BE-Lig BY (version 2) (version 2) | ecosystem: Environmental > Terrestrial > Soil >...
ATCGATAATCTGCAGCGCCGTGCCAAGGCCTTTGGCTTTGTGCTGCAGGAGGTCACTGCTGACGCTTCCCCGAGCGCTGTTTCTTAGGAAGCCATCGGCATCTTCGCGGAGGTGCCGAAATGAGGTTTGGCTTCATCGAGCAGCATGCCCGCACCTGGCCGGTGCGGCTCATGTGCCGCGTGCTCGGGGTGTCCGCCAGTGGCTATTACGCCTAGCGGTCTCGGCCGGAGAGCCAAAGGACGATGGCGAACCGGCGCCTGCTGCAGGCGGTGCAGCGGCTCCATGCTCGTCACCAGGGTCGCTACGGCAGCCCGAGGATGCACGTGGCCTTGCGAGCCGAGGGGCATCGGGTCAGCCGCGGCCGGGTCGAACGGCTGATGCGCCGGCATGGCATACGTGCCCTGGCTCGCCGCCGCTTCCGGCCCGCCACGACCGACAGTCGTCACATGCTACCAATTGCGCCGAACCTGTTGCAGCAGAAGTTCACGGCATCGGGACCCAACCGCGTGTGGCTGGCCGACATCACGTACATTCCAACCGGTGAGGGCTGGCTCTACCTGGCGGCCGTGCTGGACCTGGCCACGCGCAAGGTGGTGGGTTGGGCGATGCGTGATCATATGCGCACCGAGTTGACCCTTGGCGCTCTGATCATGGCCGCCCAGCGGCAACGGCCGGGTCCTGGACTCATTCATCATTCGGATCGCGGGAGTCAGTATGCGGCCGAGGCCTATGCCCAACAACTGGCTCTGATGAAGGCGAAGGCGTCAATGAGCCGGACGGGCTGTTGTTACGACAATGCCCCGATGGAGTCGTTCTTCCATTCCTTGAAGGTCGAGCTGGTCCATCAGCGGAGCTGGGCGACCCGCGAAGAGGCCCGGCGGGATCTGTTCGGCTACATCGAGGGCTACTACAATCGGCAGCGCATTCACTCGGCGCTCGGGTATCTCACGCCCGAGCAAGCCGAGCGGACAGCAAGCTAACCCGGTGTCCACTTAATCGAGGGAAGATCAAGGCGACCCAAGCCACGCCGGGTGAGCCAGGCCGCCACAGTGGAGCTGGCGAGGTTGAGCTTGCCGGCAATCTCCTCAGCGGTGAGCCGGTATTCCCGCCGGAGGTGCTCGATCACGCCAATCCAGTACGCGCCCGTGTGATTGGCCACTGTCCTGGGACGGGACGAGCGGTTTTCCAGTCCGCTTGGCCCTTCCGCCCTGTAGCGGGCCAGCCACTTGCGAGCGGTGCGCTCGCTGACGCCGAAGCCTCGGGCCACCTCTCGGACAGGCTGGCCGTCTTCCAAGACGCGGCGGATCATTTCCGCTCGACCCAAGCGGGTGGTGCGGGCATTCTGGTGCGGGTTGTTCATCTCTCAGGTCCATGGGGTGAATCGTGTGGCAACGACCACCTTCAGGCCCTCAGACGGGATGAACAACCTCCTCAGATCTCACAACTAGCTAGGCTGGGTCATTTCGTGACGAGGACGCTTGATTTAAAAATGAAAATGTATCTAAATGCAACGCTGCATTCAGTCGTGCATTCCGTACGGTATAACGGGCTGCCAACAGAGGGAGAAAAACGCATGCCACAATCCATATCTCGTAGAACCTTGTTGAAGGCGTCCGCATCCGTAGGCGGTGTTCTTGCCGCGCCAAGTTTACTAAGGCGGGCCTGGGCCGCTGAGCCATTCACGGTGCGAGTCCCTGGCGGCTATGGCAATATCTGGAACAAGGCCTTTTTCGAGCCATTTAAAAAAGACACTGGAATCCAGGCAGTTGCTGTAGTTTCCAAAGACTTCCCTTATAATGAGTTTAAAATATCCGTGGAGACAGGCGCCTATCGCTGGAGTATGGCGGCAGGCATCACGAAAGAGCTATATTACCGACTGAATGACGGCGGCTATCTCGAGCCAATCGATACGAATACTCCTGAAATAACATCAAGAGGCGAAGGGAACTATACTTCCAATTGGCTTCCCTATGGTCTATACTGCCTTGCGCTCGCTTATCGGCCAGAGAGCTTCCCCAACGGAATTAAGACTTTTCGCGATATGTGGAACGTAGCGTCCTTTCCTGGACGCCGCGCATTGCGCAAGCGTTCAGTCGACGCAATCGAGATGGCCGCTCGAGGAGCAGGAATCGCGCCGTCAGAGATTTACAAAGTCCTGTCTACTGAGGAGGGCTGGAGTCGAGTATTCGATAGTCTCCAGCAGATTCGACCACATATTGATGTCTGGTGGGAATCTGATGCGCAAATGGATCAACTAATAGGCAGCGGTGACTTAGAGATTTTCCCAATCTCAAGCCAGCGAGCACAGAAACTGAAGAACGATGGCGCAAGTATCACAATCGAGTATAACGAGGGGTATTATACAACGCAGGGCTGGGCTATTCCTCGAGGAAGTCCTCATGCCGACATTGCGCGAGAGTTTATAAAGTTCGCCTCCCGCGCAGAATGCGAGGCCGAGTTCATGAAGGCGACCCTAATGGGGCCTATGAACCCACGAGCGTTTGAACTTATTCCCCCAGAAGTTGCAAGGACTTTACCGACCTATCCCGAAAATCTCTCTAAGATGGTCGAGCTAAATGCCCAGTTCTGGCTTCGCAATATTGACAAGGCAACTGCTCGCTTCGAGGCTTGGCTCCTAAAAAGCTAAGTGTCCGAGCGCACTGTGCGAACCAGTGGGTCGGTTCGCGATGACCCACTGATCCAATAGAGTGAGCCTCGCGGTGACCGCTGAACCGCCTCATAATTGGCTGGAACTTTGTATGACTTCGGACCTGTGACTTTAAGAGGCCTTTGAGATAAGCGACCATCTCGCAGAGAAGGCATAGACACGGGTTTGCAGCAAAATCTCGGTCCACCTTAGGCAACTGCTCCTTAGTGAGCGGTCGTAGGAACTACTATCTAACAAGCAGAGGGAATAAATTTTGATGAGAGCCGTTCAGTCAAATCGTAGTGATAGTTCAAGAACAAGTCGTGAGCACGATGGAAGTTCCGTCAACGAGAAGAGCTCCCACTCAGAGATCGATAAGAGCGTCAGAGCAATCCACACTCCGAAGCTTCGTCTTGAGAATGTCACAAAGAGCTACGGTGCAGTGTCCGCACTCCGTCCAACAAGTTTAGATGTCCCTGCTGGTGAGTTCTTAACAATCCTTGGTCCGTCAGGCTCTGGCAAGACCACACTTCTCCAAATGCTTGCAGGCTTAGTAACCGTTGATGAAGGAGATATTTGGCTCGACGGAAAGCGGGCAACCCATTCCCCTCCCCACGAGAGAGGAATTGGCATGGTCTTCCAGAACTACGCTCTCTTCCCGCACCTCACGGTGGCACAAAACATTTCCTTCCCATTGGAAATGCGAGGGTTCACTCAGTCGGAAATTCAAGAGCGTGTACGGAAGATTCTTGAGGTCGTGAAGTTATCACACGCCGCCGATCGGTTGCCACAACAGCTATCTGGTGGACAACAACAGCGCATCGCGTTCGCGCGGTGCGCGGTCTACCAGCCGCCAATTATTCTGATGGATGAGCCACTTGGTGCTCTCGACAAGCGCCTGCGAGATCAAATGCAGACAGAGATCCGCCGGATCCACAAGGAATTGAAAGCAACGATACTGTACGTTACGCACGACCAAGAAGAGGCGATGTCGATGTCGGATCGCATATGTCTTATGAATGATGGGCGGATCGAACAGATCGGCACTCCATTGGACATTTATTTCCGACCTCAAACCATTTTCGCCGCAGAGTTTGTCGGGACGGCTAACGTGCTCGGCGGCACGATCCACAGTATCTCCCACGACACGATGACGATCCGTCATTCGGGACAAGCAACAATCAGGGCAAGACTCAGGTCGGGCAATCATTGGTCAGTGGGTGATAGAGTCGCGACAATAACCCGGCCCGAAAACGTGCGGGTACTAACGCAGGATGAAACGGCAGAGAACGAACTTAGTGTCGTCATTGAGGATGCCATGATGATTGGACCATTTACAAAAATTCATATGCAAACTTCTGATAATGTTGCCGTTTCTGCGCTGACCGTTTCAATCGATAAAGAGGGTGCCTTCAGACAGGGCGATCGAGTGCGGATCGGATGGGATATAAATAACACCGTTGCCTTGGCTGATAGGAGCAAGCAGTAATGACCACTAGCACCCTCACACTTTCACGGAATAGACGGCGCAAACAAGCGACCTTACCGCAATGGCCGCTGGTCCCAGCAGTCGCATTCATCGTAGTTCTATTCGTAATTCCGGTATCGCAACTATTGTTTCTTGGCTTCTATGACAATAGAGGATACTTCACTTTTGCTAATTACCTGAGAATATTTGAGGACTCTAGCTATCTCAATGTCCTCATCAATACTTTCTCTTATGCAACCTGGACAACACTGTTTTGTGTTGCACTCGCTTATCCCATCGCATACTTGATCGCTACAAGTTCGCCTGTCTGGCGAAGCTCGATACTGATATGGGTTCTAGTCCCTCTGTGGACTAGTTTTCTTGTGCGCGTTCTAGCATGGATGGTCATTTTAGGCCGCAAGGGGGTCATAAATTATTATCTGACGAAGCTGGGATTTCCGTCTCTCGATCTTCTATATAACTTCCTAGGCGTTATGGTCGGATCGATTCACGCCCTAATGCCAATAGCAGTGCTAATGATGTTATCGGTTATGCTCAATATCGATAATAACCTAGTTCGAGCTGCTTCGACGCTCGGAGCGCCAAGTTCGGTTGTCTTTTGGAGAGTTTACTTTCCTCTTTCCTTGCCCGGCGTTATTTCCAGCGCGTTGATGGTTTACGTTACTTCGCTGGGCTTTTTTATCGCACCCCAGCTCCTTGGCGGCCCCTCAGATATTATGTTAGCTCAAGTAATAATTGTGCAGCTAGAACAAACGCTCAATTGGAACTTTGCAGCAGCGTTGAGCATGATTCTCCTCATTGTCACAATGCTAATAATATTTTTATTCAATAAAGTCTTTGGATTGTCTGTGCTTACCGGCGAAGCTAGCAAAGCGAATCTGAAAACTCAGCGGAAGCCAAGCTTATTGAGTATAAGGATACTCAACAGCATTGGTTGGACTTTTAACGTTCCCTCACAATACGCACGGTCTATTTTTAAGCATAAGAGAAGGAAAGACCGCAATCGCAGAGCGTTACTCAAAATTTTTGGGGTCTTAGCAGTGCTATTCCTTGCTGCACCTACGTTTTTCCTCATCCCTGTCTCGTTTTCGGAAAATCGCTTTCTGGCATGGCCTCCGACATCATTTACTTGGCAATGGTATGAGGCCTATTTTGACTCGCCAATTTGGCGCGATGCGACGATCCGGTCGCTTTGGGTGGGGTTTGCTACTGCATGTCTATCCATGATACTAGGCGTACCCGCTGCATTTGTACTGGTTCGGCAGCATGTTCCGTGGAAGGCAGTCATTGTTGGTACGATGCTTCTACCAATGGTTCTGCCTCACATTATTATCGCAGTCGGCTTATTCTACCTCTACTCTAACATTGGATTGGTTGGCACAAGTATTGGATTAATTATCGGGAATGCTATATTCTCACTGCCGTACGTCGTTATAACAATGATGACCGTGCTTAAGAACTATGACATGCGCCTCGACCTAGCATCCTGGACTCTTGGGGCAACAAAAATTGTGACATTCAGGAGAATTACCCTTCCCCTTCTGAAAGCCGGCTGTGTCACAGCATTTCTATTCTCCTTCGTGAAAGCTGTAGATGAGCTTTCGATCGCACTATTTGTGGCCGATGCTAAAAGTACACTCTTGCCAAAGCAGCTTTGGCAGGAAATAAGCTATAAAATAGATCCCTCGTTAGCAGCCATTTCTACACTGATCCTCATTTTCGTTGCCGGCACAATAATGATTGTGCAAGCACTTAGTGCAATAAGAGCCCGTGTTTAGTTGGAACAAGACCTAGTCTCTTTGTCTCGTTGAGACGGAGCTAGTTCGTAGGACATACTAAGCTTTGAAATGGGAGATCGGGGAGTTGTTCATTCCCTTGAAGGATCTGAAGGTGGCCGCCGTCAGACGGGTCAGTCAGGACACTGAGGAATGAACAACTAGCCTCGCTTCGATTTTATATCGCGCGGTTTTAGGGGCCGTCGGATTTTCTGTGTCAGGGCCGGATTCATCATCCGTAACCGGCCGAGTTAGTCCGTAAGCGGTAAGCTGACCACATCTGGCGCGGCGCGATGTGATGAGCGATTTCTCCTGACACAGAAGCAAGGAGCTTTCGGTGTCAGTTACTATGTCTGCGCCTATGTCTGAAGATAGAAGTTTCCATGTCCTGGAAGCCATCCCCAGCCGCCTGGAGGTTGCTCCCGACGTAAGCATACGGTGAGGGCCGCAGGGTGAAGGATCAGGCGCCGGACAGCTTGGAGTTGGTCTTGTCGTTCTGCTCCTTGATCATCTCGCGGAGCATCTCGATGCCAGCCAGAGTAAAGGCACGGGTTTGGCCATCGTTGATGTCGTAGATCCACAACGCCCCGTCTTCGGGCTCCAGCTCATCCGAGAGATCCCAGAGCAGGTCTTCATCCCGCTCCAGCATCTGAGCGACATACCCGATGGTGAAGACATGCGAGATCGCGGCCATCGTCAGGCGGCCACTGCTTGCTGGTTCATGCTTTTCCATTCCCAGGGTAGCAGCTCGGGCAACCGGCTCTGGGGCGTGCCGGCAATCCGGGCCAGCACATCCGCCAGCCAGGCCAGCGGATCAACATCATTGAGCTTCGCGGTCGTAATCAGTGTCGTCATCGCCGCGGCTCGCGCGGCTCCACGTTCCGAGCCCGCAAACAACCAGGCCTTACGGCCGAGGGCAAACCCGCGCAGCGCCCGCTCGGCGGCATTGTTGGTCAGGCAGATGCGGCCGTCCTCGACAAAGCCCGCAAAGCGCTCCCAACGCCGCAGCATGTAATCGATCGGTTGCAGGACCAGGGCCGAGCGCGACAGGCGCGAACGCTCAACCCGCAGCCACTCTTCCAGATCCTCAAGAAGCGGCGCGCTCTGCTCCTGCCGGACCCGCCGACGCTCCTCGGCGCTCAAGCCGTTGATCGTGCGCTCGATCGCAAACAGCGCATCGATGCGTTTGACCGCCTCCAGCGCAATCGGCGAGATCGCCGGCGCCTTCCGGCCGCGCCGGGCATTCGCCGCGATGTCGGCCAGCTCGAAGAACTGCCGGCGCGCATGCGCCCAACACAGAGCGGGTGTGATCGGTCCCTGCGGGCGTACGGGATCGTAGAGCCCGTTGTAGCCACTGTAAGCATCCGCCTGCAGAATTCCGCGAAAGCCCTGAAGATGCCGGGCGGGATGTTCGTGCCGGCGATCGCGCGAGGCATAGTAGAGGGCTGCCGGCGGGGCCCGGCCGCCAAAGGGGCGATCATTGCGCACATAGGTCCAGATGTGCCCCTTCACCGTCTGGCCCTTGGCCAGGATCGGCACCGTGGTGTCATCCCCATGCAGCCGCTCGGCCGCCAGAACATGAGCCTCAATCAAGGCATGAAGCGGCTGCAGCGCTAGGGTGCAGGCCCCGACCTGATCGGCCAGCGTCGACACGCTCAGGTCGATGCCCTCACGGGAATAGCGCTCACTCTGCCGGCTGAGCGGCTGGTGCTGGCCGAACTTCTCGAACAGGATCTGAGCCAGCAGGTTCGGCCCGGCAAAGCCGCGCGGTGTGACGTGGAAGGGCGCTGGTGGCTGGGTGATGATCTCGCAGGCCCGGCACGAGAAGCGCTCGCGCACGGTCTGGATCACCTTCCACTGGCGCGGGATCACCTCCAGGGTCTCGGTGATGTCCTCGCCCAGCTTCGATAGTTTGGACGAGCCGCAGCAGGGGCAGCTCTCAGGGGCCGGGATGACGACCCGCTCGCGCGGCAGATGCTCGGGAAAGGGCTTGCGCACGGGGTGCCGGCGTTGGATGGACTTCACCGTCTGCGTTTGCGCCGCGGCTGTCTCGGCCGCCAGCTCGTCTTCGGTCGCGGCGGCCTCAAGGTCTTCCAGCTGCAGTTCCATCTGCTCGAGAAGGCGGGCCTTGCGCTCCGAGCTTCTGCCATAGAGTTCGCGCCGCAGCTTCTCAATCTGGAGCTTGAGATGGGCGATCAGGGCCTGCGTGCTGGAGGTCTCCGCCTGAGCCCGGGCCGCCACCGCTTCGGCCTGAAGGCGTGCGGCACGCTCAGCGCGGATCATCGCATGGGCGGCGGCCAGATCGGACGGGAGAGATTCAGGTTCAGGCGTCACGGATCCAAGTGAATCACAGCCCGTGGCAATTGCAACCAGGGAATGGTCACCCGACTGATGTCGGACGCCAGGTCTGTTGCGGATTGCGCCAGTCGATGCCTTCCAACAGATAGCCGAGTTGAGCGGAGGTGATCGCCACCGTTCCGTCCGCCGGCGAGGGCCACAGGAAACGGCCTCTCTCCAATCGCTTCGTGAACAAACACGCGCCCTGGCCGTCATGCCAGATGATCTTGATGAGATCACCCCTGCGTCCGCGAAAGACAAACAGATGCCCGTTGAGCGGATCACGGCGCAGGATCTCCTGCACCTGCAGTGCGAGACCGGGAAAGCCCTTCCTCATATCGGTGTGGCCGGTGGCCAGCCACACGCGCACGCCAGTCGGCACCGGGATCATCGCAGCCCCTCCAGAATGCGCACAACTCGCACGAGGGTCTGCTCGTCGCACTCCCGGCTCACCAGAATGCGCCAGCCGGTCGGGCTGACGATCTCGATGGGAGGGCAGCCGGGCTCTGGCTTGATCGCCGGCGGATCCAGCACGATCTGTGCGGGCACGAACCCAGGCTCGGCACCGAGCCGTCCTTCGCGATAGGCCTTGCGCCAGGCGAACAGAAGCTGGTTCGAGATGCCATGCCGACGCGCGGTGGCCGATGCCAAGCGTGGAGCCGACAGGCTCTCCACAACGATGCGGATCTTCTCACTCTCGGACCAACGCCGACGACGGCCCGTGTCGACGATCTCGAGGCGGGTGATTTGATGACTGTCAGTACGGATATCCATACCGACAGTCAGCGCGGAAGCGATCACTCTCGCAAGGCGGCCGTCGGCGAATGCTTACCTCCCGACCGGCCCCGCCGGCGCTGGTCGGTTGAAGCCAAGATGGCTCTCATCGAGGAGACCCTGAAGCCTGGAGCCAATGTCTCGGCCATCGCACGGCAAGCCGGAATATCGCCGGCACAGCTCTTCGGCTGGCGCCGCAAAGCGCTGGACACTGGTATCGTCCGACGCGACGAGCCGGAGGTGCCACTTGGATTTGTCGAAGTCACGCCGACGTCCTCCTCGATGATTGAGATCGTTGTCGCTGACGTGGTGGTTTGCGTTGGCGCTGATATTGATCAGATCCATCTGGTCAGAATCCTCCGAGCGGTGCGCCAGGCATGATCCCGGCCGGCGTGAAGGTATTCCTGGCTAGTCATCCGTAAGCACTTGATGTGCGCCCTCTTGTGAGAGCGACGTTTGCGCGTGACGTTCTGACCTTAAGATTAGCTTTAAGGTCAGTAGGTCGATGCAGATCGAGGTTCTCGGCACTGAGCGCCGGCGGCGCTGGAGCTTTCAAGACAAACTCCGAATCGTGGAAGAGACGCTGCATCTGGGTGTGACGGTGACTGAGGTGGCGCGCCGCCACGGGCTCGCGCCCAGCGTGGTCTTCACCTGGCGCCGGCTGGCCTGCGAGGGACGGCTCGGCGACACCGGTCCTGTCTTCATGCCGGTCGAGATCACCCCTGTCCCGGCGCACACCGCGCCGGCAGCATCCCCACCGCGGCGCACCGGCTTGATCGAGATCGTCCTGGGCCGTGGGCGACGCATTCGCGTGGACCGCGAGGTCGATGCCGAGGCGCTCCGGCGGGTTCTGCAGGTGGTGGAGAGCCTGGCATGATCCCGGTGCCGACCGGCACGCGCGTGTGGCTGGCCACCGGGCACACTGATATCCGCAAGGGCTTCGGTGGCCTCTCGCTGCTCGTGCAGGGGGCGCTCAAACGTGATCCGCATTCGGGCAATCTGTTTGTCTTCCGGGGACGCCGAGGCGATCTGATCAAGGTCCTCTGGTACGACGGCCAGGGCCTGTGTTTGTTCTCGAAGCGGATTGATCGGGGTCGTTTCCTATGGCCCTCGCCGGCTGACGGCACCGTGTCGATTTCCACCGCGCAGTTAGGCTATCTGCTCGAAGGGTTGGAGTGATACCCCGTCTAATCATGGCGATGCTCCCTCAGATCGAGTTGATGAATGGTGCCGGCGCGCAGCGCACGGATGGCCTCCAAGGCATCCGCCGCGTCAGGGATGAGATAGCGCCCTGACGCTTCGCGCATCGTCTGAAGTATGCCGCGCCGCAGCCGCTCGCACAGCCATTTGCGCGGAACTCCCAATCGTTCCACAACCTGCGTAACGGTCAAGCAGCCAGGCACGACTGGCCACCGGGTCTGGCGCCGCGCCACCGTAATGCCATGCCGCCGCCGAATGCCGCGGACCGTGTTGACCAGAACCCCATTCTAAAGCCCAGGTGAACGATATTCCTCCGCCGTCAGCGCGGAGCCGATCGTGCCGCCGTCATGCTCACCCTCATCACGACCTGTCGTCTCAACGATGTTGATCCAAAAGCCTAGAATACTCTCAAATGAGCACCTTAATGTCATGGTGTAATAAAGGGCGTGACCCAAATTTTGAGAGCTATTCTCTCCTAGACCGTGGAAGCGATTCCTGCGGGGTTTCAGTATATATTTCTATAATGCTGTTGCGAATTATTTCTGCAATCTGATCATGACGTCGGGATATGTGTGACGCTATGAGTGAAGCGCATCCTTCTGCGTCACGTTTCTTGAGTAGCTTTATGAGTGCGAGATGGTTTTCCAGACCAGCACGGCGCGCTTTGGCGTCTATCCAACGCACAAAGTGGATGCGACTGTTAACATGTTCTAAGATCCGTACGATCTCGTTGTTCTTCGTCAAGTGAGCAAGACGGATGTGAAATTCTTCATCTAAACGCAAAAGTTCAACAGCCCGCCTTTCGTCCTCAACCTCCTCCCGAGTTCCCTTTACGAAATTCTCAAGATCTCTTATTTCCTCCACCGAGGCGCGCTGGCAGACGAGACGCACTATCTGTTGCTCAAGTGCACAACGCAGTTCATAAAGGTTCATAATTTGTTCTGCGTCTAATGAGCGTCGATAGAAGCCCTTATTCTGACGGGAAGTCAGGAAACCTTCTATGACGAGTCGACTTAATGCTTCACGCACAGGTGTTCTGCTCACGTTTAGTTTTTTTGCCAGCTCGACTTCATTAATCCTTTCGCCAGGGCGAAATTGATACGTGATTGCCATCCACTTAATTTCATCATAAGCGCGTTGAGCCGACGACAAATTGCTCGCCGAGTCTTGATTACTGGTAGAGGAAATCGGCACTATCCCCGTCTGTGCGCTTTTTTGTATCATGGCCTACTCACTCCGATGGTCAATTTATCAATGATAATAACCTCACTACATATCGGAAGTGTAGGCATCAAGTCAGCACTAGGTAGCGTAAAAGGATTTAATGAGAATGGAGCTCAGGACAAGGACGATGAACGAGCCGTGCTTCTTATCGGTCTTTTCAGTGGGGCTTTGGCCATTCCAGGCGGGGAAGCATGCGGCGTCTGTGAGGCGGTTTAGCAGAGCCCGCCGGATTTTCACCTGATCCCGGTCGTGCCGGGACGCCTCAAAACTAGCGCTCCACACTTGAGCTCGGACGATTGCTGAGATGGACAATCCCTGACGATGGAGGTCCAGGATCATAGGCAATTCTCCAAGCTGGATCACCGGCACCGCTCCCATCCGAACTGTCTCGGAGAGGATCATTGGCGACGGCGGGAGCGCCTACACGGCCAGAGCACGCCTCTGGACGTGTAGGCAGGGGCATCAGCTAAGGAATATTTCGAAGCCCACAATCAGGCAGTATTCAGGTTCTCCCGCAAAGGGCGTGTTGCCTCACGTAATTTTGCTACCGTCTGCCTCATCCGGAATGTTACCCACTCGCCCAGCCTGAGGGATCTTGAGCAACATATAGTGTTGGGCTGCTGGCCCCTCCGATGAGCCGCTGCACGGCTTGTTGTCGCCAAGCCCTGACCCGCTTCTGAAGCGTGTAAAGCTGTCGCAAGCTGTATCGTCCGGGGTCGGCCGCGCACCGACTCCACCCATGTGCTTGGGGCAGTGCGCTCTCTGAACCGTCTCGAGTGCGTAACCGAGACCCTGCGGGCTGCTCTCAATCCCTTGGCGACAGCGGCTCCCGAGTGGCTGCGCAGGCAAGCCGATCCGGCTTGGCTGGAGCGATATGACCGGCGGGCTGGCGATCATGAGGTGCCGCAAGGCGAGGCGAAGCGGCGCGCTCATGCCGAGCAGATCGGTCGCGACGGTCATCAGTTGCTTGCGGCCATCATGGCTCCTGATGCGCCGCTATGGCTGCGGCAGATCCCGGCCGTTGAGTTGTTGTGGCAGGCGTGGCTTCAGAACTTCTCCATCATTGGCGATTCCCCGGCCGTCGGACCTGAGGTCGCCCCCTTGGTGCGATGGCGGACCGACCAGGAGGGGTTTCCACCCTCCTTACTGATGGTCGCCTCGCCCTACGATCCGGAGGTGCACTACGCCAGGAAGCAATCCACGATCTGGATCGGCTACAAGGTCCATCTGACCGAGACGTGCGACGAGGACGGACCACACCTGATCACGCATGTGGAGACCACGCCGGCACCCGTCGTTGATCGCAATGCGCTCGAAGACATCCATGCGGCGCTCGAAGCCAAGGGCCTGCTGCCCGACACCCATCTGGCCGACGCCGGCTATGTCGCGGCCGACCAGCTTGTCGCCAGCCGGAAGAAAGGCGTCACGCTTTTAGGGCCGGCTCCCAAGGATTATCAGTGGCAGGCCCGTTCAGGAGAAGGCTTCACGGTGCAGGACTTCCTCCTCGATTGGGACCGGGAAGTGGCGACCTGCCCGGCAGGGCATCAGAGCAAGAGCTGGGCTCCCGATTACCATCAGGGGCGAACCGCGTTCAAAGTTCGCTTCTCGACGACAGATTGTCGACCTTGTCCCCTGAAGACACAGTGTACCCGAAGCGGGCGGCGACTGCTCACGCTCCGACCACGCGAGGAACACGAGACGCTGGAGGCGGCTCGCCAGCGCGAGGAGCAGCTTGCCTTCTCAAAAGAGTATCGGCAGCGCGCCGGCATTGAGGGAACGATCTCGGCTGGGGTCCGGGTCCTGCACCTGCGGCGTTCCCGCTACATCGGGTTGGCTAAGACGCATCTCCAGCATGTGCTGATGGCGGCGGCCATGAACCTCATTCGGCTTGGTGCATGGCTCGCGGGTACGCCACTTGCACGAACCCGCCAATCCGCTTTCACCAAGCTCATGATGGCTCCCACTCCTGCGTGATGAATTCGCCAGCAGTATCCTTACGGGGCGCACTCCGCTCCATGAACCCCAAAAACCTTCCTTGCGATGTCGAAGCGCCGGCATTGGCCCGAAGTTTCCTGGGCTCGCCCTCTTGCCGGGGGGCGCGTGACTTACCGGATGCACCATTTAGAATTGGTATTGTATTTTTTGCCCAGCTGTGCATTCTGATGTGCATTCACTAATGAAGGCAGTGCGTGGCGCATAATGCCATTTTATGGGTTAGAGAAATGACGCGGAAACATATAAAGCTTGGGGTGATGGTACCTATCTCTGGTGTGCACTACGGTGGCTGGCGACATCCGCTCTCACAGCCTGAGCGAGCTACGGATATCGAGTATTACGGCGAGATCGCGCGCAAGGCGGAGGCAGGAAAGCTTGACGTCATATTTTTAGCGGACAGTATTGCGCTTTACGAGGGGACAGCTGAGGAACAGGATCGGGCAAAGCACGCCTTGATGCGAGCAGAGCCTAAAAGACTCTTGGAGCCTCTGACACTACTGTCCGCGCTATCAACTATGACTAGGCATATCGGACTAGCAAGCACCGCAACAACAACTTACAACGAGCCCTACACAATCGCTAGGTTGTTTGCTTCGCTTGACCATATCAGTAATGGGCGTGCTGGCTGGAATGTAGTGACCTCGGCGAATGTAGCTGAAGCCCACAACTTCAGCCGCGATTCACATGTTGGCCATGCCGAACGCTACGATCGTGCCCGGGAATTTATGAAAGTTGCGTTGCAACTTTGGGACAGCATAGACGATGGAGCGTTCCTCATCGACAAGGCAACGGGTCTGTACGGGGACGAGAAAAAGGTTCGCCCAATTAATCATCGAGGGAAACATTTCAGTGTGAGAGGGCCGCTCAATGTCCCTCGTCCGCCTCAAGGGCATCCGGTGATCTTCCAGGCCGGGTCCTCTGGGCCCGGAGTTGATCTTGCTGCCGAAACCGCGGATGTCGTTTTCACTGCTCAGCAGACCCTTGATTCAGGGAAGCGGTTTTACTCAAGTGTTAAGGAGCGTGCAGCGGCATTCGGGCGTAATAAGACTGCGCCGAAAATTATGCCGGGCATTGTAACTTATGTTGCAGGAACGGAGGCCGAGGCAAAGGCAAAGTATGACCTCATCAATGAACTGGTCGATCCTGAATTCGGCCTATATATGCTTTCTGATCTACTCGGTGGCGTAGATCTTACGCGATATCATCTAGACGGCCCACTTCCGGATGAGATACCTGCATCAAATGGATCTCAAAGCCGTCGCGACATGATCATCAATCTGGCACGGCGCGAGAACCTCACCATTAGGCAGCTTTATCAACGTATCTCTGGAGCAAGTGGCCATAGGACGTTGATTGGGACACCCGAGACAATTGTTGATCAGATGGAGTTGTGGTTCAACGAGAGTGCAGCGGATGGATTCATTGTCTTGCCACCTTCATTGCCCTCAGGGCTCGACGACTTTGTAGATTTGGTTATACCAGAACTTCAGAGGCGAAAACTGTTCAGACGCGAGTACGAAGGAACTACACTGAGAGAGAACCTCGAATTACCGCGTCCAGCCAATACACTTTCTTAATAATTAGTCCTATGGCGCCGCCGGCGTTCAGGCTCCGGCGGCTTCTACTGAGTCGGCCCTAAACCATGCCGTTTGCTCAGGCGGCGCTTGGATTCCAGGGTTCATGGGCAGGATCCGATGGCGCGGTTGAACCCATGAGGGCTGCGAGGAGCCAGGCCACACAAAGCCTGAGCCAGTTCAGGACCAGCCGCAGATTGTGCCCGGCGGCCGCCAGCAGCGCGTTGATCGCATCACCGGCTGCTCCGAGCAGGTGATTGCGTCCCAGCCGCCCGTCCGCCTTCATGTGTCCGATCATCGGCTCGATCGCAGACCGGCGTCGCAGTTCCCGCTTGATCGTCGGCGTCAGACCCCGCCGCTGTCGCGTAATGAACACCCGATCCGTCTTGGCGTAGTCGTGCCAACGATAGCCCTAATCGAACTCATACGGCCGATGCGCCTTGCCTTTGGCGATGCACACCACCTCAGGCGCATGCAGGCTTCTCTATTCGGCCGGTTCAGGTCAAGCGAATTCGGACTGTCTGGCGTCATGGCATTGACTGTCCCGCGGGCTCTCGCTTCTCTCCGGAATCGACGCACCGGTCCTTCCATCATGGGATTAGAAGAATGAAGTGGAACAATCTGTAGAGCGTCCTTTTGCATCCGTTAAAAGCAAGGACAAACCTGCATCCGAACTCGCTTCATTCATCGTCCCGCAGGGGACAGTCGCCCGCTCTGACGCGGGACCTTGGATCCTCCTCCTCAACGGTGTGATGGATCAGATTGGCTGAACCTCCCGAGTCCACCGGAATTCGGTTCCATCAGACCACATGCGATGCAAGATTACGGCTATCCGCCTGGCGAGCGCGATAACGGCCTTCGCCGCTCCACGCCGCTTGGCCACGTTCATTGCCCACGCCTTGAGCCACTACCATCTCGTCACCCGGGTGAGCATGGTTTGCGCAGCTTCGAACAGCAGTGTTCGCATCATACCGTCACCACATAGGGAGATCCAGCCGACCCGTTTGCTCTCGCCAGATTGATGCTGGACCGAAGTCAAGCCGAGGGCAGGACCCACAGCTTTGGAGTTTCGGAACCGAGCCGGAGCGTCGACGGTAGCGACAAAGGCCAGAGAAACCACAGGTCCGACCCCGGGCACCGTCATGAGGCGCCGACAGATGTCGTCCGCGCAATCAGAAGCAGCTTGCGGTGCAGGCTCGCAGAGTGTTCCCGCAGAACCTTGCGGGCATCCAGAAGCGGCTGCATAATCTCGGCCAGATCCGGCATACCCTCGACGAGCTCATGGATCCGCCGGTCGAACCCGACTGTGCCGACCACGCCAACCTTGAGACCAAAGTTGCGCAACAAGCCGCGGATGTCGCTCTCAATAGCGAGAGTGAACCGCGCCGAGTTCTTCGGAGGCTGATTGGCTTGGATTCTATACGGCCACCGGCATGACCTCAAGCTGAGCGTAGTAGGCGGTTTCCGCCTCAGCGGGCGGGATGCTGCCGATGGGCTCG
>Ga0182747_1001718_pt1 | contig 16493 bp, 20 predicted proteins | sample eDN3rd30CBELigBY_FD_128526 | JGI IMG/M metagenome (GOLD analysis project Ga0182747, IMG submission 128526) | Enriched backyard soil microbial communities from Emeryville, California, USA - eDNA 3rd pass 30_C BE-Lig BY (version 2) (version 2) | ecosystem: Environmental > Terrestrial > Soil >...
AGCGCCTTGATCCGCTCGGCATAACGCGCGGCATTGGCGTTGTAGATGGCCTCATTACGCGGATCGGCGGCGACCAGCGCCTTGCGGATATTCTCCACATAGATCACCGCATTGGCAGGTGACATCCAGCTATGCGGGTTGGGTCGGCCAGAATAAGGCCCCTCGGTGATGTTGATGGGGGTGATGCCCTCAGTGAGCACGGCGGAGGGTACGTTCTTCACCCGCTGGAAAAAGCGTTCGAACCAGCGCTCCAGCCCCATGCCGTTCCACAGCACCAGGTCGGCGGCCTGGGCCTTCACCACATCCAACGGGGTGGGCTCGTAGTCGTGGATCTCAGCCCCTGGGCGGGTGATGGATTCCACGATGGCCGCCTCGCCGGCCACGTTCTGCGCCATGTCCTGCAGGATGGTGAAGGTGGTGACGACGCGGATGGGCTTGCTGCCGGCATCCTGCGCCGAGGCCCCGGGCGAGACTCCCAACCATAGCGCCATGCCCAGCACTGCGGCCCCGGCCATGCGCCTCGTCAACCCATGATGCATCCAGCCCCCTCCTGTCGCTTATAGTCGAACTTGAAGCTTTATATTAAAGATATAGCTCATGCTATAATCAAGGAGGAAATTGCAGTGATGAAGCCTGGATCGACCCCTCCGACATGGCGGCGAAGCGCCAGGCATGCGGCTCTGGCAGGCAGGCGGGTCAGGCGAAGCTTCGCTCGAGCCCCTCCACATCCTGTTCACCGCACCAGGTGACGGGCCGTGTCTCAGCGGTGCTCTCGAACTATGTGATGGTGATCGGGCAACTGATGAGGGAGGAAGAAGAGGCTCGGCCCACCGCTTTTGCCCGCCGGCTGGGGTTTCACATGTGACCGCCATCAAGGGCATCACGCGTCTCAGGGCTCGGGACCTCGCCCGCGCGCGGCCTTATCGCAGCGTCTTCCTCACGCCGGAGGGCATGGAACTGGCGCGAACGATAGGCCATCGGCGGGGTATCGTGGCCGCCACGCTCATGAAGCTCGGCGTGACACCGGAGGTCACCCATCAGGATGCCTGCCGCATGGAGCATTCCATTAGTCAACAGGCCCTGGAAGTCTTTGCCGCCATCCTGCGTCGGCGTGAAGCGGCCATCCCCGACCGCCTGGGAGTGGGCGCCGAAGGGGCGGAGACAGGGATTTCTCAGACGCCGCATCGCGCTGCGTGTGGCGGGCAGTTGCGCCGTGCTACTTCTGACGCCTGCCAGCCAGCTTGCGAAAGATCTCCAGCGTCTCGGCGCTGACGTGATGCTCAATGCCTTCAGCATCGATGCGGGCAGTTTCGGCACTGACGCCGATGGAGCGCAAGAAGGCCTCGACGATCTCATGCCGTTCCCGGCTGGCCTGGGCGATCTTCTGCCCCTCCTCAGTCAGGAAGACACCGCGATAGGGGCGCCGCGCGATCAGTCCTTCTTCCGTCAGGCGCGAGAGCATTTTCGCGACTGTAGGCTGGGCCACACCAAGGCGAGCAGCGATATCCACCTGCCGTGCCTCATTGCCATCCTCGATCAGATCGGCGATCAATTCGAGGTAATCCTCAACCAACGCGGCACGCCGCGCTTCCCGGGTCTGCCGGAAGCCTTCCGAATGAGCTTCGGCGTCAGGCAGTACCTGGCCGCGGCGGTTGCGCGCCAAAGCTCCACGACCTTCCGTCAAACTGGCTCGGCTCCATGTCTGGCCTGCCGATATAGCGTTAGGCTGTGCTCCTAGCCATGGATGAGAATTGTTCGGTCACGACTGATGCGAGGTGCCGGTTGTCGATCAGCATTAAATTGGTGGTTGGCCACGCGTCGGGGTCAATGGCAGACGGCAACTGGACACTCGCGGCTTATATCGACGAGTGCGCCGGCGATCGGCAGGCGGCGGCCCTGGAGGTCATCTTCAGCGGCGCCGGGGGCGGCTTGGCGCGATGACGAGCGAGTGGTTCACCGTCTAGGCGCAGCAGGTTATGGCGCCCAACCTGCCCACATGGGTGCCGCCGTCCGGGAAACCCTCCAGGCCACAGGCGCGACACGACGTTTCCTGCCGCCCTACTCGCCGGACTTCAACCCGATCGAGAACGCCTTCTCCAAGCTCAAGGCGCTCCTGCGGAAGGCTGCCACCCGCACCACCGACGCGCTCGGGGACACAATCCGTGCTGCCCTCCCGCAGTTCTTGCCACAGGAGTGCGCCAGCGACTTCGCCGCCGCAGGATATGAACCAGATTGAGCAGATTATGCTCTAGTTCCCCGCTGAGATAGGGAGCTTCCTGTCTGCGGAGACGGCGGTCTAGGGTCACTTTCGCCCGCTGAGGCTTCTAAGCCGACTTGAGCATCAAACAGTCCGGGCGCCGAATGCGCCCCATCCCCGGCATTCCGCAAGGGAGGACCAAGTGACCACTTCCAATCCCATTGTCATTGTCGGCGCTGCCCGCACGCCCCTGGGCGGCTTCCAGGGCGACTTCAGGGATGTGAACGCCTCCACCCTGGGTGCGGCCGCCATCGATGCGGCCCTCAAACGCGCGATGCTCGCCCCCGAGCAGGTGGAAGAGGTGGTGTTCGGCTGCGTTCTTTCCGCAGGTCAGGGACAGGCCCCGGCGCGCCAGGCGGGCATCCGCGCGGGCCTGCCCCCTTCCACCGGTGCCACCACGGTGAACAAGATGTGCGGCTCCGGCATGAAGGCCGCCATGTTGGCGCATGATCTCATCCTGGCAGGATCCGCCAAGGTGGCTGTGGCAGGCGGCATGGAGAGCATGACCAACGCCCCCTATCTCCTTGATCGCGCCCGTGCCGGCTATCGCATGGGCCATGGCAAGGTGACGGACCACATGTTCCTCGACGGGCTGGAGGACGCCTATGAGAAGGGCCGCCTCATGGGCACCTTCGCGGAGGACTGTGCGGCATCGTATCAATTCACCCGCGAAGAACAGGACGCTTTTGCCATCTCATCCCTCGCCAAGGCGCAGAAGGCCATCGCCGAGGGCTCGTTTCTGACGGAGATCGTCCCCGTCACGGTGACGATAGGCAAGACAGAGAAAACGGTGTCCACCGACGAGCAGCCATCCAGGGCTAAACCTGAGAAGATTTCGACACTGAAGCCGGCTTTCCGCGAGGGCGGCACGGTGACGGCAGCCAATTCCTCCTCCATCTCCGATGGCGCCGCGGCCCTGGTCCTCATGCGCCGCTCCGAGGCGGAGAAGCGCGGCCTCGCCCCACTTGCCGCCATTCTCGGCCATTCCACCCACTCCCAGGCGCCGCATCTCTTCACAACGGCGCCCGTCGGCGCCTTGCAGAAGCTGTCCGCGCGCACCGGCTGGGATCTCAAGGATGTGGACCTGTTCGAGATCAACGAGGCCTTCGCCGTGGTTCCGATGGTGGCCATTCGGGATCTCGACCTGCCGGAGGAGAAGGTGAACGTGCATGGAGGCGCCTGCGCGCTTGGCCATCCCATCGGCGCCTCGGGCGCGCGGGTGATGGTGACGCTGCTTGCCGCGCTGCAGAAGTATGGCCTCCGGCGTGGCATGGCTTCGCTATGCATCGGCGGCGGCGAGGCAACGGCGATTGCTATCGAGCGGCTTGGGTGAGGCGCAGGCTACCCTGCCGTCATCGTGCCATGGGTTGTTCGGGGTTCCACCTGCCCGTCAGACGGACGCCACATAGGCAAGAACCCGTTGCAGCCCTGGTGGATACCCCCCCTTCGGCGCACCAGGCCATGACGGCTGGAACCCTGCGACCGAGGCAGCGAACGACAACGACGATCCTGGAGGAACCTGCCTATGATTCTCACTGAAACCCAGGCCGAGATCCGCGAGGCCGTGCGCGCCTTCGCGCAGGATCGCCTCTCCCATGGCGCAGCCGCCCGCGACCGTGAACACCGCTTCCCGCGGGAAGAACTCGCGGAGATGGGCGCGCTCGGCTTTCTCGGCATGCTGGTGCCGGAGCGCTATGGCGGCGCCGAGGCCGATCTCGTTGCCTACGCCCTCGCGCTGGAGGAGATCGCGGCGGCGGACGGGGCCTGCTCTACCATCGTGAGCGTGCACTGCTCCCTGGTCTGCACGCCCATCATGACGTTCGGCACCGAGGAACAGCGGGAACGCTTCCTTCCCCAGCTCGCCTCGGGCAGTGCGATCGGTGGCTTCGCCCTCACCGAGCCGCAGGCGGGCTCGGACGCAGCGAACCTCCGGACCCGCGCGCGCCGGGATGGCGAGCACTACATCCTTTCCGGTGCCAAGCAGTTCATCACCTCGGGCAAGAACGGCAACCTGGTGATCGTGTTCGCAGTCACCGATCCGGATGCCGGCAAGAAGGGCGTTTCCGCCTTCATCGTGCCTACAGACACGCCGGGCTACGAAGTGGTCCGGGTCGAGGAGAAGCTCGGTCAGCATTCCTCGGATACCTGCCAACTCGCCTTCAACGACATGCGCATTCCGGCGGAGCTGCGCCTCGGCGCGGAGGGCGAAGGGCTGAAGATCGCCTTGTCCAACCTCGAGGGCGGCCGCATCGGCATTGCTGCTCAGTGCGTGGGCATGGCACGCGCGGCGTTCGAGGCGGCCCAGGCCTATGCCCAGGAGCGCACCACCTTCGGCAAGCCCATTATTCAGCATCAGGCAGTCGCCTTCCGCCTCGCCGACATGGCAACCCGTGTCGAAGCGGCACGGCAGATGGTGCTTCACGCTGCCGCCCTCCGTCAGGCTGGCCTGCCCTGTCTTACCGAAGCCTCCATGGCGAAGCTCTTCGCTTCCGAAGTTGCGGAACTCGTGTGCTCCGCCGCCATCCAGGTTCATGGCGGCTACGGTTATCTGGCGGATTTTCAGGTGGAGCGTATCTACCGCGACGTGCGTGTCTGCCAGATCTATGAGGGCACCAGCGATGTGCAGCGCATTATCATCGCGCGGGGGCTCCATCAGCTCTCACGCCACGGGGGCCGGGGTAGCCGGCCGTAGAGGCCTCGCGCCAAGCCTTTGAGGCGTTACCAGGGTATACTGTGCTATCCTGTGTCAGGCCTTCCACCCCGAGCCGCTCCGTGACGTCCCTGGCCCGCAAGATCATCCACATCGACATGGATGCCTTTTATGCATCCGTGGAGCAGCGGGATGACCCCAGTCTGAGAGGGCGCCCGCTGGCGGTGGGCGGCTCGCGCGAACGCGGCGTGGTCGCGGCGGCCAGCTACGAAGCACGGAAATTCGGCGTCCGCTCCGCCATGCCCTCACGGACGGCACTACGGCTCTGCCCTGATCTGGTCTTCGTGCCGCCCCGCTTCGAGCGCTACCGGGAGATCTCGCAGCGCATCCGGAGCATCTTCCTTGACTACACGCCGCTGGTTGAGCCGCTTTCACTCGACGAGGCGTACCTCGACGTCACCACAAGCCTGAAGGCTCTCCCGACCGCAACACGCACCGCGCGCGAAATTCGGAGGCGCATCTTGGAGGAGACCTCGCTGACAGCCTCCGCGGGAGTCAGCTACAACAAGTTCCTCGCCAAGCTCGCCTCGGACCACCGGAAACCCAACGGGATCTTCGTCATCACCCCAGAGATGGGCCCCGATTTCGTGACCAACCTCGAGGTGTCGCGCTTCCATGGCGTGGGCCCAGCGACGGCGGCCAAGATGGAGCGCCTCGGCATCCGCACCGGGGGCGACCTGCGCGCGCAGAGCCTTACTTTCTTGCAGGCCCATTTCGGCAAGGCGGGCGCCCACTTCCACGCCATCTCGCGCGGCGAAGACGACAGGCCCGTTGTGCCCGACCGTCCTCGGAAGTCCTTCGGCAGCGAGACCACCTATTCTCGTGACCTGGCGGACCCGGAGGAGATCGAGGCCGGGGTGGAGGCCCTTGGGGTGGAAGTCTGGGAGTGGTGCGAGAAGAACGAAGCCCTAGGGCGAACGGTAACGCTCAAGGTGCGATACGCGGATTTCCAGCAAATCACCCGGAGCCGCTCCGCGGCCGAGCCGATTTCGAGCCGAGCGGCGCTTGTGGGCATAGCGGTGGATCTCGTGCGCGGCCTGTTCCCACCACCCAAGAAGGTTCGCCTTCTCGGCGTCACGGTGTCAAACTTCGAAGGTGACCAGGCGGAGGGCAGCAATCAGATGGCCTTCGACTTCGGGAGTGGCGTCCGGAGCTGAATTCGTCGCCGCGAGCGGTCCGGAACTGTTTCCCTCAAATTCCCGCCGCTGTTTGCATGCGCCTGCAGCAGGTGGCCATCTCCGCCGGGCGATTGTCCGGCAGTCGCCGGTAATGCCGTCGCAGCCCGCTAGATAGCCCGTAAGCGACGGTGCCCCAGCTCCGCTGCAGACCGCTTCCTAAAAATGTTCGGCCCTGACCAGAACCAAACCGAAATCGTAAATACCTCTTCTATAATGCAACTTTAAGTTGTTAACCACATAGTTATAGTAACCTGTCGAACCGTCTTGAACTCGGCCTTTAACAATCATCACGCATACGAGATTTCGCGCCGAAAGCAGTGGGTTAACCGGTAACACGGATGAGTGATGGGTGAGTTGCAATTAACCGGCGGTTTACCCCATTGCTCATTCGACATTAATACGTTTACACAGTCTCACGCCATGAGCGTCCAGAAAACATGTATTCTTCTTTCTATTGGTTCAGGCGGGAGGAAATGTGTGCATGCGAAAAAGCCTTGTGGCCGTCGTGACGGCAAGCCTGTGCGCGGCAGGACCAACCTTCGCCCGTGATCTCGTTTACACACCGGTGAACCCCGCCTTCGGCGGCAGTCCCTTGAACGGCAGCTACCTGCTCGGCCTCGCGGGCGCGAACAACTATCGCTACAACGAGAGCCCTGAGGCGAAGAAGGAGAGGCGTCAGCAGGAGGCGCTTAACGGCGGCACCGACCCGGCCGCGCAGTTCGAGCGGCAGATCACCTCCAGCCTGCTCAGCCAGATCGCCTCGACAGTTGGCCAGCAGATCCTGGGCGAGAACGCCAGGGACAGCGGCACCTTCAACGTTGGCGGCACCACGGTGCAGTTCAACCGGGTGGGTGGCCAGATCAATATCGACATCACCGAGGCGTCCACAGGCGGCCGGACCAACATCCAGATCCCCGCCCCGCAGTTCTGAGAGAGCCCCCCATGTCGTACCGTGCGGTCCTTGCCCTCTCCCTGGGCATGCTGAGCCTTGCTGCCTGCGGCACGGCTCCGGCGAACATGATGGCGGAGCAGCCCACCTTGGGCGCCCGGCCGCAGTCCACCTCGGAGCTCGCTGCCCTGCCTGCCCCTGAGCGCCGCCTCGACGTCGCCGTGTTCAGCTTCCAGGACCAGACCGGGCAGCACCGGCCGAACGAGAACTTCGCCGAGTATTCCTTCGCGGTCACGCAGGGTGGCGCATCGATCCTCATCAACGCGCTCAAGGAAGCAGGCGGTGCGAACCGCTGGTTCAATGTGCTGGAGCGCAACCGGCTGGCCGACCTGCTGCAGGAGCGCCAGATCATCCGCGCCAACCGCTCCGAGCATGTCGGCCCGGGCGGCCAGCCGCTGCCGCCGCTCGCCCCCCTGCGCAACGCCGGCATCATGATCACGGGCGGCATCATCGGCTACGACAGCAACGTGCTCACCGGCGGCGCAGGGGCGAGCTTCCTCGGTATCGGCGGCAACACCGAGTACCGGCGCGACAACGTCTCGGTCTACCTGCGCGCGGTCAGCATCGCCACGGGCGAAGTGCTGGTCAGCGTGACCACGGACAAGACCATCTACTCCGTCGCCCTGCAGGGCCTCGCCAACCGCTATGTCGGCTGGAACAAGCTGCTGCAGATCGAGGCGGGCGTGACCACCAACGAGCCGAAGCAGCTCGCCGTTCGCCAGGCGATCGAGAAGGCGGTTTACGCCATGGTCGCCGAGGGCGCGGAGAAGGGCTACTGGCGCTTCGCCGACGACGCGCAGGGCCGGACGGTCATCCGCGATTACCTGGAGACACGCGACGGACAGGTTCCGGCGATGGCTGCCGCCACGGCACCGCAGAGCGGGCCCGGCGACGCCAGCGACGGCACGCGCCCCATCGGGCGCTCATGAGATCCCGGCCGCGGCGGGGGGCAACCCGCCGCGGCCGGAGGAGAGAATCGCGGTGCGATGAGGGCCTGACACTCCGCCACCACCGCGACGAAATCCTGGAGACGGCTGCAACCGCCTCCGGGTCGTCCAAGGCAACCCAACTCCATCCGGAGAGATAGCATGCGCAAGCTTCTCCTTGCCACCGCCGCCACTCTGACTCTGTCCAGCGGCGCCTTCGCGGCCGAATTCAGCGCGGCCTATGTCGAGCAGGTCGGCGGCAGCAACAACGTGGTCACCCAAGACCAGACTGGCTACCGGAACGACGCCAAGGCCTACCAGACCGACGGCCAGCGCAACACGATCAACCAGACCCAGACCGGCTCCCGCAACGACGCCTGGGCGTCGCAGCAGGCCTCCCGGAGCGCCCGGATCGACCAGGATCAGGACGGCCGCGGCAACCGGGCATCCGCCAAGCAGGTGCGTGTCTCCACCAACGACAAGATCACCCAGACGCAGCGCGGCGACTACAACAAGGCCGAGGGAAGCCAGAGCTACAGTAGCGGCGTCCTGATCACGCAGGACCAGCATGGCGACGGCAACTCCGCCAAGGCCAAGCAGTCCCAGGCCAATGGGGTGCTCTTCCTCAAGACGACGATCACCCAGACGCAGCACGGCGACCGCAACGAGGCCGAGGCGACGCAGGACCGTTCGTACGGCGTCACCATCCTGCAGACCCAGTCCGGCCGCGGCAACGAAGCCACCGCCGAGCAGCGCGACGGCACCACGCTGTCGGCGATCATCCAGGCACAGTCCGGCCGCGGCAACGACGCCTACGGCAAGCAGTCTGACACCTCGGCCAGCCTCATCACCCAGACCCAGACCGGGAACGACAGCCGGGCGTCCGCCACGCAGTCGGGCAGCAACCTGGTGTTCATCACGCAGGTCCAGAACGGCGATGGTCACTACGCCAAGGCCGGCCAGTACGGCACGGCGGCCAGCAGCATCACCCAGACCCAGGGTGGCAGCTACCAGTCCGCGACCGCCGAGCAGCGCGGCACCTCGAACAGCAGGATCATCCAGATCCAGGGTGAGCGCGGCCACAGCGCCGGCAACACGGCGAAGGCCTTCCAGGTTTCGGCCGAGGACGGCCTGATCAAGCAGATCCAGACCGGCTACGCCAACTACGCCTACGCCAGCCAGTCCGGTACCAATAACCAGATCTTCCAGACCCAGTCCGGCATCGGCAACTCCACCACGGCTTACCAGTACGGCGGCACCGGCAACACCGTCACGCAGACCCAGCGCTGAGGCCCAGCGCCGGGATCATGAGCCGCTCCGGTGGGGCGGCCAACCGGCCGGGGACGGCGCCGCCGCCCCTGGCCATCCTTATATTCAGCAGGCACACGGACCGGGAGGTCACCATGCGCAAGCTCCTCGCCCTGCTCGCCGCCGCGCTCCCGGTGGTCGCCCAGGCCCAGGACAGCCTCGTCTCCACCGAGCAGGTCTCGCAGCAGCGGCTTGTCTCCCGCACTGGCGGCCACTACGCCGAGACCGTCCAGATCGGCAGTGGCAACACCGCCGAGACTAACCAGGCCGGCAGCGGGAACCGGGCGGTCATTCGCCAGGACGGCATCGGCAACGTGGCGACCATCCGGCAGTCCGGCTATGGACTGAATGCGGAAAGCGCGCAGGTCGGCACCACCCCGGGCGTCGCCATCACCCAGTCCACCGGCGCGGGCTCCATCCGGGTCCAGCAATATGGTCCCGGCACCAATGGCCGTTAGGGCAACCCTTGCACTGGCGCTCGCCCTGGGGCTGGGGACCGCCACGCCAGGCCTGGCCCAGCGTCAGCCAACGCTGACGGGCCAGACGGGGGTGCCCGCTTTCACCTGCGGCCCGTCGAACAGCAGCCCGGCCTGTCAGTCCCTCCGGCAGGCGGTGCCAGGCGGTTCCATCCCAGGACTGGTCGCGCCGCGGCTGCAGGAGCCCCCTGTCCTCACCTGGCCCCGCCCCGAATTTTTGGGCGACATCGCCCCGCAACGGCTTCTGCCGCCGCGGATCCAAGCATTCCTCCAGGATCCGCGCATCGACCCGCTGACGCGGGCCTACCTGCTGAACCTGGGCGGCCGCAAGCGCGAGCAGTGGACGGTCCAGGATCTTCAGACGGTCGGCGCCCTCATCCCGACCCTGACCGAGCTCATGGTGCCGACTACGCTCCTCAGCGAGCTCTACGAGTTTCTTGGCCTCGATCCGACGAGCCTGTTCGAGCCGCAGCTCGGTGACGGCTGGCAAGCCGCCTCGACCGCGCAGGATCCCCGACGGCGCTTCCTGCGATCCGAACGATGCCTGCGCCTTTCGGAACTGGCCCAGTCAGACCCTTCCCAGGTGCGGGTAGAAGAGCTTCTTAACTGCGAGGGGGGCTGACACGCTCTATCCTCTCTGGAAGGCGGCGCGGTCACGAGCCTGTCGTCGCCGAGCTGGGGCAGGCAATCCTGACTTGCTGCGGCGGGTCGTCTGCCCAGGGCTTGCCCTCGATGACCAAGGTGCCACCTCTGGCCGTGATGAGGATGTCGGTCCGCCGGTCGCCCATTAAGGCCGTTCTTCAGGGCCTCAAGACGAACCTGGACGCTGGCGCTGCGCCGGACATCCAACGCTGTCCGATGGTCTGGCAGAGCAGCAAAGAAGAGGGCGACTCCACCGCATCCGGCTTTGTCTCAGGCCAGCAGAAAGGCCAGGGCCTCGGTGCAGGGCTGCACCACCTTCAAGGCCAGCAACTCGTCGGCGCGGGTGCGGCCAAGATTGACGGCTGCCACCGGCTTGCCCGCGCGCGCCGCCGCCTGCACGAAGCGGAACCCCGAATAGACCATCAGTGAGGAGCCGACGACCAGCACCGCATCCGCTCGCTCCAGCGCCTGGAAGGCTGCCACAACGCGGTCTTGCGGCACCGCTTCGCCGAAGAACACGACATCCGGCTTGAGCAGGCCGCCGCAGCAGGGGCAGGGCGGCACACGGAACGTGGAAAAGTCCGTTCCGTCGAGGTCGGCATCGCCATCGGGAGCGGGAATGGCCTCCAACGCCGCCCAGTCGGGATTCAGCCGCACCAGTACCTCCTGCATCGCCTCGCGTGGGCTGGTCTGGCCGCAGCCGAGGCAGCGCACCCGGTCCAGTCGCCCGTGCAGGTCGATCACCCGAAGGCTGCCGGCGGCCTGGTGCAGGCGGTCCACGTTCTGGGTCAGCAGCAACTCGCTCCGGCCTAGGCTTTCGAGGCGGGCCAGCGCCGCATGGGCTGGGTTGGGCCTCACGCGGCCAAAGATCCGCCAGCCGATCAGGCTGCGCGCCCAATAGCGCTGGCGCGTTGCTTCACTGCCCAGGAAGGCCTGGAAGGTCACGGGCGGCGTGCGCTTCCACTGGCCGTCGGCATCCCGGTAGTCGGGGATGCCGGAGTTCGTGCTGCAACCGGCGCCGGTCAGCACGAAGAGACGCCTGTGCCGCTGGATGAACGCCTGCAGCTGCGCGCTCTCGCTCATCCCCGCTGTTTACGGCGAAGCGGGCGCGGCGGCCATAGTGCGTTTCCTGGCCAGCCGCGGCCGGCAGTGGCCGGTTGCACGATCAGGAGCTTTTGGCAGCGTCCAGCATGACGGCCCGCCAGATCTGCGCCGGTAAGCCGCCACCCGATACACCCCGCATCGGTTCATTGTCGCTGTTGCCAAGCCACACCCCAGCTACATACTGCTCAGTGAAGCCGATGAACCAGGCATCGCGGCTGGCGGTGGTTGTTCCGGTCTTGCCCGCGGCCCAGAATCCAGGATCGGCGGCCTTTCCGGTTCCGCGCTCAACGACGCCTGCGAGCATCTGCCGCATCATGTTGGCATGCTGTGGCGCCAGGACCTGCCTGATCTCTGAACTGGCAGGCAGCACGCGCGTCAGTGTTTCAGTGCCTGCTGAATCCAGAACCCTTTGCACCGAATAAGGTATGACCATTCTGCCGCGGTTGGCGACGCTGGCGAAAGCTGCCGTAAGATCGACCAATCTGGCTTCGTAAGTTCCCAGTGCCAGGTCACCGGCCTCCCCCCCCGGATCATCTTCGATGTTCAGTGCCTTGATCAGGCCCCTGACTTCGTCGGCGTTCTGTATCGCCAATCGAACTGCCGCCGTGTTGGATGACTTCTCCAGGGCAGCCGCCAGCGGGATCTCGCCGAGATACCGATCATCGAAGTTTCTGACCGGGCGCCCTCCCAGCGTCAAAGCAGCATCGCTGATCATGGTGTCGGGCGTGCTGCCGCTCTGAAGAGCCGCCAGGTAGACGAAGAGCTTGGCCACGGAACCGGGCTGCCGCTTGGCCTGGGTGGCGTGATCCCACTCCTTCTGCTTGTAGTCACGGCCGCCCACCAGCGCGACCACCGCACCGTCGTAGCGCATGACGACCACGGCGCCCTCTTCGATCTGCCTAGCCCGCGCGTGCTGGCGCAGCGCCTGCTGCAGGTGCCTCTCGGCTGAGGCCTGGATTCTCAGATCCAGGGTCGTCGTGATGGTTCGGGTCCCCTGCCGTGCAGCGATTGTAGAATTTGCATCGGCCTCCTTCTCAGCCCAGCGAGCAAACCAGCCGATTTGCGTGCCGCGAGGGTAAACGCCGCCCCAGGCAGATCTGGAGGGGGCTAGGGCGACATCCTGCTGCTTGGCGCGCTCGGCCGCTCGGCGCGTGAGAAAGTTGGCCTCCACCATCTGCTCGATGACCCGGAAGCCGCGGTCACGTGATACTTCGAAGTCACGGTGCGGATTGTACCGGTTCGGTGCCGGGAGCAGCCCGACCATCATGGCGGATTCCAAGATGCTGAGGCTACGCGCATACTTGTTGAAGTAGACTCGCGCAGCCGCCTCGATGCCGTATGCGCTGCCGCCGAAGAAGACCCTGTTGAGATACACGAACAGGATGTCTTCCTTGCTCAGGTTCAGCTCCAGGATCGGCGCCAGCACGGGCTCCTCCAGCAGCTTGCGGACGATCGGGCTGTGTTCCTTCAGATAAATTTCTTTGATGGTCTGCTGGGTCAGCGTACTGCCGCCCTGCGTGCGTCCCGTGAGCGTCGACCAGACGGCGCGCGCCATGGCTCTGGGATCCAGGCCCCAATGTTCATAGAACCGGCGATCCTCGCTGGCCACCAGTGCGTCGATCAGATGCTTGGGCAGCTGATTGAATGGGACTGGCGGCCCGTAATACGCTCCGCGCGCACCGATGAACTCACCCTGTGCGCTGAGTAGCCGCACGCCGTCTTCGCGATTGTCGGTGATCAGCCGGCTGGCATCGGTTAATTCCAGCGCTTCGGAGGGGCGAGGCACTCCGGCCGCCAACCCCAGGAGAGCGAGGAAGCTTCTGCGGCCTACAGTACTGTCAACTGGCATGGCGTTTCTGGTGCATACTCCCTGGTACACCAGACTGCCTTCAATGACACCCAACAATGCGGCCCCCCTCTTTGACGCTTGCCCCAGACTGCCGCAGTTGCTGAGTAGGAGGCTTCGCCGCTTGGACCGGAGGGACTCATCGCCGGCACGGCAGCGGCCGCGGAATCCAGAGGTTGTTATGGATCTGCGGCCAGTTGAGCGGCCTGCTTGAGCAGGATGGCGGTGAAGGCGACGAGGTGGAGATCGGCGAGGGTGCTGGCGTAGCGATCGTAGTCTTTCGCCAAGCGCCGGAAGCGGGTGGCCCAGCGTGGTCGACCGCCAGATACTGCTTGGAGCCCTTCTTCCGCTTCGCGCCGTCGTACCCGGCCTGTTCGTCGCTTTCCGGCGTGGAGCGCAAGGTCCGGGTGTCCACGATGGCAGCACTGGCCTGAGCCTGTCGTCCCGCTGCCAGGCGCAGCACCGTGCGAAGGTCCTCGGCCAGCGCCTCGAAGCAGCCCGTCGTCAGCCAGTGCTGCACTTGCTGATAGGCTGCCGTCCAGGGCGCACCAGTCTTCACCACGTTGCACAGGCCGTTGAACACCTCGCGCAATGGATATTCCCAGTGTGCGACGTCCTCCGGCAGGAGCGTCAGAAGGCGCAATCAGCGTCCCTTCCTCATCCGACATATCGGACAGATACGGTCTCCGGACACTCATGCCGCACAACCTGATCGTTACCCGCCCGAAGGACCATGACAGCCTCAAGCTGTCTAAGCCGGACGAAAAAGCCCCCGCCTTACAGGCTGAACCTGTCACACCACACCCAGGATCATGCATTTCATCATCTGCAGGATTTCGGCCCCGCGACGCGTCGGATTCTCGGCGCTTTCCAGTCGAAGCTTCCGCACAGAGCGTGTCTATGGTGACTAGCGTAATAGTTGAGGAACTTTTCACCAGCGACGCAACTCGCTGCTGCTCGTAGAGACCGAAGGTGATCGCCAGCTTTCCTTTGGCTATTATCGCCTGTTGCAGGCGCGCGGCCTTCTCGCCCTCTCGGTCGGTAGCAGGGCGTTCTTGGGCCAGGGGGTGGCCGGGCGCTGCAGGAAGCGAAGGGCACGACACTCCCCCCGGTCAGGCCGCCTTCCCCCCACGCGTCGCGGACTGCCGCTGGTAGCGGCAACCTGTGCGGCCGGAGAATCGTCACCACGCCAGCGCTATCGAGGAGCGCCATCAGGCTGCGGGTGTGGCCTATCGCTCCAGGGCATATCCCTTCGGCGAGCAGCATGGCTGAGGCATCCCGGCCGAGGCGGATGCGGTGCATCCAACGCCAGCATCAAGATCGAAGCTGGCGTGGCGGAGCAGGAGGGTGGTGAGCTCCTGGGGCACGCTTCGCTGCGCGCAGCGGGCGAGAACAGGGTGCGTCAGCGGCAGACGGGTTTGGTGGGATCATGGGCAGTGTGTCCGGCTGCGAATAGAACGAATGTGCAACCGGAGGCTTGGCCGGCACCTCAGAAATCCGCAGTTCTCTGGTCGATCTTCCTGAAGTTCGGCAGGAAGACGGGCAGAGGCGACAGGGGATAGCCAATGGCCCTGTAAGACTTTGAGACGGCATGGCCGTTCGAAGGCAAGGTCATGTTCGCCATTTTGAGGTCGAAAGGAGATTAGGGCCTGTTTGAGAATGGTCATGGATGGGAGATGCCCCTGAGGGGGGTGCGTCCATGCCGATGTGGATCATGGCTTCGGAGATGCCGTGGCGGCGCTGGCCACCGCGGATCAGGCGACGCCCGCGCGTCATCCAGCCGAAGGTCCTCTCAACCACCCAGCGGCGTGGCAGGACCTGGGAGCCTTCCTGACCGGCCAGCTTGCGAACGACCTCGATGACGAAGTCGCGGGAGGCAGCGGCGCTCATCAGCTTGTCGCGGTCATGGGCACGATTGGCAAAGAAGGGTTTCAGCCGGGGCCGGCGCTGGCGGATCGCCTTGGCGATCGGCTCGGCTCGGCTCCGGCTGCGTCCTGCCCGTGGGCCGCTGCCAGGCTGACCACCAGCAGGCGGCCATCGGTGTCGCCCACAATGTGGCGCTTGCGACCCTGGAGGTAGTTGGCGGCATCACAGCCTCCACCGCCCGGAGCATGAGGCGACTTTACCGTCTGGCTGCCCAGGCCCCCGGCGGAAGGGCCGGCCTCGCACTCCACCCATGCACGATCCAGCATCAGCACGATAGTGTGCAGGGTGGCGAACCGGAGGCGTCGTGCGAGCCGCCGGCACCACCAGTAGACGGTCTGCCATGGCCCGACAGCATGTGCCGGCCCTTGCCAGGTAGCGGATCGCGTTCAGCACCTCACGCAGGTCAACGCCGTTCCGCCTCTGCTGCCGCCCGGCAGCAGAGGCGGAACGGCTTGGCAGCCGCGATGTTCTTCGGTCCACATCCAGCCCATCTGGGCACGCGAGGATGCCCAAACACCTTACCCGGCGCATTCTCAAGCAGGCTCTGAGAAGCCTGGATGAGCAGTCTTGAAAATGGCGACACGGGGCACCATTTCATCCTGCTGCCCCAGGGCGAGCGTTCTCTGGGGGACGCTCCGAAAAAGGGGACTTGCAACTGGGGCTGTCGGGCGCTAGATCGGGCTTCTCGCAGCCGAGTGGTTGTTTTTTCTGAAGCGGTTGTCTGCATCTCGTTGTAGGCACCTGATTGAAGAGCGAAGCAATTGCCTGGTTGCAAATGTAGGGCCTTGTGCTTGGCGCTGGCCTTTTATTACCTATGCAGGAATGTGTGGGTTTGTCTTGTCGGCTTAGGAGCCGGTGGGATGTGTTCTTTGAAAATTACATCGGTCTTCTGGAAGCGAAGCAAGTACTCTTAGCCCGTTCTTCTGAACCAGTTCCTCCTGGAATAAGTCAGTAGAGCTAAGTGTTGAGAGATACTTCGCATCGAGAATGGTGAGCGGAGCCTTGGTCAAAAGGCGTCGCGCTTTCGGGCTTTTGCTCGGACGCGTTTGATGAACTTGAGAGTTTGATCCTGGCTCAGAGTGAACGCTGGCGGCATGCTTAACACATGCAAGTCGTGCGGGGGGTTTCGGCCCTCAGCGGCGGACGGGTGAGTAACGCGTAGGGATGTGTC
>Ga0182747_1001721_pt1 | contig 16477 bp, 19 predicted proteins | sample eDN3rd30CBELigBY_FD_128526 | JGI IMG/M metagenome (GOLD analysis project Ga0182747, IMG submission 128526) | Enriched backyard soil microbial communities from Emeryville, California, USA - eDNA 3rd pass 30_C BE-Lig BY (version 2) (version 2) | ecosystem: Environmental > Terrestrial > Soil >...
ATGACGGGCTGGTGTCGCGCGAGATATTGGCGATGGCCGCGCCGGGGGCGAAGCTGATCTCCGTCGCCAAGCAGCGCAGCCGCCATTCCATGCCGCAGGAGGAGATCAACGCGCTGCTGGTGCGGCTGGCGAAGGGCGGACAACCCGTTGTGCGGCTGAAGGGCGGCGATCCCTTCATCTTCGGGCGCGGCGGCGAGGAAGTGGACGCCTGCCGCGAAGCCGGCGTGCCGGTGGAAGTGGTGCCCGGCATCAGCGCGGCGATCGGCAGCGCGGCGCAGGCGCAGCTCCCCCTCACCCACCGCGCAGCGTCGAGCGCGGTCAGCTTCGTCGCGGGTCAGTGCAAGGGACTGACGGATCAGGACTGGTCCGGCCTTGCGGGCAAGGGACGGACGCTGGTCATCTACATGGGCGTGGCGACGGCGGCGGACATCGCCGACAAGCTGATGGCCGATGGCGTCGCGCCGGGGATTCCGGTGGCGGTGTTGGAAAATGGCACGCGTCCCGATATGCGGACGCTCCGCACGCTGCTCGCCGATCTGGGCGAGATGGTGGCGCGGGAACAGGTGAAGAGCCCGGCGCTGATCGTCGTCGGGGAAGTGGCGGCACACGCGCTGGCGCGCGATGTGCTGGCGGGATGGAGCGCGCAGGCGGAAATGGTTTCGGAGATGCATAAGTGAAGATCTTGACCGGCAATGACCTTGGCACCGGCGACGTGATCTGGTGGGCGGGCGACGGCTGGTCGCGGCAGGTGGGCGATTCGGCCGATGTCGGCGACAAAGGCGACGAACTGGTCCGCGCCGAGGAGGCCGCGCAGCGCGTGGTCGGCGCTTATGTGATCGACGCCACCGTGACGGACGAAGGTATCCGTCCCGCGCATATCAAGGACCGCATCCGCGCGCTGGGACCGACGGTGCGCCCCGACCTGACGCTGAAACCGAATGACGCCGATGCCGGCAACTGGGTGATCTGAACCATGTATCGTTACGACAGCTATGACCAGTCCATCGTCGACGCCCGCGTCGAGGAGTTTCGCGACCAGACCCAGCGCCGCCTGGCCGGGCATCTGACCGAGGACCAGTTCAAGCCATTGCGCCTGATGAACGGCCTCTATCTGCAGCTTCACGCCTATATGCTGCGCGTCGCCATCCCCTATGGCACGCTGTCGGGCAGGCAGATGCGGAAACTGGGCGAGATCGCGCGCAAATATGATCGCGGCTACGGCCATTTCACGACCCGCACGAACATCCAGTATAACTGGATCAAGCTGGCCGACGCGCCCGACATCCTCGCCGAACTGGCGACGGTGGAGATGCACGCCATCCAGACCAGCGGCAATTGCATCCGCAACATTTCTTCGGATCAATATGCGGGCGTGGCCGCCGACGAAGTGGCGGACCCCCGCCCCTGGGCCGAATTGCTGCGGCAATGGTCGACCTTCCACCCGGAATTCACCTACCTGCCGCGCAAGTTCAAGATTTGCGTGATCGCATCGGAAGACGACCGCGCGGCGATGCGCCTGCACGACATCGGCCTCAAGCTGGTGAAGCGCGGGGATGAGATCGGCGCGGAGGTTTATGCCGGCGGCGGCATGGGACGCACGCCGATGGTCGGGCCGCAAATCAGGGACTTCGTGCCCGAAGATGAGATCGTGTCTTATCTGGAAGCGTGCCTGCGCGTCTATAACCGCTATGGCCGCCGCGACAACAAGTTCAAGGCGCGGATCAAGATCCTGGTCCATGAACTGGGCGTCGAGGAATATAAGCGGCAGGTCGAGGAAGAGTTCGCCCATATGCGGACGCTGGGGCTGAACCCGCCCCGCGAGGAACTGGACCGCATCCGCCCCTTCTTCGCGGGTCCGGCCTATGAGCAGGGCCTGTCCGACGCCATCGACCGCAGCGACCCGGCCTTCGCACTGTGGGTCGACCGGCAGGTCGCGGCGCACCGGCAGCCGGGCTATGCCATCGTCAATATCAGCCTGAAGCCCGTGGGCGGTATCCCCGGCGACGCTTCGGCCGAGCAGATCGATCTGGTCGCCGGCCTGGCGGAGCAATATTCGCTGGACGAACTGCGCGTGACCCATGCACAGAATCTCGTCCTGCCGCATGTCAGGAAAGCCGACCTCTACGCCATCTGGCAGAAGCTGGACGAAGCGGGACTGGCGGAGGCCAATCTGGACCTGATCACCGACATCATCGCCTGCCCCGGTCTCGATTATTGCAGCCTGGCCAATGCGCGGTCGATCCCGCTGGCGCAGAAGCTGTCGGAGCGTTTCGCTTCGCCGGAGCGGCAGAAGGATCTGGGCGAACTGAAGCTCAAGATTTCCGGCTGCATCAACGCCTGCGGCCATCACCATGCAGGCCATATCGGCATCCTTGGCGTGGACCGGAAGGGCGTGGAGAATTTCCAGCTCCTGCTCGGCGGATCGGGCGCGGAGGATGCTTCGCTGGGCCAGATCACCGGCCCCGGTTTTTCCGAGGACGGCGTGGTCGACGCGATCGAGAAGGTCACGGACATCTATCTGGCGCAGCGGGAGCAAGGCGAACGCTTCCTCGACACCTATCGCCGCATCGGCATGAAGCCCTTCAAGGAGGCGATCTATGGTTGAGTTCCTGTCCTTCCGCGAAGGCGAAGCCACGCAGGAACCGACGGTGACGGTGGAATCCTTCACCGGCCAGTCCAATTCCACCGCCGTCCGCATCGAAGCGGGCGAGGATGCGCGGGAATTGCTGCCCTATCTGGACCGCCTTTCGCTGGTGGAGGTGAACTTCCCGGCTTTTGGCGACGGGCGCGGCTATTCGGCGGCCCGCATCCTGCGCGAAGCGGGCTATGCGGGCGAGTTGCGCGCGGTAGGCGACGTGCTGGTGGACCAGATCGTTCCCATGCGCCGATGCGGCTTCGACAGCTTCCGCCCCGACAAGGCGCTGGACGATGCCGCCGTCGAACGTGCGCTCAATCGCTATGCCGACGTCTATCAAAAGACCGTCGACGGCCGCCGCCCGGTTTGGGCGAAACGGCACCCGGAGACAGTGGATGGCTAAAGCCGCTCGTGAAATCGACCTGATCGACGCCCGCCCCGCCTTTACGCAGGCGGAAGCCGACGCGCTGAACGCGCGTTTCGAAGGCGTCGACACGATGACGATGTTGCGGACCGTCTTTACCGAAGGGCTGGCGGGCCATGTCGCCGTCGTCTCCTCCTTCGGCACGGAAAGCGCGGTGCTGCTGCATCTGGTGGCGCAGGCAGACCCCAATGTGCCGGTGATCTTCGTCGATACGCTCAAGATGTTTGGCGAGACGCTGGATTATCGCGACACGCTGATCCGCGCGTTCGGCTTCACCGACAGCCGGGTCATCACGCCCAAGCCCGAGGTGATCGCGGCGAAGGACGAGACGGGCCTGCGTTGGTCCTATGACCCGGACGGCTGCTGCGACATCCGCAAGGTCGAGCCGATGGCCCGCGCCAAGGATGGGCTGGACGCGTGGATTTCCGGGCGCAAGGCGTTCCAGTCGGTCACGCGGCAGAACCTGCCCCGCTTCGAGGTCGAGGACGGCCGGCTCAAGCTCAATCCGCTGGGCGACTGGACCAAGGACGATCTGGAAGCCTATTTCGCCGAACATGACCTGCCGCGCCATCCGCTGGAGGCGCAGGGTTATCTGTCCATCGGCTGCGAACCCTGCACGTCCAAGGTGCTGCCGGGCGAAGATCCGCGCGCAGGCCGCTGGCGCGGGTGGGAAAAGGTGGAATGCGGCATCCACACGCCGGTTTCGCCCATCGCGCCAGCGATCGATCCCGACGATCCGGCCAACCAGCCCGTGTTCTGAAACGACCCGCCATGGCGTGTAGGGGTGGAGGCTTTCCCTTTGCGCGCAAATGGTTAGAATGGCCCTTTGCCATAAGGAGAGGGTCATGCCCGTCGAACTCAAGATCCTGGCCTGGGGCGTGGTCTTGCTGCTGGTTCACATCTTCGCGGCGGCGCACCTCAAGACCAGACAATTTGGCCCCCGGTGGAACATGGGCGCGCGGGACGAAACGCTGCCGCCGCTGCGGCCCGTGGTCGGTCGTTTCGTGCGGGCGCAGGCCAATTTTCAGGAAACCTTCCCTGTCGCCATCGTCGCGCTGATCGGTGTCGTCGTGGCGGGCCGAACGAGTGAATGGACGGCGCTGGGCGGCTGGATCTGGCTGGGCGCGCGGGTCGCGTATCTGCCGCTTTACGGTCTTGGCGTGCCGATGGTGCGGACGCTTGCCTATGCGGTCAGCCTTGTCGGGCTGGCGATGGTGCTGACGCCCTTGTTCCGGGGCTGACTTCCTCGGGCTACTCGTAGCTTTCCATGTAGCTGCCCTCCGCAAGGTCGGAAAAGCGGGTGATCTTGGCGTCGAACTTCATGCGGATGCGGCCCGTGGAGCCGTGACGCTGTTTGGCGACGATCAGTTCGGCGAGGCCGTAAATGCGTTCCATTTCCTGCGCCCATTCCAGATGCTCGGGGCTTTCCTTGTTGCCCGGCTCCTTGGCGGCGACGTAATAATCCTCGCGAAAGACGAACCAGACCATGTCGGCGTCCTGCTCGATAGAGCCGGATTCGCGCAGATCCGATAGCTGCGGGCGCTTGTCCTCGCGCTGTTCGACAGCGCGGCTGAGCTGGGACAGGGCCAAAACCGGACAGTTCAGTTCCTTCGCCAAGGTCTTGAGGCCGCGGGAAATTTCGGAAATTTCCTGCACGCGGTTGTCGCCGCCCTTGCCGGTGCCTTGCAGCAACTGGAGATAGTCGACGATGACGAAGCCGATGTCGTGGCGGCGCTTCAGGCGGCGGGCGCGCGTACGGAGGGCGGCGATGGTAAGGCCGGGCGTGTCGTCGATGAACAACGGCAGTTCCTGCAACTCGCGGGCGGCGCGGGAGAGGTTCTGGAAATCGGCTCGGCTGATCTTGCCCATGCGGAGCGCTTCGCCGCTGATGCCCGACTGTTCGGCAAGGACGCGGGTGGCAAGCTGATCCGCCGACATTTCGAGGCTGAAAAACGCTGTTTTCGCGCCCATATTCTTTTCCGGCGGGATGCCGTCGGCATTATCGCGCAGCCAGCGGGACGCGGCATTATAGGCGATGTTGGTGGCGAGCGAGGTCTTGCCCATGCCCGGACGCCCGGCCAGGATCATAAGGTCCGAATTGTGCAGGCCGCCGATCTTCTCGTTGAGGCTGTTGATGCCGGTGGTGATGCCCGACACATGGCCGCCGCTGTTGAGCGCGCGTTCGGCCACGGCCACGGCCATGGTGGTGGCGGCGGCGAAGCTCTTGACCGAGCCGACTTCGCCCTCCCCTTCGGATACCTTGTAGAGCGAGACTTCGGCCTGCTCTATCTGTTCGCGTGGATTGACATCCTCGCTGGTATCCAGCGCATTTTCAACCAGTTCCCGCCCGACATTCACAAGCTGACGCAGCAAGGCGAGGTCGTAAATCTGCTGCGCGAAGTCCCGCGCGCCCAGCAGCGCGGCGCCATTGCCGGTCAACTGCGCCAGATAGGCCGCGCCGCCCAGTTCCTTGAGCGCGGGGTCCTGGTCCAGCATGGGCTTGAGCGTCACCGGATTGGCCACCATGTCACGCTCGACCAGCCGCATCACCGCTTCGTAGATGCGGCCATGGAGCGGTTCGAAGAAATGTTCGGGCTTGAGCTTGAGCTGAATATCCTCGGCGATGCGGTTGTCGATCATCAGCGCGCCAAGCAGCGCCGCCTCCGCCTCCACATTGCGCGGCAATTCGGGGCCACCCGCTTCGGCGGCGGCATTGATCTTCACCAGTTCAACCATTGCCCCCTCATCGCGCCGCTGGAGCGCCCGCGCAAGATGCGAGTTCGAAACGATCTGTGGATAAGTCCCGCTTGCATTTCGCCGTCCCTCGCCGCAGTGACGGAAGCCTGCACCATGGCCGATCCGCGCATCATAGACATAAAGCTCGACGAGCGCACGATCCTGTGGCGCAACGCCGATGTGGAGCAGGAACGGCGCATCGCGATTTTCGACCTGTTGGAGGATAACCACTTCGCGCCGCAGCGGGTGCATGAAGATGGCTATGCCGGTCCCTACAGGGTGGTGCTGCGGGTCGAGGACGGGCGGCTGGTCGTGGAAATGCGGCGGGAGGATGACAGTCCGCTGGAAGCCGTGATCCTGGGCCTGGGGCGGTTCCGCCGCCCTATCCGGGAATATTTCGCGATCTGCGACAGCTATTATCAGGCGATCAGCAACGCATCGCCCCAACAGATCGAAACGGTGGACATGGCCCGGCGCGGCATCCACAATCAGGCGGCCGAAATGCTGATGGAAAGGCTGGAGGGCAAGATCGCGGTGGATTTCGACACCGCGCGGCGGCTCTTCACGCTGATCTGCGTATTGCATATCAAGGGGTAGGGACAATCAGGGGGCTGACTTCGCGGCAATGGCTGGCGCGCATGGGCTTTGCGCTGGCCGTGAGCGCGGCGCTGGTGACGGCGCTGTGGCTGTTCGCCCGCGGATGGGCGCCGGACCGCGAGCATTATCCGATGCAGGGCGTGTCGGTGGGTGCGGGCAATGGCGTCATCGAATGGGGCACGCTGGCGGCGCAGGGGACGGATTTCGCCTATATCCGCGCCGCGAATGGCCTGGGACAGCGCGATCCCGCCTTTGGAACCAACTGGGCCGAAGCGCGCAGGGCCGGGATGCGCTATGGCGCGTTGCTGGACTTCAGCCTGTGTCGCAGCGCCTCCAGCCAGGCGACCCCCTTCATCACGACGGTGCCGCGCGACAATGCCGCCCTGCCCCCCGTGATCCGGCTGGCTTTCGATCCAGGCTGCACGGCCAGGCCGGACCGGGACAAGGTCCTTTCGGAACTCAACACGCTGGTCAATTTGATCGAAAGCCATGCGGGCAAGACCGTGGTGCTCAATGTGACGAAGGATTTCGACACGGATTACGACATCGGATCGGGCGTGAATCGCACGCTCTGGCTGGACGGTAATTTCTTTCCGCCCGATTATGCGACGCGGCCATGGGTGGTGTGGACCGCCAGCAACATGCGGCATATCGACGGCGTGGACGGCCCGGTACGGTGGAGCGTGGTCGCGCCATGACGAAAAATGCATCCGCAAAGGCCCTGGTGGCAAAGGCTCTGGTGGATGCGGCGCGGGAAGCGATGGCCCATGCCCATGCGCCCTATAGCGGCTTTGCCGTGGGCGCGGCCGTGCGGTTGACCGATGGGCGGATCGTTACCGGGGCGAATTTCGAGAATGCAAGCTATGGGCTGTCGCTCTGTGCCGAGACGGTGGCGCTGGCGACCGTCAATTCGCAGGGGCGGCTGGCCGACGTGGAGGCGATCGCCGTGGCGGGCGGAGCGGATGGCGCCATCATCGCGCCCTGCGGCCGGTGCCGTCAGGTCATGCATGAAGCGGAGCAGATTGCAGGCCGGCCCCTCCCCGTCTATTGCGCTGCTGCAAGCGGTGAGGCCATGATAGAGCATAGCGTTTCCGCGCTGCTGCCTTATGCCTTCGGTCCTGTGGACCTGGGCGTCACAACGAAGAAGAGAAGCTGAGGACCAATGGCCATCCAGTCGGACAAATGGATTCGCGAGCAGGCCCTGAACAGCGGCATGATCGAGCCTTTCGTGGAAAGCCAGCGGCGCGACGGGTGCATCAGCTATGGCCTGTCCTCCTATGGCTATGACGCGCGGGTGGCGGACGAATTCAAGATCTTCACCAATGTCGACAGCGCGGTGGTGGACCCCAAGGATTTCGCCGCGAACAGCTTCGTCGACCGCAAGACCGACTGCTGCATCATCCCGCCCAACAGCTTCGCCCTTGCCCGCACGGTCGAATATTTCCGGGTGCCGCGCGACGTGCTGGTGATCTGCCTTGGCAAATCCACCTATGCGCGGTGCGGGATCATCGTGAACGTCACCCCGCTGGAGCCGGGTTGGGAAGGGCATGTGACGCTGGAATTTTCCAACACCACGCCGCTGCCCGCCAAAATCTACGCCAATGAAGGCGCATGCCAGTTCCTGTTCCTGCAAGGAAATGAACCGTGCGAGGTCAGCTATGCCGATCGGGCGGGAAAATATATGGGCCAGCAAGGGGTGACATTGCCGCGCCTCTAAAGCCGTGCGACAATCGGCCGCATGATCGCACCGCCCGCATGGCTGCGCCGCAAAGCGCCGATATCAGCGCCGCCCTCGCCCAGCGTCGGCGACGACCGGCGGGTTTATGCCATTGGCGACATTCATGGCCGGGACGACTTGCTGCGCGATCTGCTGGCCTTGATCGCGCGGGACAGCGAGGCGAGAGGAGCCATTCCCACATACCTCATCCTGCTGGGCGATCTGGTCGATCGCGGCCGCTGGTCGGCGCAGGTGATCGAACGGGCGATGGAGCTGGCGCGAACCAATCCCCTCGCCCGCTTCGTCAAGGGCAATCATGAGGAAGCGTTCCTGATGGCGGCGCGCGGCCATGTGCGCGCAACCCATTATTTCCGGCAATATGGCGGAACGGAAACGGCGGCCAGCTATGGACTGGCTCTGTCGGATTGCGATGCGATGGACGATGCGGCGCTGGCGGACTGGATGCTGGGCAATGTGCCCCGTGCCCATGTCGATTTCGTCGACGGGTTTGAGGACAGCGTGACGATCGGCGATTATTTCTTCGTCCATGCCGGGGTGAAGCCGGGCGTTCCGCTCCACGCCCAGTCTCCCGACGACCTGCGCTGGATCAGGACCGAATTTCTCGACCATCGCGACGGGCATGAAAAGATGATCGTCCATGGCCACAACATCAGCGAGAATGTGGACGAACGGTCCAACCGCATCGGCATAGACACCGGCGCCTATCGGTCCGGGCGACTGACGGCGATAGGGTTGCAGGGGACAGCGCGCTGGTTCCTCCAGACGGGGGTGGAGTGCGCGGCTTGAAAGAGGATGCGGCTCCCACCGGGCTTTGATGGCGGGTTTCGCCTTACCATTTGCCCCTGCCAACCCTAAATGCCGGAAAGGGGCCGGCGCCCGACGCGCCGAACCCTTTCCCGTAACGTCGCAGAGGCCTTTTCCACCGTGCAGCTTGATCGCCGTTTCCGCGATCTTGCGGCCCTGATAGCGCGCGCCCGCCAGTTCTTCTTCGCCCGGCTGGCGGCTGCCGTCACCATCCGCAATGGTCGTGGCGCCATAGGGCGCGCCGCCGCGCACCTTGTCCACGCCCATCTGTTCGGCAAAGCCATAGTCCAGCCCCACGATCACCATGCCGAAATGCAGCAGGTTGGTGATGATGGAAAAAAGCGTCGTTTCCTGCCCGCCATGCTGGCTGGCGGTGGAGGTGAAGGCGCCGCCGACCTTGCCATTGAGCGCGCCGCGCGCCCACAGGCCGCCCGCCTGATCGAGAAAAGCGGCCATCTGGCTCGACATGCGGCCAAAGCGCGTGCCGGTGCCCACGATGATCGCGTCATATTCGGCCAGGTCCGCGACAGTGGCGATGGGGGCATCCTGATCCAGCTTGAATCCGGCCTTCTGCGCGATTTCCAGTGGCGCGGTTTCGGGCACGCGCCTGATGTCGACCTGTGCGCCCGCGCTGGCCGCGCCTTCCGCGACGGCTTTCGCCATGGTTTCGATGTGGCCGTAGGTGGAATAATAGAGAACCAGAACCTTTGCCATGTCAGTGCTCCTTGATGGAATGAAGGGGAAAGTGGCCGCCCGCGTCAGGGGGAGGGAGACGCGGGCGGCCTGTCGGCCCGTGGGAGGGCGGGCCTATTCGCTGTCGACCAGGACGATTTCGCTGTCCTCGATCGCCGTGATGGTGATCGGCTGACCCCCGATGATCGCGGCGCCGTCCCGTGCCTCGAAGGCTTCGCCGTCAATCTCGATCCGGCCGGTGGCGGGGACGAGATAGAGGTGGCGGCCCGGCGCGCTTTCATAGGTCACGCTGTCCCCGGCCTTCACCGTTCCGCCCAGCAGGCGGGCGTCGGCCCGGATGCGAAGCGCTTCGGCGTCATCCTCATAACCGCTGGCCAGAACCGCCAGCTTGCCGGAACGGTCGCCCTTGGGGAAAGGCTTCGCCCCCCAGCTTGGGGAACCGCCCCGCGCCCGCGGAATGACCCAGATCTGGAAGAGCGTGGTCGTTTCGTCCTCCAGATTATATTCGGCGTGGCGGATGCCGGTGCCCGCGCTCATCACCTGGACGTCGCCCGCTTCCGTGCGGCCCTTGTTGCCCAGGCTGTCCTGATGGGTGATCGCGCCCTGGCGGACATAGGTGATGATCTCCATGTCGGCATGAGGATGCGGCGGAAAACCGGACCGCGCGGCGATTTCATCGTCGTTCCACACGCGAATCTTGCCCCAGCTCATACGGTCGGGATCATGATAGTCCGCGAAGGAAAAATGATGCCGCGCGTTCAGCCAGCCATGGTCGGCAGCCCCAAGCGACGCGAAGGGGCGGCGCTCGATACGGCTCGCGGTGTTCGTGCTCATATGCTTGCCTTTCAACTGTCTTGCCGGAGGTTCCGGCTTGCTTTCCGACAATCTAGCGATCAGGATCGTTTCTTGAATAAGCAGCATTGAAACGGATTGTTTCCCTTATGCGTCTCCCCGATTTCGAAGCCTGGGCCATGTTCGCCGCCGTGGTGGAGCATCGCAGCTTCACCGAAGCGGCCAAGGCGCTCAGCGTTTCGAAAGCCACGGTTTCCAAGGCGGTCACGCGGCTGGAGCAGCATCTGGACACCAGCCTCTTCAACCGCACCAGCCGCCGCCTTTCGCTGACGGAAAGCGGGAAGCGGCTCGCCGCCCATGCCGAACGCATCCTGTCCGAAGGCGTCGCGGCGGAAGAAGCGGCGCGCGATGAAACGGCCGAACTGTCCGGCACCGTGCGCCTGGGCGCGCCCATGACCTTCGGACTTTTGCGGATCGCGCCTTTGATCGCGCAATTCTGCAAGGAACATCCGTTGGTGGATGTGGACCTGCACCTGTCCGACGCCCGCATCGACCTTGTGGAAGCGGGGCTGGATGCGACCATCCGCATCGCCGACATGCCGGACAGTTCGCTCCGTGCGCGCAAGCTGGCGGATGTGACCCTGCATGTCGTCGCGTCGCCTACCTATCTGGCCGAACGGGGGCGGCCCACCCATCCATCCGACCTGAGCGGTCATGATTGCCTATGCTATGCCAATGCGCCCACGCCCGATGTGTGGCGTTTTTCGGGGCCGGGGCAGCAGAATGTGGTGGTGCAGGTCCATTCGCGCATCACCGTCAACAGCGGCGAAGCGATGCTGCCCGCGTTGCGGGACAGCGTCGGCATCGCGCGGCTGCCCGATTTCATCGTGGGCGACGCACTGGCTTCGGGCGAATTGGAGGAGATATTATCCGACTGGCGCCCACCCGCCTTTGGCCTGCATCTGGTCACGCCGCCATCGCGCCTGCGGCCCGCGCGGGTCGAGGCGCTGCTTGATTTCCTGGCGCGGCACCATGGCTGCTGACATTCTGTTTCACAGGTGAATCACGCTTGACTCCGGGCCTGTCGTTTCGCCCCTCAACCCTTTGTAAATAGATTCTTTTGAGCGCGACTCGTGGAATCCTGCGGGTTAGCGAAAAATTAACCTTTGTCCTTCAGAAGTTTTTTGGTTAATGAATTACAGCAGATGCCGTTCTGGTGGGGTGAACGGACCTGTTACCAAAAGGGGCTTCACATGCGCGTCCTGCTTATTGAAGATGAACCGACCACGGCCAAGGCGATCGAGCTTATGCTCACCACCGAAGGGTTCAACGTCTATACGACGGACCTGGGCGAAGAGGGCCTCGATCTTGGCAAGCTCTATGATTACGACATCATCTGCCTGGACCTGAACCTGCCGGACATGCACGGCTATGACGTGCTCAAGAAGCTGCGCGCGGCGCGGGTGCAGACGCCGGTGCTGATCCTGTCGGGCGTGGCGGAGATGGACAGCAAGGTCCGCTCCTTCGGTTTTGGCGCGGACGATTATGTGACCAAGCCGTTCCACCGCGAAGAATTGATCGCGCGCATCCACGCCGTCGTCCGCCGGTCCAAGGGCCATTCACAATCGGTCATCCGCACCGGCAAGCTGGCCGTCAACCTGGACGCCAAGACCGTGGAAGTGGACGGCAACCGTGTTCACCTGACTGGCAAGGAATATGCGATGCTGGAGCTGCTTTCGCTCCGCAAGGGCACCACGCTGACCAAGGAAATGTTCCTGAACCACCTGTATGGCGGGATGGACGAACCGGAACTCAAGATCATCGACGTCTTCATCTGCAAGCTGCGTAAGAAGCTGGCGCTGGCCTGCGGCGGCGAAAATTATATCGAGACGGTCTGGGGCCGCGGCTATGTGCTGCGCGATGCCGAGGAAGAGACGCAGGTTCAGACCAAGGTCGCCTGAATGTCCTGAAATAGCAGGGGGGTGGAAAGGCCGGCGGTCCTCGCGGAGCGCTGGCCTTTTCCGTTGGCTTAGAGCCAGCGCCCGCGCAGGCGTGGCGCTGCCCGCCTCAGCATGAACACATGCTTGGGCTGTTGCTGGCCGAAAACTGCATTTCCCAGAACCGTCCCTCCTTTTTTTCTCTCGTCATGTCACACCGCGCCTTTCCCGATCGTCATGACTGCACAACCCCAAGGAAAGGAACTGTCATGACCGCCAAGCTCGATCCCTTCGCCGCCGCGCCGCAGCTCATGAAAAGCTGGTTCGCGACGTCCAATGCCGCGAACGCCAGCCTGGAGCCGAGCCTCATCGAACTGGTGAAAATCCGCGCGTCGCAGATCAACCAGTGCGCCAATTGCATCAATATGCACACGCTCGACGCACGCGCGCAGGGGGAAACGGAACAGCGCATCTATCTGTTGTCGGCCTGGCGGGAAGCGCCATGCTATACCCCCCGCGAGCGCGCGGCGCTGGCATGGACCGAAGCCCTGACGCGCCTTTCGGAAGGGCACGGCCACGGGCAAGCCCATGAGGCGTTGAGAGCCGAGTTTTCGGAGGAGGAACAGGTGAAACTCACGCTGATGATAAACGTCATCAACGGGTGGAACCGTTTGGCCGTCGGCTTCGACCTCTGGTACGATCACGTACCCGCGAAGGTCGCCGCCTGATGACCGCCGGGGCGCAGCGGGATGCGGCGGACAGCTTCGACCCGCTGCGCCCCCGGCTGGTCCGGGTCGCATACCGGATGCTGGGATCGGTCGCCGATGCGGAGGATGTCGTGCAGGACGCCTTCCTCCGCTGGATGGGCACGGATCGGGCACTGGTGCGCGAACCGGAAGCCTTTTTGCGCCGGACGGTGACGCGGCTCTGCCTCGATCAATTGAAGTCGGCGCGGCGACAGCGGGAAAGCTATGTCGGCCCATGGCTGCCCGATCCGGTGGTCGGCGAGGAGGAGGTGGAAGAAGATGTTACGCTTCCCCTGATGCTGGCGCTGGAAAGGCTGTCCCCGCTGGAGCGGGCGGCTTTCCTGCTGCATGACGTTTTCGGTGTCGGCTTTGAGGAAGTCGCCCTCACCATTCACCGCGATGCCGCCGCCTGCCGCCAGCTTGCCGCGCGGGCGCGCAGTCATGTGCGGGAGGCACGGCCCCGCTTCCAGATCGAACAGGAAAGGGGGCTGGAAATCGCACAGGCTTTCTTCACCGCATCGCGCAGCGGCGACATGACAAAGCTGGGCGCCATGCTGGCCGCCGATGTCAGCATGCACAGCGACGGCGGCGGCAAGCGTCCCGCCGCGCTCCGGCCGGTGCTGGGATGGAAGCAGGTGATCCAGTTGCACAAGGCGCTGGCGGTGATGTTCGGCAAATATGGATCGGCGCTGGTCCGCACCGTCATGGTGAACGGCCTGCCCGGCTTCATCACGCGCGAGGCGGACGGCGAATTGCAGACCACCGCCCTCGACATAGAGGATGGGCAGGTCCGCGCTATCTATGTGACGCGCAACCCCGACAAGCTGCGCCACCTGCACTGAGTTTTCAGAGGAAGATGCGGCGGGCGAAAGGCGATTTGCGGATAAGTTGCCAGCAGGCCAGCGGCACGAGAAGCGCAACGGGCAGCAGCCATACCTTGGGCAGATAGGGCGTCAGATAGTGAATCAGCGCGACGTGCAGATACATGATGACCAGTGAGGCCTGCCCCAGAAGCACCAACGGACCTTTCCATATTTTCGGCACCACCGGTGACAGGCGAAAGAGGATGAGCGACGTCGCGATGGCCGATGCGATCGACAGGATCGGCCAGCCATAATCCCCGGCCTTCATGTTGAGCGTGGGAAATAACGACAGCAGGCCGCAGGCCGACAACAGGAGCAGCGGCGCCATCATCCATCGGTTCCCGCCGATGCGCCGCCACGCCGCGCCCGTCCAGAGCAGGAAGAACGCCATCGGCACGGTGAGCAGGCCCAGCGGCGATATATCGGTCGCCCAACCCAGCGCATAAGCCGCGATCAGGCTGATCGCCGCAGCCACGCCCCATCGCCTGTCCAGCGGATCGGGCCATCGAACCAGCAACGCATTGAACGCGATCCGCCCGAACATCAGGCACGGCACGAACCAGAAGATCGTATAGGGACCGCGCAGCCATGATCCACCCAGCAGGATCGGCATCAAATCGTGCGGCCATTGATGAAAGATGGGGCGGTTGCCCTTCAGCGGCTCGATCAACTGGTCCGCCGCGATCAGCAGCAGCAGAAAGGCGAAATAGGGCCGCATCTGCCCTTCAACCTGCGCCCATGCGAACTTTCCGGCAGGGCGTGGCCGGGTGAGATAGCCCGACAACAGGAAAAACAGCGGCATATGAAAGCTGTAGAGCGCATCCCGCACGCCCCCCCGCGTCCATATATGGGCAATGACGACCGCGATGATGCCGACGCCGCGCGCGACATCGACCCATTCCAGGCGTTCCCCCTTCATGCGGGCGCCATAGTGCTGTTGTTCATCGTCTCCACCCCTTATAGGAGGGCCCGCCCGCCCCTGCCTTCCTTTCCGAACGGATCGTTACCTTGTCCCTGCTCAATGACAAAGTCCTCTTCATCGACGGTGAAGCCATCATATTGAACAAGCCCGCCGGGATGCCGGTCGATGCGCCCCGCGACGGATCGCTCAGCCTCGAAAATTATCTGTCGTCACTGACCTTCGGCTTTCAGCGCTGGCCACTGGCGGTGCATCGGCTGGACCGGGACACCAGCGGTTGCCTGTTGCTGGCCCGCAACCCCAAGGCGCACAAACGCTTTGCCGCCGCGTTCGAGGCCGGGACGGTGGGTAAACGCTATCTTGCGGTGCTTGAGGGCGTGCCTACGGACGAAAGCGGCATCATCGACATGCCGCTGAACAAGATCAGCAGCGCGGCGGAGGGCTGGCGCATGGTGGCCGATCCCAAGGGCAAGAGCGCCATCACCCATTGGCGCAAGATCGCGGAAAAGGATGGCCGCGCGCTGATCGCCTTCACGCCGCGCACCGGGCGCACGCACCAGATCCGCGTTCATGCCTCCCAAGCGCTTGGAGCCGCGATCGTGGGCGATCCGGTCTATGGCACGGCTGGAGAACCCATGCTGCTCCATGGCCGGTTCCTGAGCGTCCCGCGCAGCGGCAAGCCTGCCGTCGAGGCCATTGCTCCGCTGCCGCCGACATTCGAAGCGGCGGGATTTGGCGAGGATTATCTGGACGACGGCGCCTGACCCGCGCCGCTGACGCAAATTTTCTGGTTTCTTATTGAAACGGACAAGTCGCGGCATATATCTGTTGCGGCGTCCCATGGCGCACATTGGATGGCCCGGCAGCTCCTCCCCTCCCCCTCGCTGCCGGGTCATTTTTCCGCTTCTTTTGCATCGGCCCGCTTTGCGCTACATCGCGGCCATGCCCGCCATCCAGATCACCCGATCCATTGCCATCGACAGCGATGAGATTTCCGAGACTTTCGTCCGCTCGACGGGCGCGGGCGGCCAGCATGTCAACACAACCGACAGTGCGGTGCAACTGCGCTTCGACGTCGCGAACAGCCCATCCCTTCCCGAAGCGGTCAAGCACCGGCTGGCCGCGATCGCGGGTCGGCGGATGACGGCGGAGGGCGTCCTGATCCTGCGGTCGGAAGGATCGCGATCCCAGCTCATGAACCGGCAGGAGGTGACGGCGCGGCTGGTCGACCTGATCCGGCAAGCGACCATCGTGCCCAAGAATCGCAAGGCTACAAAACCCACCAAGGCATCGAAAACGCGGCGGATGGATGGGAAGGCCAAGCGGGGCGCGGTCAAGAGCCTGCGCCGCAAGCCAGTCGATTAGACGCGGCGGGGCCTGAGCCGAAACCGGGCGTTCACGCGCACGAAGTCATGGTGGCATTCCCACGGGCCGGAACCTATATGCGCGCCATGTTCGATTTTGCCCCCACCGCAGACAGCGACAAGCCGACGCTCTATGCGGACCTGCTTTCCGCCGCCGATGCCCTGACGAGCGGAGAGGCGGACGCCATCGCCAATATGGCGAATATCGCGGCGCTGATCTGGCAATGGC
>Ga0182747_1001722_pt1 | contig 16473 bp, 9 predicted proteins | sample eDN3rd30CBELigBY_FD_128526 | JGI IMG/M metagenome (GOLD analysis project Ga0182747, IMG submission 128526) | Enriched backyard soil microbial communities from Emeryville, California, USA - eDNA 3rd pass 30_C BE-Lig BY (version 2) (version 2) | ecosystem: Environmental > Terrestrial > Soil >...
CCGCCCACCGCCGCCAAGCTCGGCTCAGCCGAGAAGACGGCCACCGTCACGAGCGCCGGGCCGACCACCCTCGACTTCCAGCTGGACGGCCAGAGCACCGCCGCGCCCCCTGACGCGGTCGACGACCAGTACGACGTGTCCGCCACGGCGGTCACGCTGATCGGCGCGGCCGACGGCGTGTTGAAGAACGACACCGGCGAGCAGCTCACGGTGGAGAAGGTGTCGTCGCCGGCCAAGGGGACGGTGACCCTGAACGCGGACGGCGGGTTCTCCTACACGCCGACAGGCGACTTCGTCGGCGACGTCACCTTCACCTACCGCGCCACCGCAGCGGGCGGGCTCACCGACCTCGCCACCGTCACGCTCCACGTGAAGGGCCCGGATGGCCCGACCGCGGCCGATGACACCGGCACGACGCCGTACGAGACCCCGCTGGTGGCCAACGCGCCCGGCGTGCTCGCCAACGACACCGGCAGCGGCCTGAAGGTGACGGCCAACACCCAGCCGGCCCACGGGTCGGCGGCGGTCGCCGCGGACGGCTCGTACACCTACACGCCCGAAGACGGGTTCTCCGGTGCCGACTCGTTCGGCTACACCGTCACCGACTCGTTCGGCCGGACCACGGGCGCAACGGTCCGCGTCACCGTCGGCGACGCCCCGCCGCAGGTGAGCTACGCCATCGGCGACCGCGCCTTCGAGGACCTCGACGAGGACGGCATCCAAGACGACGGCGAGCCGAACGCCGCCGGCGTGGCCGTGCAGCTGCTCGACGCCGGCGGTGGCGTCCTCGCCTCGACCGTCACCGACGGCCAGGGTCGCTACGCGTTCGACGGCCTCGCCGGAGGCGACTACGGCGTCCGGTTCACCGCACCGGTGGGCTTCGCCTTCACCATCGCCGGTGCCGGCCCGGACCGCACGGCGGACTCCGATCCCGACGCCACCGGCACCGTCGCCACGTTCCGCCTCGAGGAGGGCGAAGACCCGCACCTCGAGGCCGTCGGTGACGACCCGCTGATCGATGACGCCACGCTGGTCGACCGCAGCATCGACGCCGGTCTCGTCGCCCTGCCGGGTGGCCTGGCCATCACGGCCACCGCCCGCCCCGCCGGATCCACCGACCCGGCGACGGCGCTCGCCCAAGGGCCGTGGGGCACCGCGTTCGAGGTGCACGTGGCGGTCGTCAACACGGCCGACGTCCCGCTCGGGAACGTGGCGGTCACCTCGCCGGCGATCGCCGGCTGCGCCCGGTCCCTCGGCACCCTCGAAGCGGGCGCCACGAGCACCTACCAGTGCGAGGGCGCCTTCACGCCCGCCAAGGACACGGAGGCGACGCTCACCGTCGAGGGCACGACGCCCGACGACGCCCCCGACGCCCCCGACGCGGTCCGGGGGACGACCCCGATGAGCGGAGCAGGCACGACGAGCACGACGAGCGCCCCAGGGCCGGCGGCCGCCGACCCGGTGGGCGCCTCGGGCAAGGTGAGGTTCGAGCTCACCTACTCGATCGGCGACCGGGTGTGGGAGGACCTCGACCACGACGGCATCCAAGACGAGGGCGAGCCAGGGATCGCAGGGGTTCCCGTCGCCCTCCTCGACGGCTCTGGGTCGCCGCGGCGAGCGACGACCACCGACGCCGGGGGCGCCTACCGCTTCGACGGCGTGCGACCCGGCACCGCCTCGGTGCAGTTCAGCCGGGTCGGCGCCTACCGCTGGACGATCGCCGGTGCGGGTTCCAACGCCGCCGATTCCGACGCGGTCGCGACCTCGCCGACGACGGCGAAGGCCACGTCGGGGGCGATCGCGATCGCTGACGGCCAGGCCCCGGCCGGCACCGGGAACCCGCTGGGCCTCACCGATCCCTCGGTCGATGCCGGACTCTGGCGCCCGGCATCGCTGGCGGGCACCGCGTACGCCGATGCCGACCACGACGGGCGGCGTGGGGGCGGCGAGGCGGCGGTCCCCAACGTGGCGATCGAGCTGCTCGACGCGGGCAGCTCGGTGGTCGGCACCACGAAGACCGGCAGCGACGGGACCTACGCGTTCGGCGACCTGATCCCCGGCACCTACCGCGTCCGGTGGACGATCCCCGCCGGCTACGAGGCGCCCAGGGCCGACGCGGGCGGATCGGCCGGTGACGCCGGCACGTCCGCGTCGATCGACGTCGCCGCGGCGCAGGCGGTCGTCGGCATCGACGTCGCCCTCTGGCCGCTCGCCGTGGCCCCGACGACGACCACGACCTCGGCGACCACGAGCACATCGGTGCCGAGCGCGTCCACCACCACCTCGACCTCGACCACCGGACCGGTCGCCCCGGCCACGTCCGATCCGGCGGTGCTGTCGCCCGCCGGCACCGATCCGCCGGGCTCGGCGCCGTCAGGCGGCCCCTCGCCGCTGCCCCGCACGGGAAGCGACCCCGTGCCGCTCGTGGTCTCAGGCCTGGGCGCGCTCGCCGTCGGCGCCCTCGTCCTGGCGGGCCGGCGCCGGCGCCTCCACCAGACCGGTTGACGGCGGCCGATCCCGGAGGACCAGGTGCCAGATGGCGAGCGTGCCGACGACCCCGCCGGCCAGGACCGGCGCGTGCGGGCTGGACCACGCCTTGATGCTGGCGGACAGCAGGGCGGCGACCGCCAGCATCGAGCCGGTGCCCCAGCGCCACGTCGACGGACCGGCCAGGAGCTGGCGCTGCTCGATCGGGGCCACCTTCCGCACGATCGGGACGAGGACGGCGATGTTGGCGAGGAGGAACGGGATCTTCGTCCACCACCAGGCGGAGGTCCCGGCCTCGATGTCGGGGATCAGGCCGGCGAGGTAGGCCGCACCGATCACGACCATCCCGGCGGTCATGTGCCAGAGGTACACGGACATGGCAACGGAGTTGGCGGCGATGGTGACCTTCCAGGCCCGGGCCGACTGTTCCAGCCAGCGGTTCACCTTCGGGGCCAGCGCCGCCGCCGTGAACGAGTAGGCGAAGCCGAACAGCAGCAGCGCCGTCGACGGCGGGTGGGTGGGGCTGTGCTCCAGCCCGCCGTGGTGGAGCATGACCGCCGGCCACGGGCCGAGGTTCACCGCGGCGAGCGCCAGCGCCCAGAACGCCGCCGCCAGGGCCACCAGCCCACGCCCCGCCGGGAGCCTGCCGTCTTGCCAGGCGAAGCCGGCGACCTGGAAGCCCAGCCAGCCGATGACCCAGTTCAGCTGGGGCACGAACCGGATACCGGCGAAGCCGGCGGCCTCGGCGACGGCGAACAGCCCGAGCAGCGAGGCGGTGAACACCACCGGCCGGGCCCGGAACCACCGGAAGGTGAACGGAGCGAGCGCGGTGTCGACCGTGTAGTTGGCGAGGAACCACAGCGGGATCGCCGCGCCCGCCGCGGCGAGCGACACGATGCCGAAGCCGCCGACGGTGGCACCGATCGCCAGTGCCACCGCCCAGAACGCGGCGAGGGCCGCTGCGGGGGCGACCATCCGGCGCAGCCGGGTCGCCACCCAGTCGGCTGGACGCACGCCCCGCTTGTCCGCCGACCGCAGCGAGGTGGCGGAGGCGAAGCCGCCGACGAAGAAGAACAGCGGCATCACCTGACCGATCCAGGTGAACCAGCCGTACTCGGGCGCGTAGTCGAGGAGGTTGCCGCCGCCGAGCTTGCCGCGGTGCACCACGACGACGGTCCCGAGCCAGTGGCCGACGGCCACGACCGCCATGGCGGCTGCTCGGTAGAGGTCGACGGCGCGGTTGCGGCCGGCGGGGGTGTGGGCGGCGAGCTCGGCGGCCGAGACGGAGGGGACCGTCGAGATGGGCGCGTCGAGCGTGGGGGACGGCGGGTTGCGGGTCATGGGCCCATTCCGCCAGGGCCGGCCGCACCGGGCCCCGGGGAGAACCCCCCAATCCGGACCGGGCGGCCCGGTGGGGCTCGGCCGCTCGCCCGACTCCCGGGAGCCGGCGCTCCGTGAACGGACCGAGACGACTTGTTGACAGTGTCCAGAAGTAGGCAGACGATGGCTTCATGTCCGATTCGCCGGCGCCGGCACCAGCCGACCTGCTGCGGTCCCACGGCCTGCACGTCACGGCCCAGCGCCTCGCGGTGCTGCGGGCGGTGGCCGAACGCCCGCACGGCACCGCCGACGGCGTCATCGACGCCGTGCGGACCGAGATCGGCGCGGTGTCGCGCCAGGCGGTCTACGACTCGCTCGCCGTCCTCGTCGACAAGGGCGTCCTGCGGCGCATCCAGCCCGCCGGCCTCTCCGCCCGCTACGAGCAGCGGGTGGGTGACAACCACCACCACCTCGTGTGCCGCGACTGCGGCCGCATCGTCGACGTCGACTGCGCAACCGGCGAGGCGCCGTGCCTGCACGCGGCCGAGGACTGGGGCTTCGAGATCGACGAGGCCGAGGTCATCTACTGGGGTCGCTGCCCCGACTGCCTCGCGGCGGCGACGGCGGCTGCCACCTGATCACGGCGAGAAGACGAGAAGAACCGACCACCCACCTCACTTCAACCACCAAGGGGAACCGATGAGCAACGACGAGCGCGACACCGTCGAGGAGCACCGCTTCGACGACGAGCACGAGATCGACAACGAGCACGGCACCGTCACCACCAGCGACGAGCCGTCCGACGCCCGCTGCCCGGTGATGCACGCCGGGCACCAGGCCGTCGGTTCGGCTGCGAACCAGCACTGGTGGCCCGACCAGCTGAACCTGCGCATCCTCCGCCAGAACCACCCCGACGCCGACCCGCTCGGGGACTTCGACTACAAGGCCGCCTTCGAGGCCCTCGACCACGAGGCGCTGGCGGCCGACATCGACGCCATCATGACGGACTCCCAGCCGTGGTGGCCGGCGGACTACGGCCACTACGGCCCGTTCTTCATCCGGATGAGCTGGCACGCTGCGGGCACCTACCGGGTGGCGGACGGCCGCGGCGGCGGTGGCGCCGGCGCCCAGCGGTTCGCCCCGCTCAACAGCTGGCCCGACAACGTGAGCTTGGACAAGGCCCGCCGCCTGCTGTGGCCCGTCAAGCAGAAGTACGGCCAGGCCATCTCGTGGGCCGACCTGCTGGTGCTCGCCGGCAACCGGGCGCTGGAGACCATGGGCTTCACGACCTTCGGCTTCGCCGGCGGCCGTCGCGACATCTGGTCGCCGGAGGACGACGTGTACTGGGGCCCCGAGGACGTGTGGCTCGGCGACGAGCGCTACTCGGGCGACCGGGAGCTGGCCAACCCGCTGGGCGCGGTGCAGATGGGCCTGATCTACGTGAACCCCGAGGGCCCGAACGGCAACCCGGACCCGATGGCCTCGGCCCGCGACGTGCGCGAGACGTTCGGCCGCATGGCCATGGACGACGAGGAGACGGTGGCGCTCATCGCCGGCGGCCACACCTTCGGCAAGATGCACGGCGCGGCCGACCCGGACGCCAACGTCGGGCCGGAGCCCGAGGGCGCGCCGCTCGAGCAGCAGGGCCTGGGCTGGAAGAACGCCTACGGCACCGGCCACGGCAACGACACCATCAGCAGCGGCATCGAAGGTCCGTGGACCACCAACCCGATCCAGTGGGACAACGGCTTCTTCGACAACCTGCTGGGTCTCGAGTGGGAGGTCTTCAAGGGTCCCGGCGGTGCCAACCAGTGGCGTCCCGTGGACGAGGCGGCCCGCACCACGGTGCCCTCGGCGCACGACCCGTCGAAGATGGAGTCGCCGGTGATGAACACGGCCGACATCGGCCTGAAGACCGACCCGGTCTACCGGGAGATCTCGGAGCGCTTCCGGGCGAACCCCGATCAGTTCGCCGACGCCTTCGCCCGAGCCTGGTACAAGCTGCTCCACCGCGACATGGGCCCGATCGAGCGCTACCTGGGTCCGTGGGTGCCCGACGAGGAGCTGCTGTGGCAGGACCCGGTGCCCAAGGTGGACCACGAGCTGATCGACGAGGCCGACGTCGCCGCCCTCAAGGCCAAGGTGCGCGGCAGCGGCCTCACCGTGTCGCAGCTGGTGTCCGCCGCGTGGGCGTCGGCGTCGACCTATCGCAGCACCGACAAGCGCGGCGGGGCGAACGGTGCCCGCATCCGGCTGTCGCCCCAGGCCGAGTGGGACGTCAACGTCGTCTCCGGCGTGGCGCGGGTGGTGTCGGCCCTCGAGGGCATCCAGCAGGAGTTCAACGACGCCCAGACCGGCGGCAAGAAGGTCTCGCTGGCCGACCTGATCGTCCTCGCCGGTGGGGCTGCTGTCGAGCAGGCAGCAGAAGCTGCCGGCCACGACGTCACCGTGCCGTTCCGCCCGGGCCGCACCGATGCGACCCAGGAGCAGACCGACGTCGAGTCGATGGCGTACCTGGAGCCGAGGTACGACGGGTTCCGCAACTACCTCCAGAAGGGGGCGGCCCTCGCCGCTGAGCACCTGCTGGTCGACAAGGCGTTCACGCTCGGGCTGTCGGCGCCGCAGATGACGGCGCTGCTGGGCGGCCTGCGGGTCATCGGCGCCAACGCCGGCGGCACCGACCTCGGGGTGCTGACCGACCGGCCCGGCCAGCTCACGAACGACTTCTTCGTGAACCTGCTGGACATGGGCACGGAGTGGCAGCCGACGTCCGACCTCAACGACGTGTACGAGGGTCGGGCGCGGGGAACGGGCGAGCACCGCTGGACGGCGACGCGCGTCGACCTCATCTTCGGCTTCGACTCGGAGCTGCGGGCCCTGGCCGAGGTGTACGCCGCCAGCGACGGCGTCGACCGCTTCGTCGGCGAGTTCGTCGAGGCCTGGACCAAGGTCATGGAGAACGACCGCTTCGACCTGGACTGATCGCGAGCGGATCCCGAAGGCGACGGACCAGGTCCACCGGGCCTGGTCCGTCGTCGCGATCAGATGACGGCGATGGCCAGGCCGGTAGGTTCGGCGCCATGGCAGGGATCCGGTTCGGGGTGTTGGGCGCGGCGCGGATCGCGCCGCAGGCGATCGTGAAGCCGGCAGCGTCGAGCCCAGACGCCGCGGTGGTGGCGGTGGCGGCGCGCGACCGGGCGAAGGCGGAGGCCTTCGCCGACGAGCACGAGATCCCGCACGTGCACGACAGCTACGCCGCCCTCCTGGCGGATCCCGAGATCGACGCGGTCTACAACCCGCTGCCCAACGGTCTGCACGGGGAGTGGACCATCGCCGCGCTGGAGGCGGGCAAGCACGTCTTGTGCGAGAAGCCGTTCACGTCGAACGCCGCCGAGGCTCGGGAGGTGAAGGCGGTGGCCGACGCCCACCCCGACCTCGTGGTGATGGAGGCGTTCCACTACCGCTACCACCCGTTCGCCGAGCGCCTCCGGGCCATCGCCGCCAGCGGCGAGCTCGGCACGATCGAGCGGGTCGAGACGGCGATGTGCTTCCCGCTCCTGAAGCGCGACGACATCCGCTGGGACGACGGTCTGGCCGGCGGGGCCACCATGGATGTCGGCTGCTACACGATCCACTGCCTGCGGCTGCTGGCTGGCGAGGAGCCGGAGGTCGTGTCGGCCGAGGCCAAGTTGAGGGGCCCGAACGTCGACCGGGCGATGGTCGCCGAGCTGCGGTTCCCCAGCGGGGCGACCGGGCGCATCCACTGCTCGATGTGGTCCTCGTCGATCCTCAAGCTCGGTGCCCGGGTGACCGGCTCCGAAGGCGAGATGAAGGTCCGGAACTTCACGATGCCCCACCTCCTCGGAAAGGTGACCGTCTCCACCAAGGCGGGGACCCGCAGCGAGGCCGGGTCCAAGGACCGCACGTACGCCCGCCAGCTCGATGCCTTCGTCCGCACGGTCGGGGGCGACGCCAGCGCCAACCTCACGCCGCCGAGCGACTCGGTCACCACGATGGAGATCATCGACGCGGTCTACGAGGCGGCCGGGCTCCCGGTGCGGGGGACCGCGCCGTCCACCGCCTGACGGGCGGGACCGAACCGGTCAGCCGCCGAGGCGGAGCCGGGTGAAGACCACGATCTGCTGCAGGTCCTCGTGCGAGATGCGCTCGCCCTTCGGCGGTGCCAGCTTCATCGTGCCGTCCACGCGGATCCAGCCGATGGCGATCTCGCCGTGCTCGGCCACCGCGGTGGTGATCTCGGCGAAGGTCACGTCTCGGTGCCGGCCCAGGTAGGGGTTGGCGACGAGCTCGACCGTGAACGGCGTGTCGCCCAGGATCTGGTCCAGCACCGCGTCGAGATCGGGGTTCATGGCGAGCTGGGCGAGGGTGGTGGCGGTGACCGCATCGCCCACCACCAGGTCGTCGGCCAGGCTCCTGCGGGCGAGGTGCTTGTTCTCGCGCTGGCGCAGCTGGGCGACGACCGTCGTCGGGTTCCCGTGGCTGTCGCCGGCGGGACGCAGCGAGAGCAGGGTGACGAAGGCCGCCGCATCCGAGCCGGCGGCAGACAAGCGGTCGTCGGACAAGACGATGGCGTGGTCGAACTGGTCGCGCTGGAGGTCCAGCCACGCCTGCACCCCGATGTCGGGACAGAGGAAGCGCTGGTCGGTGAAGCTCTCGAGCTTGAGCCGGTCGGTCCCGACGGGCTCGTCGGTCACGACCGTGACGGCCGAGCCGTCGCCGGCGTACTGGTCGAGCACTTCGAGCAGGTGGACCGCCCCGTCGTTCCAGCCGACGACGAGCAGCTGCTGGCGCTCGAGCGGGCGCTCGCAGCACGACGGGCGGAGACCCGCCATCGAGACGGCCTCGGCATCCAGCGCGGCGGGGCCGTCGGCGGCCGCGACGGTCTCGTCGGTGGCGATCACGACGAGCTGGTGGCCGGCGAGCGGCGTGGACCAGTCCGGCCAGAGGTCGACGGCGCCGTCGTGGCCGCTGATGAGCCCGATCGGCACCGACTCCTGCAGGGCCGTGAGCGCTTGGCCGAAGGTGGTGACGACGTCGGGCGCAGCGGCGATGTAGAGCTCCTCGCCGCGGAAGTTCAAGATCTCGTGGAAGACCTGCGAGAGGCCGGCCCGCCGGGAGACCTGGGCGGCCAGCTCCGTGCGCAGCGCCAGCGAGTCGACCGCCACGACCCGGAACCCGAACCGCGCCAGACGGCCTCGCAGCGGCTCCACCAGCTCGTTGTGCGGGTCGCGCACCTCGATCACGATCGTGGGGTGCTCGTGCGGCTCGCGGCCGTGGTCCGGTCCGTCGCACGCGGCCACGACCGCCATCACCGACTTCACGGTGTTCGCCAGCCCGTCCTCGGTGCCGTCGTCGAGGATGACGACCGCTCGGGCCGTGGCCACCGACGCGAGGCGCCGCAGGTCGCGCGTGTCCCACGTGGCGCCGGACCGGAGCACCGGCCAGTGCACCGCCCGGTCGGCGAGGTCCTCGTGGTCGACCAGCTCGTGGCGCACGTCGGTGACGCTCCGATCGGCCAGCACCACCAGGTCGATCAGCTTCTCCCCGTCACCGCTGTCGGCGAGCTCCTCCACCACCTTCGGCCCGATCTCCGACCAGCCGAGCACGACCACGTGGTCGGCCCGGGGCGGGATCGGGTCCCGGCCGCGGCGGATGCCCTCGACCCGTCGTTCGATGCGGTTGTTGACCAGCGAGATCAGCGTCGAGATGAGCAGGAGGCCGCCGATGGTGATGGTCAGCCCGACCACGGCGAAGCCGGCGTGGTCCTCGGTGATCTGGCCCGGGTCGATCGTGCGGACCAGCGACTGCCAGAAGGCCTCCTCGAAGCTCGGGTCGTGACCGCCGACGGCGAGGTGCAAGACGGTGACGATGAGCGCCGCGGTCGCAGCGAGGAGGAGCGCGGCCCCGCCGAGCCAGAAGACGACGTTGATCTGGCCGCGCACCAGGGCCCGGTCGATCCGGTCCTGGAAGTGCGCCATCCGCTTCTGCCGCCGGGCTCGTACCACTGCTCATCCCCCCCTGGCGGCGGATGATAGGACCGGACCATCGCCCTGTCACCGAGAACGAGCGAGGCCACCGTGACCGACGGCCCGAAGCAGGTCCCCGTCGTCGAGCCGTCGCGGTGCGCCGGTCAGGCGACGGGCTCTCGGGCCACGCCCGAGACGGCTTCGTAGGCGGCCGCCCGCTCGCGGAGCGGGCCTTCGTCGAGGCCGGTGTCGGCGAAGCGGTAGCGGGTGCCGCCTCCGCCGCCGTCGCCGGGATGGTCGGCCAGGAAGGTGCGCATCTTCCTCTCGGTCGGGTCGTCGAGCTCCCGGCCCAGGGCCACGTAGATGCCGCGGACCGTCTCGACGGGGTCGGCGATGAAGTCCTGGAAGTGGACGTCGACGATCCGCTCGGGCGGGATGACGCCGCGGGCGCGGGCCTCCATGCCCCGGTCGAGGCCGACGAAGACGTCCTCGGCGTAGTCGGCGCTGATCTCGTGCAGGTCCACGTCGTCGCTCGCCATGCGGCGGAGGTGGGCCGAGAGGGCGCTCACCGAGGTGATGACCTTCAGCGGGTCCCGGTGGGTCTGCACGACGACGGCGTCGGGGTACTCGGCGGCGAGGGCGTCGAGGTCCCAGAGGTGGGCGGGGGACTTGAGCAGCCACTGCGGCGCGGGGTCGGCCCACTGGAGGTGCTGGAGGTACTGCCGGTGCCAGCGGTAGGCCGGGGCGAGGTCGGCGTCGTGGAGCAGCCAGCGGTCGTAGGTCCGGACCCGGTACTGGCAGGGGAAGATCATGCTGCGGAAGTCGCCGCCGGTGATCCGCACGCACTCCTGGGCCAGGCGGGCGCCCATCGGGTGGAAGGTCGTGAAGCCGGGGATGAGCGAGTCGGCCATCGACAAGACGGCGTCCACCTCGTCGATGCGCGGGTCGGTGTCGCGGGTCGCTGTCTCCGGCGGCGGCAGGGGCTTGTCGATCTCCCACGTGAGCGGGGCCCGCAGCTCGGGGTCGAGGGCCAGGAGGTCGTAGAGGATCGTCGTGCCGGTGCGGGGCTGGCCGACGATGAAGATCGGGTGGTCGATGGTGCCCTCGGCCACCTCGGGGTGGGCGGCGCGCCACGCGGTGATGCCGGCGCGGTTGGCGAGGTACTCCACCACGCCGCCCGTCGCGATCTCGACGCCCAGCTCGTGTAGCCGGGCCTCGTTGGCGAAGCCGTCGAGGAGGACGTCGAGCCCTTCCTGCCACGTGTCCGCGCCGAAGTCGTCGGCCCCGGCGACGGCGGCGGCATCCGCCACCAGGCGGTCGCGGTCGAACCGGTCGTTCGTCATGGGCTGCCCCTGTCTTCGACGAGCACCTCGGAACGGCGTCGATCCCCTGCGCCGCTCCCTGCGGCGGGAACCTACCGCCGCTATCGTCCGCGTGCCGCTGCCACGAGGGGGACCAGCGATGCCCACGAGCCGATGACCACGATGCGCGCCTGGCGCACCCACCGGTACGGCCCGCCGCTGGAGGCGCTCCAGCTCGACGAGGTCGAGGTGCCCGAGCCCGGGCCCGGCCAGGTGCGGGTCCGGGTGCAGGCCATCCCGCTCAACCTGAACGATCTCGAGCGCATCACCGGCGGGCCCATGCTCGTCGAGCCCGAGCTGCCGTACAGCCCGGGGATGGAGGTCTTCGGCATCATCGAGGCGTGCGGCCCCGGCCTCGATGCGGGCGAGTGGATCGCCAAGCGGGTCGCGGCGATGCCGCTGCAGGCGCACGGTGGGTGGGCCGAGCACGCCCTGTGCAACGCGGTCAGCGCGTACGAGGTGCCCGAGACGATCCCGCTTCCCGGCGCGGCGGCGCTCTACTTCCCGTTCCACCTGGCGTGGCTCGGCCTCATGGACCGGGCGCTGCTCCAGGCCGACGAGACGGTCCTCGTCCACGCCGCGGCCGGCGGGTCGGGGAGCGCGGCGGTCCAGCTGGCCAAGCACTTCGGCGCGCGCGTGATCGCCACGGCCGGCGGTCCGGCGAAGGCGACGCGGTGCCGGGAGCTCGGTGCCGACGTGGTGATCGACTCCCGGCAGGAGGGCTTCGCCGAGGAGCTGGTGGAGCGGGTCCTGATCGAGACCGACGGGCGCGGCGCCGATGTCGTGTTCGACAACGTGGGCGAAGCGGTCTTCGACGCGTCGATCAGAGCGACGGCGTACGACGGCCGGTACCTGATGATGGGCTTCGCCTCGAACAAGGCGGTGGCCGACGAGCCGTGGATCGTGCCGCGGCAGATCCTGATGGCCAACATCCGCCTGTGCGGCGTGACCCTCGCCTACGCGGACGACGGGCTGCGCTCGCTCGTGAAGCGGGCGATGGGCTGGAACCTGGCGTCGGGCCGCCAGGGCGCGGCGATCATGCACGAGGTGGTGGCGCTGGTGGAGCAGGGCGCGGTCCAGCCGGTGGTGGGCCGAGTGGTGGGGTTCGAGGACCTGCCCGTCGCCATCACCGCCATGGCCGACCGCCAGACCACCGGCCGCGTGATCGCGATGGTCGAGGAGGGCCCGTGACGGTCCGGCTGACGGTCCTCGAACCCCGGCGGAGCGGTGCCCGTGCCTGACGTGCTGCCCAGTGCGGATGCACGCGGCGGACCAGCACGATCGGTACCCTCGCCGGGAGCACCGAGACGACCGTGACGACGACCGCGACCGCACCACCAACCTCCGCAACGAACGCTCGGGCACGCATCGGCGGGCTCGACGGTCTGCGCGCCGTCGCCGTGATCGGCGTGCTGCTCTACCACGGCGACGTCAGCTGGTTCCCCGGCGGCTTCATCGGCGTCGACATCTTCTTCGTGCTGAGCGGCTACCTCGTCACGACCATCGTCATGGACGGGCTGGAGAAGCGGGGCGGCCTCGGCTTCCGCCGCTTCTGGGCGAACCGCTTCCGACGCCTCGAGCCGGCCCAGATCACGATGATGGTGGTCGTCACGCTCGTGGTGGCCGTCGGCTTCCGCGGCCTGCTGGGCACGATCCGCGCCCAGGTCATCGCGGGTCTCTCGGGCACCATGAACTGGTACCTGATCGTGAACAACAGCTCGTACTTCGAGCAGGCGGCCCGGGCACCGCTGTTCCGCCACCTGTGGTCGCTCGCGATCGAGCTGCAGTTCTACCTGGTGTGGCCCCTCACCCTCGTGGCCCTGGCCAAGCGCTACCGAGACCGCGTGAGCGTGGTGGTCGGCGGGCTCGCCGTCGCCATCCTCGCGTCTGCCGTCTACATGGCGATCCTGTACCACCCGGGCACCGATCCGTCCCGGCCGTACTTCGACACCTTCGCCCGCATCCAGGCTCCGCTGGTGGGCGCCCTGCTCGCGCTGCTCTGGCGGCCGCGCGCCCTGCGCCGGGCGCGCGCCGGGCAGCACGGTGGCCAGGTCACGGCCGTCGCCGCCGTGTCGCTGGTCCTGCTGATCGTGATGATGCACGTCGTCAACGACCGCGATGCGTTCATGTACCGGGGCGGGTTCTTGCTCACGGCGCTCCTGTCGGCGCTGGTGATCGCCGGCCTGGTGCACCCGAGGGGCGCGCTCGGCAGCGAGCTCGCGCTGGGGAGCTCGCCGATGGTCGCCATCGGGCTCCGCTCCTACGGGCTCTACCTGTGGCACTGGCCGGTCTTCGTCCTCCTCCGCCCCCGCATCGACACCGACTGGTCGTGGGGGACCGTGTTCGTGGTCCGCCTGGCGATCACGATCGCCCTGACCGAGATCTGCTACCGGCTGGTCGAGCGCCCGTGGCACACCCGGGCACCCGACACGAACCTCGCCGGCATCAGGCGCCGCCTCACCCAGCCCGCCGGCTACGCCCCGGCGCCGCGCTTGTCGGCGGTCGGCTCCGCGGTCGCCTGTGCCCTGGCGCTCGTCATCATCGCCGTGCCCCACAAGGCCGACAACGTGATCGTCGACTCCCTCACCGAGGGCGAGGCGGCGCTGGCCAACCAGTCCAAGGGCACGATCCCGGGCGGCGGCACGACCTCGGTCCCGGCCGGTGCCGGGCCGACCACGACGGTGCCCATCGTCCCGGAGCCGGGGAGCCCGGTCTCGCTCGTGGGCGACTCGGTGATGGTCGGCGCCGCGCCGACCGTCCTCGAGGAGTTCGGCAACCGGGCCATCATCGATGCCAAGGTCTCCCGCCAGGCGGCCGACATCACGCCCGTCATCGAGCGGCTCAAGTCCGAGGGGCAGCTCGGTCCCACGGTGGTGGTGCAGGTCGGCATCAACGGCACCGTCACCGACCAGAACCTCCGGGACATCGTCGGCGCCGCCGAGGGTCGCCGGGTGCTCATCATCAACGCCCGGGTCCCGCGCTCGTGGGAGGCCGGCAACAACGAGCTGGTCAGCGAGCTGGTCCCCAAGCTCACGAACGCGGGCGTCATCGACTGGTACTCCTACTCCGACGGCCACCGCGACTGGTTCCTCGACGACGGCGTCCACCTCACCGAGGACGGCCGCAAGGCCTACGCCGACCTCATCCTCGAGGCGGTCGACGGCAAGGAGAAGCGCACCGGGTCGAAGAGCGGCGGCGCCAAGAGCGACTGATCCCTGGCGCCGCGGCACCTCCCCACCTCAGGCTGACCCGGGCTCGTGCGGGCCTGATCTCACGCGGGGCGCGGGTCTGGTCAGCGGTCACCGGAACACCAGGCCTTCGAAGGTGCCGGAGCGCCGCCAGCGGTCGATGTGGTCGAAGTACGCCACGGGCCCGGCGGCGTAGCGGGCACCGTTGAGCCGGTCTCGCTCGGAGAACGCCCGGCCCTCGTTGTTGTAGTAGCCGGGCGTGCAGTCGAGGTTGCCGAACAGGCCGGTGGTGCTGTCGAGCTGGGCCAGCCACGCCGCCTCGGCGTCGGCGGTGACCTCCACCTGGTCGGCGCCGATCTCGACGGCGTGGCCGACCACGGCGGCGACGGTGGTCCCGGCCTCGGTGAGGTTGTGGGTGATGTTCGAGATGAGGTTGGCGGCCTGGGTGATGCCGACGACGAACAGGTTCGGGAACCCGTGGACGTGGATGCCGTGGAGCGTGCGCATGCCGCCGGCCCAGTGATCCGAGAGCGCCTCGCCGTCGCGGCCGATGGTCTCGAACCCCGACCGCCGCGTGATGTCGGCCCCGAACTCGAAACCCGAGGCGAAGATCAGGCAGTCGAGCTCGTGGTGCTGGCCGCCGACCCACACGCCCGTCTCGTCGATGCGCTCGACCCCTTGGCCGTCGGTGTCGACCAGGCGGGTGCCGGGCTCGTTGAACGCCTGCAGGTACTCGTCGTGGAAGCAGGGGCGCTTGCACAGCTGGCGGTACCAGGGCTTGAGGTTCGCGGCCGTCGCCGGGTCTTCGACGATCTCGTCGACCCGGGCGCGGATCTCGGTCATCTTCTCGTCGTCGCTGTCCTCGAAGGCGCGGGCGACGAGCTCGGGTGTGAACTCGGCGCCCTCCTTCGAGAGCTCGGCCACCACGCGGTCGCGGATGCGCTGGGAGATGTCGGTCCACCCGTCCTCCACCAGGTCCTCGTCGGTGAAGCCGCCGGTCTGGAGGATGGTGAAGTTCATCTGCCAGCGGCGCTGCCACCCGGGCTCCAGGTCACCGAACCACTGGGGGTCGATGGCGTGGTTGCTGCGGACGTCGATGGACGACGGCGTGCGCTGGAACACGAGGAGCTCCCCCGCGCCACGAGCGAGGTGGGGGATGCACTGCACGGCCGTGGCGCCGGTGCCGATGATGCCGACGCGCTTGTCGGCCAGCCGGTCGAGCGGCGCGCCGGTGGGGTCGCCGCCGGTGTACCCGTAGTCCCAGCGGCTGGTGTGGAAGGTGTGGCCGGCGAACGTCTCGATGCCGGGGATGCCGGGGAGCTTGGGCTTCTGGAGCGGGCCGGTGCCCATGGCCACGAACTGGGCGGTGAACGCGTCGCCTCGGTCCGTGCGGACGGTCCAGCGGGAGGCGCCGCCGTCCCACTCGAGCCCGGTGACCTTGGTGGAGAAGAGGGCGTGCTCGTACAGGCCGTACTGGGTGGCGATGGCGCGGGCGTGGGCGAAGTTCTCGGCCGCGGGCGTGTACTTCGCGCTCGGGACGTGCCCGGTCTCCTCGAGGAGCGGGAGGTAGATCATCGCCGCCGTGTCGCACATGGCGCCGGGGTAGCGGTTCCAGTACCAGACGCCGCCGACGTCGCCGCCGCCTTCGACGAGGCGCACCGACTCGACCCCGGCCTCTTTGAGCCGGGCGCCGGTGACGAGCCCGGCGAAGCCGCCGCCGATGAACGCGACGGTCACGTGGTCGTGGACCGGCTCCCGCTCGGCGGCGTCGGTGTAGGGATCTTCGAGCAGGTCGGCGAAGCGCCCCGTGGGCTCGAGGTACTGGTCGTTGCCATCGGGGCGCAGCCGCTTGTCCCGCTCGAGCCGGTACTTGGCGCGCAGCGCCTCCCGGTCGAGGGGGTCCGCGGCTGGGGAGCTTGTTGCAGTCACCGTGCAAGTTTCCCATGGGCGGCTGGGCCTCGCCAGCGCGCCAGCGGCCGGGAGGCGCGGCGCGCCCGAGGACGGGCCGCGGTCCTCCCGGGCCTGACGGCCCATCTGGAGCCGGTGCGCTCAGTTCCGGGCCGCTGCTGCCGATGCTTCGCTCATGCGCGCCGACCCTGCTGCTTCGCCCCCCGACCGCCGGACCGAGGC
>Ga0182747_1001725_pt1 | contig 16435 bp, 15 predicted proteins | sample eDN3rd30CBELigBY_FD_128526 | JGI IMG/M metagenome (GOLD analysis project Ga0182747, IMG submission 128526) | Enriched backyard soil microbial communities from Emeryville, California, USA - eDNA 3rd pass 30_C BE-Lig BY (version 2) (version 2) | ecosystem: Environmental > Terrestrial > Soil >...
AAGAGGACTACTGGGCCGGTTGACCTCGGTCCGCGCTCCCCCGCCCTGGGCGGAGACGAGGACCGGAGCGTCGCCCGATCCCCCGGCCCGTCGCCGCGCAATCGGGTCACGTGTGCACCTATGAGGTGCACGAACGACCTGATTTGCCGGTGGCGATCGGCTCAGGCGGTGACGACGGCGGCGCACATGGCCGTGAGGTTGGCGACGAAGGCGTCGTGGTCGAGCTCGTTGCCGCTGCCGTCGTCGATGCGGCGGGCCCGTTCGGCCACGGCACCGGTGAGCAGCATGATCAGCGCCACCACCCGTTCCCGCCTGATCGCGGGCGGTGCCGACGGGACCGACTCGATCTGGTCGAGCACGGCGGCGAGGTGCTGGGTGGTGGCCGCATCCGATTCCACGCGCCACGCCGCGAACCGGCCGCGGAGCTGGGCGACGATGCGCAGGTAGGAGCGGCCGGCGGCGTCGTCGAGCAGGGCGGCATAGGGGACCACGAGGCACCGCACCAGATCGGCCAGCGAGGGGTCGTCGCCGGCCTCGGCGCGCAGCCGGCCCCGCTCGGCGTCGACCGGTCCGCCCCGCCGCGCCAAGAGCTCGCGCAGCAGGCCCTGGCGCGAGCCGAAGTGGTAGCTGACCGCGGAGGTGTTGCGCTGGCCGGCGGCCTCGGTGATCTGGCGCGTGGTGACGCCCTCGACGCCACCGGCGGCGAAGAGCCGCTCGGCCTCGTCGAGGATCCGGGCGCGGGTCGCGGTGGCGACGGGGGCCGTGGCGTCAGCTCCCCAGCGGGAGGAGGGCGTTCGTCGGGATGACCGTGACCTCGCCGGTCTCGGGCGGCAGCGGGTGGGCGAAGTCCGGGTGCTTGCGCTTCGCCGTCGCCCGCATGCGGGTGGTGCGGTGGACGGGTTCGCCGTCGAACTCGGGGATGACCTTGGTGCCGAACAGCTCCAGCATCTCCAGCACCTCCTCGTGCTCGAAGCCCTCGTTCGGGATGCCGAAGACGAGCTGGTCGCAGCCGACCTCCTGGTACTTCCCGATCTGCTCGAGCACGTCGTCGGGGCTGCCGCACAGCAGGTACCCGGCCTCGATGAGCCAGTCGAGCGTGGCCTCGTCGGGGATGGCGAACGGCGCGTTCGGCCACTTCACCGCACCCGGTTGGGGCGGCATGGTGTCGTGGTACAGGTTCACCATCGTGTTGAGGTAGCCGCGGCCGGCGGACATGGCGATCTCGCGGGCCCGCTTCCGGTCGCTCACGCAGACGACGGCGTTGGTCATCATCACGTTGTCGTTGACGAACTGACCCAGCGGCTCGGTGCAGTCGGCGATGCCCTCCTTGTAGGCCTCGATGCGGCCGCGGAGGTTGTAGATCGGCTCGAAGTTGAAGGCGATGGCGCCGATGCCGAGCTGGCCGGCCTTGGTGAAGGTGCCCGGGTTGCCGCAGCCCACCCACAGCGGCGGGTGGCCGATGCCGTAGGGCTTGGGGAGGATGTTGTGCGGCGTCTCCACCCGGAAGAACTCGCCCTCGAACGTGTAGTCCTTCTGCTCCCACATGCGGATGATCTCGGGAGCGGCCTCGTCCCACATGGCCTTGGTCTCGGACGTGAGCAGGTCGAAGGTCGCCATCTCGTGGCTGCCGGCACCGCGCCCGGTGCCCCACTCGTAGCGGTTGCCGGTGACGTGGTCGAGCATGGCGACGCGCTCGGCGTTGCGGACCGGGTGGTTGACCGGCCGGGACAGGTTCATGATCCCGGAGCCGACGTGGATCTGGGTGGTCTGCGCCGTGACGTAGGTGAAGAACGTCTCCGGTGCGGACATGTGCGAGTACTCGACCAGGGCGTGGTGCTCGCCGAACCAGGCGTACTTCCAGTTGAAGCGGTCGGCGTGGATGGCGTAGCCGAGCTCCCGCATGAGCATGGTGTGCTCGGACTCGCGGTCGTGGGCCGCGGGGCCGGGCAGGTAGCCGTTGAAGAACAGGCCGAACTCCATGGTGCGCTCCTCGCAAGAAGTAGAACGTGTTCTAATGTATGGCATTAGACGCGCGATGGGCAAGGGGTCGTTGCCCTGCCTCCGCCCACCGGCCAACCTGGGTGGACCATGAGCGACACCCAGCCCCCGCCCGACGCCGGTCTCCCCTCCTCCTGGAACGAGGAGGATGCCGATGCCATCCGCACCGATGCCAAGAGCAGGACGTGGTGGATCATCGGCGGCATCGCCGTCGTGGTGCTCGCCATCGTCGGCGCCCTCGCCGTCATCAACCTCCGAGATCCCGAGGAGCGGGCGTGGCCGGCCTCGGTCGGCGGCCGGCCCGAGGGCCTCGGCGGAGAGAAGGAGACGGCCGGCGAGGTCACCCCCTCGGCCGATCCCGGTGTGTACATCTGGAACAGCTTCGACGGCTGGCACCTGTGGGTCGTCGGCGGCGAGGGCATCGACGGCCTCACCGGCACCATCACGAGCAGCGACGACGTCGTCGGCGCCGTGAGCTCCGCCCCTGATGCCGGAACGGTCTCGGTCGAGGGCAAGACGATCACCTTCGACCTCGCCGCCGGGAGCGCCGTGGCGGGCGTCGACTTCGACCCCGGCTTCGCCAAGGAGCTGACCTTCACGCTGAAGACCGCCGGCGGCGATGTGGCGCCTGCCCAGGTGTTCACCGGGGCGAGCCGCGAGCCGGTGGATGCGGTGCCCGTCGTCATCGACAAGGCCGTGGTCGACTGACCTCTGCGGTGACCGGCGGCCCTTGCCTCGTCGGCGGCGCCGGACCGGGTGCCGCCGGCCGGTTCGCGGGGCTCGGTGCGACCGTCCCGGGTCAGGCGGTCGGGGTGCCGGCGCGTGCTCGGCGGCGCTCGGCTCGGCCCGGCGCCGGGTGGGCCTCGACGACCGCAGCCCACGTGGACTCGGCCCGGGCCTGGGTCTCGGGGCCGGGATCGTGGCGGCCGAACAGCGCGGCGGACACGGTCACGGCCACCTCGATCACCCGGTCGTCGGGGATCGGCCCAGCTCGCAGGTCGTCGGCGTAGCGCACCAACGACTGCGAGCGGTCGCGCCGGGGGCCGCGCGCCGCTCCCTCGCGGTCGATCTCGCGCGCCAGGCGGAGGGCCCAGGGCGGGGCGGCGACCGGCGGCGCTTCGGGCGGCCGCTTGCTCCACCACCAGGCGAGGGCGCCGCCAGCCGCCAGCAGCAGCACCAGCCCGAGGAGGAGCCGCCAGTCGAGGTGGGACGGCGGCTTGTCGTCTTCTTTCTCCTGCTCCCGGTCCTGCTGATCGAAGGCCGAACCGGAGCCGGCGTCCGAACCGGAGCCGCCGGTCGCGATCTGGCCCTTCGGGTCGTAGGTGAGGGTGCGGCCGGGCCGGCCGTCGTCGTCGAGCTCCTGGATGCGGGTCGTGCCGTCGGGTTGCTCGCGGTACGTGTAGGTGCGGCTGGTGCCGTCGGGGTCGGTCACGGTGATGGCGCCGGCGCCGTCCTCGCCGCGCTGGGTGAACATGGTCGTACCGTCGTCGCCGAGCAGCCGGCGCGACTCGCCAGGAGCCGGCAGCAGGTCGGGGCTCGGGATGTCGCTGGTGCTGCCTGAGCCGGATCCGTCGTCGGGCACGAGGAAGCGCCCGTCGTCGTCGGGCACGTAGGTGCGGCCCGATCCGGCGCCGGACCCCGACTCGGATCCCGATCCGAGCCCGGACCCGCTCCCCGTTCCGTACGGGGACCTCGAACCGGACGGGCCGAGGTCGGAGGAGTCCGTCGGCTGGCAGGAGGGGGTCGACAAGACGAGGGCGGCGACGAGCGCGATCGCGAGGGCGACGAGGACGGTGGTGACGAGGTCGGTGGCCTGGACGTCGGGTGCCTCGGGGCCGACGCTCACCGCCCGGACCTTGGGTTGCGCGGCGCGCCGGTCGGACTCCAGCGAGGTCAGTGCGCCGAGCGCGAGGGCGAGCCAGAGCACGCCGACGGGATAGGTCCACCGGTCGCCGCTCGCCAGGCCGAGGACCACGAGGAACCCGAACGCGAACGGGAGCGGCCGCAGCCGGCGCACGAGGTGCCAGTCGAACCCGAGCACGAAGGCGCCGACCACCGGTACGAGCATCCACGCCGACGGCGGGCCGCCCGTGAAGGCGAGCAGCATCGCCATCGCCATCATCGCGATGAGGGCGACGACGGCGCCGGGGACGCCCCCGAACGGCCGGCGCAGGCCGGCCGCGAGGGTGATGCCGACGCCGACGGCCAGGGCGAGGGAGCACCCGAGGCCCAGCGTGGGCGTCTCCGCCGCCGAGCACACGATCACCATGGCCAGGGCGCACACCACGTACACCGCCGCCTGGCTGCGCGGCCGGGTCGGTTCGTCGGCCGGCAGCGGTTCGGTCGGCCAGTCCATCGGGGGCGGGGGGCCGGGCGGTGCACCGGCGGGGCCGGGCGGACCGGGGAACGTGGTCACGACCAGTGCACCCCGTCGCGGTCGACCCTGCAGGTGAGCCCGCGCCACCCGCTGCCGGTCGGGGCCACCGGCGTGCCGCACGCGGTGGTGCACAGGCGCCGCCGCACCTCCTTGGCGTTGCGGACCGGCGCGGTGACGGTGGGCAGGGGCACGAGCGGCGGGTCGACGAGCACCGGCGGCGGGCCGAAGGTGCGTCCGAGGCTGGCCAACTGGGGGATCTCGCTCGACGCATCGAGCGTCGTGAGCTCGACCGACCAGCCGCGGTCGAGCGCAGCGGCCGCCACCCACGCGGCGCGGCCCGCCGCCAGGTCGGCGCCCGGGCCGGGGAGGCCCAGGTCGACCACGAGCCGGACGATGACGACGCCCAGGCCGTCGGACTCGCGGACCATCAGCTGGCCGTGGTGCGCCGTGGCCTTCCAGTGCACCCGGCGCTGCTCGTCGCCCGACTGGTAGGGGCGCACCGACCGGAACAGGTCATCGCCGATGGGTGAGCCCTCGTTCGTGCCGAACCCGACGGCGCGGGCGCGCGGCCACCGGGTCTCGGTCTCGATCGGGTGGGGCGCGACGTGCAACGGCGCCGGCAGCGCGACGAGGTGGCGGCGGCCGGCGGAGGCCAAGCCGAGCGGTCCGTTGGCCTTGGCGTCCACCACGGCGAAGGGCACCACGCCCCGCCGCAGGCCCGGCCACTCGAAGGTGCCGAGGCGGCCGTGGCTGACGAGCAGGTCGGGCTGCTCGTGGGTGAGCAGCGGCGTCAGGGTCAGCGGTCGGGTCCAGCCCAGGACCTGGGCGGTCCACTGCGACGGTTCGCCGACGGACACCTCGTCGGGGCACCGCAGGTCGACGGTGACCGGGCCCACCGCCCGCCACGCCAGCACGGCGTCGATGACCACCCCGACCACGATCGCCGTCGCGATGGCGAGCTGCACCTCGGTGTCCGTGGCCAGCCAGAACGCGAGCGAGAACGCGGCGAGGAGCAACAGCGCGACGGCGGCGCCGGTGACGCGGATCCGGACGCGTCCGGGGCGGCCCGCCGGCGAGGCCATGGGGTCAGCCCCCCGGAGTCGGCGGGACGGGGACCTGGCGGACGAACTCGCCGATCCAGCTGCGCGCGGCCACGAGGTCGTCGTTGGTCGCGTCGGCGATGCGGTGGCTCAGCGCGGCGACGACGACCGACTGCACGTCGTCGGGCCGCACGTGGTCGCGGCCGGCGGCGAGGGCGTGCGCCTTGGCGAGCTTCACGGTGCCCAGCGCGGCGCGCGGGGAGATCGGCTGGCCTGCGTTCGACCGGGTGCGCACGACGTCGACGATGTCGAGCGCGTAGGCGGCCACGGTCGGGTGGACGAACACGTCATCGACGTCATCGCGGATCCGTCGCCAGGCGTCGAGCGCGGCCACCGGGGCCAGGGCCTCGAGCGCGGGTGTCCCGCCGACCCCCGAGATCAGCTCCATCTCCGCGGCCCGGCCCGGAAGCCCGAGCGACAGCGACACAGCAAAGCGGTCGCGCTGGCCGGCCACCAGGGGGAACGTGCCCGGATCGTCGTTCTGCGGGTTCTGGGTGGCGATGACGAGGAACGGCTCGGGCAGCGGGTGCGTGGTCCCGTCGACGGTGACCTGGCCTTCGGCCATGGCCTCGAGCAGCGCCGACTGGGTGCGGGGCGTCGCCCGGTTGATCTCGTCCACGAGGACGATGTTGTTGAACAGCGGGCCGGGGCGGAACACCCAAGACCGCCGGTCCTCGTCGAGGTGGGAGATCCCGGTGAGGTCCGAGGGCAGCAGGTCGGGCGTGCCCTGGACTCGGCCGAACGTGCCGCCGATCGAGCGGGCGAGCGCCTTCGCGAGCAGCGTCTTGCCGACACCGGGTACGTCCTCGAACAAGACGTGCCCCCGTGCGAGGAACGCGTCGACGGCCACGACGATGGGCTCGGGACTGCCGAGCAGCACCGAGCCGGCTTGGCGGACGAGGGCCAGCGGCGCCTGGTCGGTGCCGGTCGCCGCTCGCCCGATCCCCGCTTCACCTGTGGTCAACGTGCCCGTCCCCCTGATCCGCCAGCGTGGCGCGAGTGTTGCACAGCGTGGTGATGACCCGACGATCGCGGCGGGTCGGCGGCCGAGCCCGGTGGAGCGGGGTGGTCAGGAGCCGACGGCGGACCCGTGGGCGTCGCCGACCATCGTCACCAGCGCGTCGCGCCGCTCGAGCAGGTCCCGGAGCTGGCCGCGGCGGTTGAGGCTGGTGCTCACGGCGCGCCACGTCCGGTAGAGGCGGGTGATCTGCTCGGCCAGCCACACGGCGAGCAGCCCGAACACCGGGCAGGCGACGAACACGAGCAGGGACGCTCCCCACCCGCCGCGCGACCCGAAGATCCAGTCGATCTCGGGCGACAGCGGCCAGGTGGCCAGGCTCAGCGCGTCGGACATGAACGAGCCTCCGACGTCCCACACCGCGAACGAGAGCCACATCACCGGGAAGGCGACGAACCCGACCAGGACCCGGTTGGTCCCCTTCGACACCGGCGCCTTGGCGGCCAGCCCGGCGAGGACCACGAGCAGGGTGGGGATCAGGTTGACGACGATGCCGGCCAGCGCGAACGGGGCCAGCACCGCCACGAAGACGGCGGTGATCACGAGCCGCTTCACCAGGTCCTTCACGAGGACCCGCGGCATCAGGTACCGATCCGTGACGCGCACCGCGCCCAGCAGGAGCTCGTACTCGGCGGCGGCTCGGGCGATGGGCTCGCGCCGGTCCTCGGGCAGGCGGTCCAGCTCCTTGGCCAGTTGCTCACGGCGGGCGAGGGACACCTCCGCCAACGGCGCGACGCCGTGCGTGCGCAGGGCCACGTCGGCGGCTCGCCGCATCTCGACGGCGTCGAGCAGGGTCTCGAAGTCGGGCGCGGCGGCCGCCAGGCCCGATCGGATCTCCTCGGTGAGGCGGCGCACGGCGTCGTGGTCGTCGGACCCGATGGGCTCGCCCTCCGCATCGAGGTAGGCGAGGCCGGCCGGGTCGATCGGCGTACCGGCGCGGATGACGACGCGGGAGCGCAGGGCGACCTTGTCCTCGAACGTGACGCCGACGGGGACGATGTGCATCCCCGGCACGCGGTCGTGCGCGGCGTCGAGCGCGAGGCGTGCGGCCCCGGTGCGCACCGGCGACAGGTGCTGGTTGTCGTGCGTGGTGCCCTCCGGGAAGATCGCCACCGTCATGCCCTCGTGCAGCTCCCGTACGACCTCGACGAACGTGCGGGCGTTGTCGCCGCCGCCGCCGTCCGCCGTCCGGTGCACGGGCAGCACGCCGACGACCCGCATCAGCACCGGCACGCCCGGCGTCTTCCAGAGGGTGGCCTTGGCGATGAACCGCGGCAGCCGCCCGAGCGCCCCCGCCAGCACGACCGGGTCGACGAACCCGTTGAAGTGGTTGGCGACGATGAGGCGCGGACCGCTGGGCAGGTCGTCGAACCCGATCACCTCGACCGAGCGGTAGAGGCCCCGTGTGATGACGCGGGCGATGAACGAGACGAACCGGTCGATCGACGCCCGCATCAGCCGGCCGTCTCGCGAGACGGGCTCACCCGGCGGGGCACCCGTTGTCGAGCCAGTCCGTGAAGGCCTGGGCGTCGGCGGTGAGGTCGAGGGAGCCCATGTCCATGTGGCCGAGGTCGCCGGCCTTCTCGTAGGCCGCCGCCAGCCGCTCGGATGCGGCGGCGACGTCGTCGGGCATCGAAGGCTCGTACTTCCGGAAGAAGGCGACGCTGGAGGCCAGGTCATCGGGGTCGAACACGACCGTGTACTCCTGCAGCAGCGCGTCGCAGTCGACCTCGCCCGTGGCCGGGTCCACGACCTGGCCCGTGGTCGTCGGGGTCTCGCCGCTGCTGCTGCCGGTGGTGCTCGCCTCGGTGGTGGTGGTCGCGTGCGAGGTCGTGGTGGCCTTCGCCGCCGTGGTGCTCGCCGATGCGTCGCTCCCGCCAGATGAGCCACAGGCCGCCGCGCCCGTGGCCAAGACGAGCAGCGAGCCGGTGACCACGAGGGAGCGGAAGGGGTGGGGCATGGCGCACGTCCTGGGCGGGGCGGGTGGGGTCGGGTCGGAGCGGCATCAGGCTAGGACCCCCAGCCGTGCCAGGCTTCCCACCATGGAACCCGCCGACGACGCACGACGCGACTGGCTGCGGGTCGATGCCGCCGACGTCGACTGGGTCGTGGAGGGGTCGTTCCTCCGCTCGACCTGGCAGTGCATCTGGGGGAGGGGCTGCCTCGGCATCCTCGACGAGCCGGCCGAGGAGCTCGGCCAAGGCTGCTGCTCGGTCGGTGCGCACCTCGACGGCGAGGACGAGGCGCGCACCACGGCGACGCTCGCCGCGATGTTGGACCCGGTTCGGTTCCAGTTCCACGCCGAGGCTGCCGACGGGGTCTTCAGCGACGAGACCGCGACGAACACGCGGGTCGTCGACGGCGCCTGCATCTTCCTCAACCGTCCGGGCTTCGCCGGCGGCGAGGGCTGCGCCCTGCACCTCGGTGCGATCGACGACGGCGAACCGCCGATGGACTGGAAGCCCTCCGTCTGCTGGCAGCTCCCCATCCGCGTGGACTGGGAGCCGATCGACGGTGGCCGGGAGCGGGCGACGGTCCGACGCTGGTCGCGCGCTGACTGGGGCGACGAGGGCAAGGACATGGCCTGGTGCTGCACCGAGGGCGACCGGGCCTACGGCGCCGACCGGCCCGTCATCGAGTCGCTCGCCGACGAACTGACGGGGGTGATGGGCGCCGAGGCGGTGGAGGAGCTGCGGCGCCAGCTGGCGGAGCCTCCGGAGGCCCGCTGAACCCCGGCACGTCCCGTCGAGGTGGCGGCTGATCTCCCTCACGTCGCGCGCACGCCAGGTCGTGCGAGGCCGCGGGCCGGGCTCCCGCGGGTCACTTTTGCCCAGCTCGGCGGCCGGCGTGGGGCAACATGGTTGCGACCCGGCGGACCACCCACCTCGAGCAGGAGCACCCCGTGACGCGCACCACCCATCGGATCTTCCTCAGCGCCATGGCGGCCTCGTTCGCCCTGGTGATCTCGGCCTGCGGAGCCTCCGGCGGCTCGTCCGACGGCGGCAAGGACACCACCACCACCACCACGAAGGCGCCGGCCGAGTCGACCACCACGACCACGGCCGATGACGCCGAGGCAGCCCAGGATCGGGCCGACTCCGTCGACGTCGAGCTCTCCGACTTCCCCGAGGGCTGGGACTCGGCGCCGGCCGACGACCCCGACGCCGAGAGCCCGCTGAACGACTGCGACCCGGCCCTCGGCGACCGCTCCACGCAGCTGGCGCGCCATGCCACCGACGACTTCTCGATCGGCTCGTTCGAACGCGGCGACGGCGTGCAGTTCACCGCCCGCACCGTGGTGTTCGAGGACGAGGCGGCGGCCGAGGCGGCCGTGGCCCCGTTCAGCGACTCCAAGGTCCTGAGCTGCATCGACGACGCGCTCAAGTCGGCGTACACGTCGGCCGGCGAGGGGATCACCGTCGAAGGCAGCCTGGAGCAGGGCGACGCCGACTTCGGGGCCGACGAGACCGTCGCCCTCAGCGCCACCTACACCGTCTCGGCCGAGGACGGCTCGTCGATGGACGTGAACCTCGGCGTGCTCGTGATGCGCACCGGCGACGTCGCCACCAACATCGTCGTCCAGACGGTCGACCCCGACTTCGACCCGAGCGTCCTGCCTGTCGAGAAGCTGGCCGATCAGCTCAACGCCGCCTGACCCCGGTCAGCGGGCGGCGCGCAGGCGGCGCGCCGCCCAGGCACCGCCGAGCGCGGCGGGCAGGGCGATGCCGGCGACGCCGAACCGGCCCGCTCGGTCGAGGTCCCGGTGCGATGCGATGCCGACGGCGACGTCGAGCGCGTCGGCCGCCGCGCTCCACTCGACCCAGCTGACCGCGGCATCGGGGTCGCGCTGGAGGGCGAGGAGCGTGCCGCCCCCGAGCACCAGGTCGCGCACGCCGAAGAACCGGGCCATCATCACCGACGAGCCCTCGGCTCGTGGCCCTGACGGGCCGAGCATCGCCCGCGGCGCGGCCATGCACGCCACGCCGTAGGCCACCCGCCCGATCGCGATCCCCTTGGCGATGAACTGTTCGCTCTGCATCGGCCGAGCATCGCACACCGCACCCCGATCGCAGCTCGTGGGCCAGCCGCCTCGATGGGGGGCCTCGCCCACGAAGCCCAGGATCAGGTCGGGGTCGGTCAGGAGTCGAAGCCGAGGCCGAGGCGGTCGAGCGTGCGCAGCCAGAGGTTGCGGCGGCCCTCGTTGCGGTCGGCCTGGGCGAGCGACCAGCGGGTGGCGGTGATGCCGAGCCACGCGGCCGGCTCGGGTGGGAACGGGATGGGCGTGGAGCGGACCATCGCCAGGCGGGTGCGCTCGGTCTCCTCGCCGGCGAGGAGGTCCAGCATCACGTCGGCGCCGAAGCGGGTGGCGCCCACGCCGAGGCCGGTGTACCCGGCGGCGTAGGCGACCTGCCCGTCGTGCGCGGTCCCGAAGAACGCGCAGAACCGGGTGCACGTGTCGATCGGACCGCCCCACGCGTGGGTGAACCGCAGCCCCTCGAGCTGGGGGAAGGTGGCGAAGAAGTGCTCGGCGAGCCGCTGGGACGTGGCGGGGCGGTGGTCGTAGCGGTCCTTCACCCGTCGGCCCCAGTGGTAGACCGCGTCGTAGCCGCCCCACAGGATCCGGTGGTCAGCCGTCTGGCGGTAGTAGTGGAACTGGTTGGCGCTGTCACCGATGCCCTGGCGCTCGGACCAGCCGATGGCGTCGCGCTGCTGGGAGGAGAGCGGCTCGGTGACCAGCACGTGGTCGTAGACGGGCACGGTGAGCAGGCGCGTGCGCTTGATGAGCGACGGGAACACGTTGGTGCCGAGCGCCACCTGGCGGGCGTCGACGGTCCCGCGCGCCGCCACCAGGCGGATCCCGCCCTCGGGCCGGCGCTCGAGGCCGGTGACCGGCGTGTGCTCGATGATCCGCACCCCGACCTGGTCGCACGCATCCGCCAGCCCCCAGGCCAGCCGGGCCGGGTCCACCAGCGCCGTCGTCCGGTCCACGTGGGCGGCGAGGTAGGTGGGGGAGTGGACCTCGGCCTGGATCCGGTCCCGGTCCCAGAACGCCTCGTCCGGGTCGTCGGGATCGGTGGGGATGAGCCCGTCGATCTGGTACGGCTCGGTGGCGACGGTCAGCTCGCCGGTGCGCTCGAGGTCGCAGCGGATGCCGTAGCGGGCGACGGCCTCCTCCAGCTCGTCGAGGTTGCGGCGCCCGAGGGCGGCGAGGCGCGGGTACTCGTGCGGCCAGCGCTCCCGGCCGTTGGCCTCGCCGTGCGTGATGCTCGCCGCGCAGAACCCGCCGTTGCGGCCCGACGCCGCCCACCCGATGCGGTCGCCCTCGATGAGCACGACGTCGCGCTGCGGGTCGCGCTCCTTCGCCAGCAGCGCGGTCCACAGGCCGCTGTACCCGCCGCCGACCACGGCGAGGTCGCACGACGTCGACCCCGCCAGCGGCGGCCGCGCTGCCGGTCGATCGGGGGTGTCGAGCCAGAACGAACCGGGCTGGGCATCGGCGAGCGAGCGGGCGATGTGCGCAGCCACCATGGCGCCAGCCTGCCGCATCCGTGGAAGGCTTCGGCTTCGAACGCGGTTGCAGCACGAGCCGTGCCGTCCCGGCCGCGCCCCACCATCGCACCCCAAGGACTCCCGTGACCTCGCTCTACGACTTCAGCGCCACCTCCATCGGCGGCACCGACACCGATCTCTCCCAGTACCAGGGCAAGGCCGTCCTGGTGGTCAACACCGCGTCCAAGTGCGGGTTCACCCCGCAGTACGAGGGCCTGGAGAAGCTCTACGAGCACTACGCCGACAAGGGCCTCGTCATCCTCGGCTTCCCGTGCGACCAGTTCGGCCACCAAGAGCCCGGCTCCGAAGACGAGATCCAGGAGTTCTGCCAACTGAACTACGGCGTCACGTTCCCGATGTTCGCCAAGATCGACGTGAACGGCTCCGACGCCCACCCGCTCTACCAGTGGCTGAAGGACCAGAAGGGCGGCCTCCTCGGCAGCAAGATCAAGTGGAACTTCACCAAGTTCCTGATCGACCCCGAGGGCAACGTCGTCGAGCGCTACGCCTCCACCACCAAGCCCGAGAAGCTCGTCGCCGACATCGAGAAGGTCCTCCCCAAGCCCTGACCCCAGCGGCCCAGATCGAACCCGACCCCCCCGGCGAACTTTTCGTGATCGTGGTGGCTCAGCCACCACGATCACGAAAAGTTCGTTGGGTCTTGGGTCTTGGGTTTTGGGTTTTGGGTTTGGGGTGGGGGGGGTTGACCGAGGTTGACGATGTGGGTACGTTTTTCGATGTGCCTTCGGAAAACGTCGTTGCCTCGGAACCCACCGATCGGCGGGCCCGCAAGCGCGAGGCGCGTCGGGACCACCTGCTGGACCTGGCGCTGGACCTGGTCGACGAGCACGGCGTCGACGGGTTGACGATGGCGGCGCTGGCGGAGGCGGGCGACTACGCCACGGCGTCGCTGTACACCTACTTCGCCTCGCGCAGCGCCCTGCTCGCCGCGCTCCAGGAGCGGGCCCTCGTCGTGCTCGGCCGGGTCGCGGAGGAGGGCGCGGCCAACTGGGACCGCGCCCTCGCTGCCGATGCCGATGCCACCGGCGAGGTGGCGGCGCTGGCGCGCCTGTGCGCGTTCTCCGACCTGTTCCTCGCCGCGCCGACGCACCACCGGCGCGAGTTCCGGCTGCAACAGCAGCTGCTGGTCACCCCCGGCCTGGAGGAGGCGGCCGATGCCAACACCGTGCTGCCCGTCGCCCTCCACGTGCTCGGCGTGCCCCAGCGCCTGCTCGCCGAGGCCGTCGAGGTCGGCGCCCTGCGCCCGGGTGGACCGGTCGAGGACCCCATCGGCGGTGCCGTCGATGCCTCCTTCGCCCGCACCCTCGCCTGGGTGGTGGCCCTCAACGGCGCCCTGCTCACCGATGGGTTGGTCACCGGCCTGCCCACCACCGGGGCGCTGCTCGGCAGCCAGCTCACCGATGCACTGCTCGCCGGCTGGGGTGCCGATCCCGCCGACCTCGCTGCTGCCCGCACCCGTTCTGCCCGCTGGCAGCCCGCCGGCGCCGTCTCGAGGACCACCCGATGATCACCACCGCCTTGACCCTCGCCGCCGCGTTCGCCGGCGGGTTCCTCCTCTGGATCCTCTTCGAGTACCTGCTCCACCGGTTCGCCATGCACGAGCTGCACGGCAAGGGGATCATGAGCCGCGAGCACCTCAACCACCACGTCGCGGCAGGCTGGGCGTTCTCGTACATCCACCTCCTCAGCTGGGCGGGGATGCTGCTCGTCGGGTTCGTCCTGTGGATGCCCCTCGGCTGGGTCACGGTGAGCCTGGCGTTCGGCATCACCGTGGCGGTCGGTTGGACGGCGGGCTACTTCTTCTACGAGTACCAGCACGCCTCGGCCCACCTCCGCGGTCCCCGCAACCAGTACGAGGCCTGGGTCCGCAAGCACCACTTCCACCACCACTTCGGGCACCCGATGGCCAACCACGGCGTCACCCTCGGCATCTGGGACAAGGTGTTCGGGACGCTCGAGGAGCCCGAGCGGGTCCGGGTGCCGCGCCGGATGGCCCAGCCGTGGATGCTCGACGAGGACGGCGAGCTCAAAGACGAGTACACCGCCGACTACCTCCTCGTGGGGTCGCGCGACACGAACGAGCGCCTGGCCCAGCTGGACAAGGCCCGGGCCTTCGCGTCCATCGCACCGACCGATTGATCCCCGCTTGACCTGTCGCTGACGGACCTGTCGGCGAGTCGCCCGATCCGGCCCTACGCTGGCGATCGCTACAGGAGCGTGGTGCGCCGACCGATGAGAGCTGGTCGGAACCGGGACGAGGGGATCGGGGTGCATGGCTGAGACGACGGCGCCCGGGCGACGCATCGCCGGCGCCCCCGGCGAGTTCCAGCTCGCGTTCGAGCAGGCACCCATCGGGATCGCGCTCGTGGCGCCGGACGGCCAGTTCCTGTGGGTCAACGAGGCGCTGACGCGGATCTGCGGCTACGACCACGAGACCCTGCTGCGCCTCACGTTCCAAGACATCACGCACCCCGACGACCTCGACGCCGACCTGGCGCTGCTGGAGTCGGTGATCGCCGGCGAGATCACGGCGTACTCCATGGAGAAGCGCTACTTCCACGCTCGGGGCCACGAGGTGCCGATCCAGCTCGACGTCTCGATGGTGCGGTCAGCCGACGGATCCCCGAGGTACTTCATCTCCCACGTGCAGGACATCACCGAGCGCCGGGCCACGGTCGAGGCCCTGGCCTCGGCCCACGACGCGCTCCGGGCCAGCCAGCAGCGGTTCGCCGCGCTCGTCGAGCGGAGCACCGACATCATCTGCATCATCGACGAGCAGGGGTGCATCGCCTACCACAGCCCCGCAGCGGAGCGGCTGCTCGGCTACGCGCCGGGCTCGTGGCTCGGCACGCCCTTCACCGCGGTGGTGCACCCCGACGACCAGGCCGCGCTCAACGAGACCTTCCGCCGCCTCGTGCTGGACCCGACCCTCATGCCGCTCGCCGAGGTGCGGGTGACCACGGCCGAGGGCGAGTGGCGCCACGTCGAGATCTCCGCCACCAACCGCCTCGCCGATCCGGCCGTTCGGGGCATCGTCGCCAACGTCCGCGACGTGACCGAGCGGGCCGAGGCGGCCACCCGCCTGGCGTGGCAGGCGTTCCACGACTCGCTGACCGGCCTGCCGAACCGCGCGCTGCTCGCCGATCGCCTGGGCCACGCGGTGGAGCGGGCGCGGCGGGTCGGCGACTTGACCGCGCTGCTCTTCTTGGACCTCGATCGCTTCAAGCTCGTGAACGACTCGATGGGCCACGAGGCCGGTGACCTCCTGCTGGTCGAGGTGGCCACGCGGCTGGAGCAGGCCGTGCGCGCCGGGGACTCGGTGGCTCGGTTGGGCGGCGACGAGTTCGTGATCCTGGTCGAGTCCGTCAGCGAGACCGCCGAGGTGTCGGCGCTGGCCGAGCGCATCGGCAGCGTCGTCGCCGCGCCCATCCCCCTGCCCCAGGGCATGGTGACGGTGACGGCGTCGATCGGCATCGCCTACGACAGCGGTCGGGGCCCCGAGCACCTCCTCCGCGACGCGGACACCGCGCTGTACCGGGCCAAGGAGAAGGGCCGGAACCGCTACCACGTCTTCACCGAGTCGCTCCGGACCGCCGCGCTGCGGCGGATGACGGCCGAGCAGGAGCTGCGCGACGCGCTGGAGCACGACCGCCTCGAGGTCCACTACCAGCCGATCGTGGACCTGGCCGACGGGACCATCGCCGCCGTCGAGGCGCTGCTGCGGATCCGGACCGAAGACGGCGGCCTGGAGCTCCCCGGCGAGTACATCGAGGTCGCCGACGAGAGCGGGCTGATCGTGCCCGTCGGTGCGGCCGTCCGGGACCAGGCGTGCGCGGCGCTCGCGTGCTGGCGGGCCGCATGCGATGCCCCGCCGGGCCACGTCGCCGTCAACGTGTCCGCCCGAGAGCTCGGCGCTCCGGGCTTCGCGGAGGGCGTGCTCGCCAGCCTCGAGCGCCACGGCCTGGGGCCCGACGACCTGGTCCTGGAGTTCACCGAGGCCACGGTCATCGGCGCCGACCGGGCCACGCACCGTGCCGTCGAGTGGCTCCACACGCTGGGCGTCGGCCTGTCCATCGACGACTTCGGCACGGGCTACTCCAGCCTCGCCTACCTCAAGCGGTTCCCGATCCGCTCGGTGAAGCTGGACCGGACGTTCGTCGGCGGTCTCGGCGTCGACCCGAGCGATGCGGAGATCGTGCGGGCGGTGGTCACCCTCGGACGCTCGCTCGGCCTCGCCGTCGTGGCCGAGGGCATCGAGACGCTCGACCAGCTCCGGGCCCTCCAAGAGCTCGGCTGCGACTACGGCCAGGGCTTCGGCTACGCCCCCGCCCTGTCGGCCCAGGAAGCGGAGGTCTACCTCAACGAGAGCTA
>Ga0182747_1001726_pt1 | contig 16433 bp, 13 predicted proteins | sample eDN3rd30CBELigBY_FD_128526 | JGI IMG/M metagenome (GOLD analysis project Ga0182747, IMG submission 128526) | Enriched backyard soil microbial communities from Emeryville, California, USA - eDNA 3rd pass 30_C BE-Lig BY (version 2) (version 2) | ecosystem: Environmental > Terrestrial > Soil >...
CCACATCGTCCGCTGCTTCATGACCCTGAGGTCGATCGCGGGGTCGGGGCTGCGCAGCTCCCACCAGCCGAAGGGCACCAGCAGGAGCACGCCGACGACGATGATGAGCCAGGCCCACCAGGTATCGGGTCCGTTGAGGCTCATGAAGCGCAGCCCCGCCGTGATCGCCAACAGCACGAGCCCGAGGAGGGCAAACCCCTGCCAGTCGAGCTCGCGGCCTGGGAGCGGCTTCGATTCCGGCACCCCGAAGAGGACGGCGAAGAAGACGAGCGTCACGGCGACCGCCGGCCAGATGAGCGTCAGCGCGACGTCGTGGTCGGTCCAGTCGAGGATGCGGCGACCGAGGAGCGCGCCCGCGATCGCGCCGAGCTGGAGCCCGAGCACGAGGGTGCCGGCCGCCCGGCGCGTCGTCGCGGCGCCGATGCCGGTCGCCCGGCCGCGATCGAAGATGAGCGCGATCTCGAGCGGTAGCCAGACCGAGAAGACACCCTGCAGGGACCACGCGATGAGGAAGGACATGAAGTCACTCGCGAAGGCAAGCCACCAGGTCGCGCCAGCGGTGACGACCGTCGCGATGAGCAGGATCTTCTTGTGCCCGTGCATGTCGCCGAGCTTCGCGAGGATCGGCACGCTCAGGGCGGCGACGATGAGCTGCCCGGCCTCGAACCAGTTGAACTCCGCGTCGGTGATGCCGAGGTGGTCGACGAGCGTCGGGCTGATGAGCGGGACGTAGTAGCCCTGCAGCACCCCCGAGACGAGTTCGAGGAGGAACAGCCACCCGACGATCGCGATGGTGGTTCGGGCGAAGGACCGCTGGGCCGTGGCGACGCTGCTCACGAGCGGTAGCGTATCGGCATGGCCGCCCGCGATGTCCACCGCGCAGCACCGCGGCCGCTGCACGAGCTCATCGACCCGGGTTGGGCTGCGGCGCTCGCGCCGGTCGCCGACGACGTCGTCAGTATGGGCGACTTCCTGCGGGCCGAGCATGCGGCCGGGCACGCGACGCTCCCGGCGGGCGCGAACGTGCTCCGCGCATTCATGACCCCGCTCGAGCGCGTCCGAGTGCTCATCGTCGGCCAGGACCCGTACCCGACACCGGGCCACCCCATTGGGCTGTGCTTCGCGGTGGATCCCGCGGTGCGGCCGATCCCGCGCTCGCTGCAGAACATCTATCGCGAGCTGCAGGACGATCTCGGCATCCCGCCGGCGCCCCACGGGGACTTGAGCGCCTGGGCGGACCAGGGCGTGCTGCTGCTCAACCGGGTCCTCACCGTCCGTGCGGGGGCGAGCGGCTCGCACCGCGGCAAGGGCTGGGAGGCCGTCACCGAGCAGGCGATTCGCGCGCTCGTCGCCCGTGGCGGGCCGCTCGTGGCGATCCTGTGGGGACGGGACGCGGCGACCCTGCGGCCGATGCTCGGCGACGTGCCGATCGTCGAGAGTGTGCACCCCTCACCGCTGTCCGCATCGCGCGGCTTCTTCGGCTCCCGCCCATTCAGTCGGACGAATGCGCTGCTCGCCTCCCAGGGCGCGCCGCCGGTCGACTGGCGGCTCGGCGAGCCCGCGGTCAGCCGTCCGTCCGCGATGGGGGCAGGCGCCTCACTCGGTCCCGGAATCGATTGACGTTGTTGCCGCTGATCGACGAATTGCTGACGCCGCGGACCTCGTCGACCTTCCGGTCATCGCCGGTCACCGGCTGCGCCTCGACGAGGGTCTCCCGCTCGTAGGCGTGGGACTTGTCGGTGTTGCGATAGAAGCGGTACAACATCCAGTACAGGCCGACCGCGCCGGCGGGGCCGAGCGCGAGCAGCCACAGGCCACCGTCGCCCTCGAAGGTGTCGGCGGCGAGGATGACCGAGTGGGTGAGCAGCTCGATCATGACAGCACCACCAGGGCGGCGATCGCGACGGCTTCGAGCACGGTGCCGACCGTCAGCGCGGCGACCAGGAGCTTCCACTGCTGCACGGGCACGCTGCCCATCGTCTCCCCGGTGCGCGCATTCACCGCGATGTAGTGCACAAGGCCGCGGCCGCCGCGCACCTCGTAGTACGAGTAGAGCCACACCGGCAGGTGCATGGCGACCCAGCGGGTGCCGTGCACGTCGAGGCGCTCCTGCTCCCAGCGCACCCCCCGGTCGTAGCGGCGCACCGAGCCCGCGACCTCGGCGCGCGCGATCGACAGCAGCTGGTGCTCGAGCGTCGGCTGCAGGGCGGCGACGTCCTGGTCGCGCTTCTCGGAGGTGTAGCCGGTGAGGTAGGACGCATTCCATTTCACGGCGTTCTTCGTGTCGAAGGGGAGGATCGTATTGATGATGTTGTTGGTGTTCACCTTCGTGTCGAGGTTCGCGCGCTCCGCGGAGGACTCGATTGTGAGGTCGTCGACCGTGAAGTCGACCTGACGGCGCACCTGGTAGACGTCGGCGTCGTAATACGTCTTCTTGTTCTCGTCGCTGCCGCGCGTGTAGCGGCGGGTCTCGATCTCGCCGACGCCGAATACCTCAGCACCGACATTGCCGTCGACGACCATGTAGGGCAGGTAGACGCCGACGACGTTCTCCGGCGTGAACTCCTCCTTGAACCGTTTGAGCGCGAAGAGCCGCCGCTTGTCGACGAACTGACGAATGCGGCCGATCGCGTCCTGCTTCGTGATACGAAACGGCAGGACCGCGTCCGGGACCGCACCATTGGGGACCTGCTCCGCGAGGGTGAGGGTGTGGCGGCACCAGTGGCAACGGGCGCCGACCTGGTTCTCGGTGTTGATGACGACCTCGGCGCCGCACGCACCGCACTTCATGGTGATGAGCGTGTCGGCGCCCGTGTCGATGTCCTGCGCACCGGAGGCGACGACGGTGCCCCGGAGCTCGGAGAGGTCACCGCCGAGACCGTAGGCCTCCTCGACGCGCTCCGATGACCACTCGGTCCGGCAGAAGAGGCACACGAGCATGCCGGTCGCCGGCCGCAGCTCGACATCGGTCGAGCCGCAGTTCGGGCAGCGGTTGAGCCCGTCCTGCAGCTCGGGACTCGAGGTGTCCAGGACCGGGGGGTCCGGTGCGAGCAGCTCGTCCTGGATCGCCTCCGGCAGGGTGGCCGGATCGATCGGGTGCTCGCCGGGGGTCGGCGGCACCTCCTGCGGCGAGCCCGGACCGGCGCCGTCAGGCACGGGCGAGCCCGCCGGCGGCTGGTAGGGCGGTGGCTGGATGGGCGGGGGATTCGTCATCGCTCAGGCCGGACCGTCACGTCCGCTCAGAGCCCGAGGGCCTTCGCCTTGAGCGCGTCGTAGTCGTCCTGCGTGATGAGGCCGGCGTCGAGCATCTCCTTCGCCTTCGTCAGCTGCGCCATCGGGTCCTCCGCTGCAGGCGCTGCGGGGGCGGGGGCCGCAGCAGCTGGGGCCGCTGCGGCAGCGGGGATGCCGGTGGCAGCACCAGCGGGCGCACCGGGGACCGGCTGTTGGAGCCCGCCGAGGCCGGTCGCCCCGGCCGCGATGCCCATGCCGAGGATGCCGCCGGCGCCCGCATGCTCACCAGCGCCCTCGAAGCCCGCGGCGACCGAGGCCTGCAGGTTCGAGTTGCCGCGCGCGCCGAGGAGGGCGTCGGCGCGCTGCACCGTCTTGAGCAGCTCGCGGGTCGACTCGTCGTACTCGATCGAGACGATCGCGGTCGAGATGATCTCGAGCCCACGCTGCGTCTGCCACTGGTAGCCCTGTTCGACCGCGGCCGACAGGCTCTGGGCGAAGCCGAGCGAGTCCTGCTGGATCTTCGTGATCCGGTTGCCCTTCGCGGGGTCGTTCGTGTACATGCTCAGCGCGGGGGCGAGCGAGCTGACGACCTCGTTGAAGAGCTGGGTCGCGGCGTCGTTGTCGATGTCGGTGAAGTCGAAGACGACGCCGGGACGCAGATACGCGGCTGGGACGAAGTTCTTGATGAAGATGATCGGGTCGACGATCTTCAGCGTGTACGTGCCGCGCGTGACGGCGCCGACCTGCGCGTTGAGGTAGGCGTCATCCCAGTAGATCTCGGACTGCGTGCCGAAGCGGTTGTTCGGCAGCTCCTTGAGGCTCACGAAGAACGCGTACTGCTGCGACTGCGGGCGGCCGCCGAACTTGAAGCGCTCCCAGGAGGTCTTGATGAGTGGGCTGACGATGCCGTCGCCCGCGAAGATCGACTGCGAGTCCTGCGCCTCCGAGTTCCACTCGTAGCCGCCGGGCTCCGCTGCGAATCCGGTGATCGCACCCTCCTGCATGAGGATGAGGCCGTAGCCCTCGGGCACGACAATCTTCGTGCCGTTCGTGATGATCGCCTCGGAGCCTTGCGTGTTCGACCCGCGTCCCGCATTTGTGCCGCGCGGCACGGCAGCGAAGATGGCTGCGGTCGGTGACAGCCCTTCCGGGACCGTGTAGAAGTCCTTCCACTGGTCGGCGAACATGCCGCCGATCGAGTCGAGCGCTGCCTTGATGAGCCCCATGGCGGTCTCCTATTTCCTTCGGGTGCGGCCACCTGCGCCGCCAGCGTACACGGGGGGCATGACCGGCGGCACCCCGGCATTCGTAGACTGGGACCGTGCTCCCTCACGAGGAATACGATCCCCGACGGGCACTCCGCGCGGCGCGGCAGCGGCGACCGGACCCACCGACCTCGGGCGGCGCATTCGTCATCCGGGATGCGGTCGTCGCGGATCTGCCGCACTGCCGCGCGATCTACAACCACTACGTCGAGAACTCGACCGTCACCTTCGACGAAGCGCCGCTGACGCCCAGGGAGCTGCGCGCGAAATTCGACAAGGGGGCCGCCGCCGGTCACCCCTGGCTCGTCGCGGCAGCGCCATCGGGGGAGGTGCTTGGCTACGCCTATGTCGCCGCCTACCGCGACCGGACGGCGTATCGGTTCACGGTCGAGGACGCGATCTACCTCGGTCCGGCGGCCACCGGTCGGGGGATCGGGCGGGCGCTGCTCAGCGAGCTCCTGGTGCGGGCGAAAGCTGCGGGGCTCAAGGAGGTCGTGGCGGTCATCGCGGACCGCGGTGCGGAGGGCTCGCTCGCGCTGCACGAGCGGCTCGGTTTCACCGAGATCGGACGAATGGGGCGGGTCGGGTTCAAATTCAACCGCTGGCTCGGCACGATCTACCTGCAGAAGTCGCTCCGGCGCTGACGTCGCCGGGTAGGGTGACGCCATGGCGGACCTCGGCGACCTCCACGACCTGACCGCGCTCGCGCAGCGTGAGGCGCTGCGGCGCGGCGAGCTCACCTCGGTCGAGCTCGTCACCCACTACCTCGATCGCATCCAGCGATACGGGCCGGCGATCGGCGCCTTCGTCGAAGTGACGGCCGAGCGTGCGCTCACCGCAGCGGCCGCGATCGACCAGGGCGGCGAACCAAGTGATGGCGCACGGCCCATCCTCGGCCTGCCCTTCGCGGACAAGGACCTCGTCGCGCGTGCCGGTGTGCCGACGCGCTACGGTTCCCGGCTCATGGCCGATCACGTGCCCGAGGTGTCCGACCCGCTCGTCGACGCGCTCGACGCCGCGGGCGGCGTGTCGCTCGGCAAGACCGCGACCCCCGAATTCGGCACGCCCGCCTACACGGAGCCGCTCGCCGGCGTGCCCGCGCGCACGCCGTGGGACCTCACGCGCGGCGCCGGCGGTTCTTCTGGCGGGGCGGCGGCTGCCGTCGCGGCGGGCCTGCTGCCCTTCGCGCCGGGCTCGGACGGCGGCGGCTCCATCCGCATTCCTGCCGCCGCCTGCGGGCTCGTCGGGCTCAAGCCGTCGCGCGGCCGCGTGCCGACGGCGGCGGGCTTCGACTTCCCCGGTGGGCTCGCCGTCGGCGGGCCCCTCGCGCGCAACGTCGCCGACGTCGCCCTCCTCCTCGAGGCCATGGCGCCCGCGGGGGCCGAGCCGACGTGGGCGACCGCGCCGCCCGGTGACGGGCCCTACCTGGCTGCCGCCACTGGCCGCGAGCCGACCACCCCGCGCCGCATCGGGGTGACGACCGTGTCACCGTGGTCGTCTTGGTACGACATCACGATCTCCCCTGAGGCGCAGGCCGCACTCGAGCTGGCGATCGCCGAGCTCGAGGCGCTCGGCCACCAGGTCGAGGAAGTCCCGTGGACGCCGGGCCCCGAGTACCCCGACCACTTCCGCGTCATCTGGCAGGCGGGACCCGCCGCGCTGCCGATCCCTGACGAGGCCGTCGGCCTCCTCGAGCCGCTCACCGCGTGGCTGCGCGGCGAGGGCCGGCGCCGACACGCGGGGGAGCTCGCGGCGGCGATCGGCTGGCTCGCGGGCTTCGAGCGGGACACGATCGCCGCATTCTCCGGGTACGACGCGGTCCTCACCCCGACGCTGGCGGTGCCGCCGCCCGTCGTCGGGTACTACGACGCGGAGGATGGGGAGCGGAACTTCCAGCAGCAGTGCCAGGTGACGCCGTGGACGAGCTTCGTCAATGTGACGGGCCTGCCGGCGATCCAGCTGCCTGTGCACTGGACCGAAGCGACGGACTCGCGACCGGCGCTGCCGATGGGGGTGCAGCTCATCGGACGGCCCGGTGGGGAGACGACGCTGCTCGGTCTCGGGGCACAGCTCGAGGGCGTGCTGCGCTGGGACCTCCGGCGGCCGCCGGGGTGGTAGCGCGGGACCCACGCTTGCGCTGAAGGTTAGCCTTGCCTAAACTGGTAGGGCCATGACCGACCAGCAACTCCCGAGTGCCGTCGCCTGGGCTCCCGAGGATGCCGACCGCATCCTCCTTGCCGCCCACGAGCACGAGCTCGCGACCGTGCGCCTGCTGCTTGCGACGCTCGACGCGAAAGCTCGCGGCACCGTCTTCATCGAGGTCGAGTCCGCCGCCGACATCGTCGAGATCGGGGCGCCGCCGCGATTCGAGGTCCGGTTCCTGCTCCGCGATCGCGGCCAGGAACTCGGCCGTGCGGTCGACGCGTGGTGCGAGGAGTGGCTCACCTACAGCGACTGCGCTGCGGTGTACGCCTGGGTCGCTGGCCGCGGCCCGGCCCGCGTGCTCACCGCTGACTGAGCGGCGGGCGAATTACCCGGTGGCGGGGATGCGCGCCTGTAAGCCCGCCACTCGATCACGCACCCGCTACTCGGATGAGCTAGTTCGCGATGACGATCCCGCCCTCTTGCGACGCCGTCGCGACCTAAGCGGGCCACGCCCCGCGAGGAGCTCCCACAGGCCGCCGAGCACGGTCGCTGCCCAGAAGCCTGGCACCGCGACCACCGAATGACGCACGGAGGCCGGGTCCACGCGGGACCCGGCCTCCGGAACACAACTGCCGCTACGCGGTCAGTCGGTCTTGGAGCGACTGGACCTCGGCGGTGAGCTCCGCCGGGACCCGGTCGCCGAACTCCTCGAAGTACGCCTCAGCACTGCGCGCATCCGCGAGCGAGCGCTCGTGGTCGATGCGGAAGAGCTCCTCGAGCTGTGCCTGGGTGATATCGAGCCCCTCGACATTGAGCGATCCCTCGACCGGGATCAGCCCGATCGGCGTCTCGGTCGCGGGCACCTTGCCCTCGATGCGCTGGAACATCCACTCGAGCACGCGCGAGTTCTCGCCGAAGCCGGGCCAGAGGAATTTGCCGTCGGCGTCCTTGCGGAACCAATTGACATTGAAGATCCGGGGGACGCGCCCGCCGGCCGCGCGCAGGCGCCGACCGATCTCGAGCCAGTGCGACCAGTGGTCCGCAGCGTTGTAGCCATAGAAGGGGCGCATCGCGAACGGGTCGCGGCGCAGCTCCCCAACAGTGCCCTCGGCGGCCGCCGTGGCCTCGGAGGAGACGGTCGCACCGAGGAAGACCCCGTGCGCCCAGTCGCGTGCCTCCACCACTAGCGGCACGGTCGTTGCACGACGGCCGCCGAAGATGATCGCGTCGATGACGACGCCGCGCGGGTCCTCCCAGTCGTCCGAAATGGACGGGGCCTGGGCCGCGGAAACTGTGAACCTCGAGTTCGGGTGCGCTGCAGGACGGCCGGAGTCCGGCGTCCAGGGCTGGCCGAGCCAATCGGTCAGCTTGGCAGGCTTCTCCTTCGTCGCACCCTCCCACCAGACGTCGCCGTCCTCGGTGAGGGCCACATTCGTGAAGATGGTGTTGCGGGTGATCGTCTCCATGGCGACGGAGTTCGTCGACCAGCCGGTGCCGGGGGCGACGCCGAAGAAGCCGGCCTCCGGGTTGATCGCCCGCAGCAGGCCGTCCTCGCCGATGCCGAGCCAGGCGATGTCATCGCCGACCGTCTCGACCTTCCAGCCGGGGATCGTCGGTTGCAGCATCGCGAGGTTCGTCTTGCCGCAGGCGCTCGGGAATGCGGCGGCCGCGTGGTAGACGCGACCCTCCGGCGAGGTGAGCTTGATGATGAGCATGTGCTCGGCGAGCCAGCCCTCGTCGCGGGCGAGCACGGAGGCGATGCGCAGCGCGAACGACTTCTTCGCGAGCAGCGCGTTGCCGCCGTACGCGGACCCGTAGGACCAGATCTCGCGGGTCTCGGGGAAGTGGGTGATGTACTTCGTGTCATTGCACGGCCACGGCACGTCCCCCTCGCCCGGGGCGAGGGGGACGCCGACCGAGTGGACGGCCTTGACCCAGGGGGTCGAGTCCTTGATCTTCGTGAGGGCCTGGTCGCCCATGCGGGTCATGATCCGCATGCTCGCGACGACGTAGGGCGAGTCGGTGAGCTCGATGCCGTAGCGGCTGAGCGGCGAGCCGATCGGCCCCATCGCGAAGGGGATGACGTACATCGTCCGGCCCTGCATCGCGCCATCGAAGAGCTCGTCGAGCGTTTCGCGCATCTCGGCCGGGTCGACCCAGTTGTTCGTCGGGCCGGCGTCGGCCTTGCGCTCGGAGTTGATGAAGGTGCGCGCCTCGACACGGGCGACGTCCGAGGGATGGCTGCGGGCGAGGAATGAGCCGGGCCGCTTCTCCTCGTTGAGTCGGATGAGGGTGCCCTGCTCGACCATCATCGAGGTGATCGCGTCGTATTCCTCCTCGGAGCCGTCGCACCACACCACGGACGCCGGCTTCGTCTGCGCGGCCACGGAAGCGACCCAGTCGATGAGGTTCTGCGGGGTGCCAGCCGGGGCCTGGGTGCGGAACTCGTACTCGCTCGGGGCACTCGCAGTGGTCGGGGTCGTCGCCGAGGGCGACTCGAGGATGCTCATGACAACTCCTGAAGAAGTGGTGGTTCATCAATTCTGCCGAGGTTGGAATCGCCCGGTTGACCAAAATAACAAGAAAGAATGGCCAAAATTTCGTTATCATGAATTTCGTGCAGGATCTTGTAACCCTGGGACAACGCATTCGTCACTATCGCGTCGCCGCCGGGCTCACCCTCGATGACGTCTCGGAGCGCGTCGGCACCGCGAGCTCACAGCTCTCCCTCATCGAGAACGGCAAGCGCGAACCGCGGCTCAGCCTGCTCACGACGCTTGCCCAGACACTCGGCGTCCCACTCCAATCGCTGCTGGACGCGAGGCCGCCATCGGAGCGTGCCGCACTCGAGATCGAGCTCGACCGCGCCCAGCGCAGCAGCCTCTATGCCTCGCTCGGCCTGCCACCCATCCGGGTGAGCCGGGGCATGAGCGACGAGACGCTCCGATCCATCGTCGGCCTGCACCACGAGTTGCAACGTCGAGCGCGGCGAGCGATCGCGAGCCCGGAGGAGGCTCGGCGGGCCAACACGGAGCTGCGGCTGCGCATGCGACAGGTGCAGAACCACCTCCCTGACATCGAGGACGTCGCCGAGCGGCTGCTCGCGGAGACCGGGCACACCTCCGGGGCGCTCACCCACCGCACGGTCGGGATCATGGGGGAACGGCTCGGCTTCGAGCTCGTCCATGTCAATGACCTGCCCCACAACGCGCGCACCGTCACCGACCTGGCGAACGGGCGCATCTACCTGCCGCCGGCCTCCATCCCCGGCGGACACGGGCTGCGCTCCCTCGCGCTGCAGGCGATGGCGCACCGCGTCCTGGGCCACGAGCAGCCGGTCGACTACGCGGACTTCCTCCAGCAGCGGCTCGAGATCAACTACTTCGCCGCCGCGGTGCTCATGCCCCGCCGACAGGCGGTCGCCTTCCTCAAGGCCGCGAAAGCGGAGCGCAACATCGCGGTCGAGGACTTCCGCGATGCCTTCGGGGTGACGCATGAGGCCGCGGGGCTCCGGTTGACCAATCTGCTCACCACCTACCTCGATCTTGAGCTGCACTTCCTCCGCGTGGGCGGCGACGGCAATATGCAGAAGGCCTATGAGAACGACGGGCTCCGGCTGCCGGTCGATGTCACCGGGTCGATCGAAGGTCAGTTCGTGTGTCGGCGCTGGGCGGCGCGCACCGCCTTCACCCGGGTGAATCGCACCACCGAGTTCTACCAGTACACCGACACCCCCGAGGGCACCTTCTTCGAATCGGCGCAGACGGGCACGACCGAGCTCGACGAGTTCTCGATCACGATCGGCGTGCCCTTCGAGGCCTCGAAGTGGTTCCGCGGCCGCGACTCCGTCATCCGTCGCACCTCGACTTGCCCCGACGAGGCGTGCTGCAAGCGACCCGACGAGCGGCTCACCCAGCGGTGGCGCGACAACGCGTGGAGCTCGGCGCGGCTGCACGCGCAGATCCTCGCGCCGCTGCCGCAGGGCACGTTCCCCGGGGTCGATGATCGCGAGCTCTACGAATTCCTCGACCACCACGCCGCCCGCGCGACAGACTGACTGACACCAACGTGCTGACCCGGTACAACTCGGGCTGCGACAATGGTCGTATGAAGGTGCTGGTCGCGATGAGCGGGGGCGTTGACTCCTCCGTCGCGGCGGCACGCGCGGTCGAGGCCGGGCACGAGGTCGTCGGCGTGCACCTCGCGCTGAGTCGGCACCGGGCGAGCCTTCGCGAAGGCAGCCGCGGCTGCTGCACCGTCGAGGACGCGATGGACGCCCGGCGCGTGGCCGACTTGCTCGGCATCCCGTTCTACGTGTGGGACTTTTCCGAGCGCTTTGCCGAGACCGTCGTCGCCGACTTCGCCGCCGAGTACGCGGCGGGCCGCACGCCGAACCCGTGCCTGCGGTGCAACGAGGAGATCAAGTTCGCCGCGCTCCTCGAGCGCGCCCTCGCCCTCGGCTTCGACGCGCTCGCGACCGGGCACTACGCGAGCCGCATGGAGGGGCCAGACGGACTCGAGCTGCACCGCGCCGCCGCGGGCCCGAAGGACCAGTCCTATGTGCTCGGCGTGCTCACGCGCGAACAGCTCGCGCACGCCTACTTCCCGCTCGGCGCCGACGCGTCGAAGGCTGAGGTGCGCGCGGAGGCGGCGCGCCGCGGCTTCGTCACCGCCACGAAGCCTGACTCCACCGACATCTGCTTCATCCCGGACGGCGACACCCGGGGCTGGCTCGACGACAAGCTCGGCCTCGAATCCGGTGCGATCGTCGATCGCGACGGCGCGGTGCTCGGCCAGCATGACGGCGCGCTGGCGTACACGGTCGGACAGCGCCGCGGGCTCGGTCTCACCGTGCCCTCGCCGGACGGCCGCCCCCGATTCGTGCTTGAAGTGCGCGCCGCGAGCAACGAGGTCGTCGTCGGCCCGCGCGAGGCACTGGCGATTGCCGAGCTTCGCGGCGAGCGGGGGAGCGAACTCGGGGACCTCACGACGGCGACCGAGGTGCAGGTCCGGGCGCATGCCGAGCCGGTCGGGTGCCGGGTGGATCGGGATGGGGGTGCGTGGCGCATTCGTCTCGACACGCCCGTCGAGGGCGTCGCACCCGGCCAGTCCGCGGTGCTGTATCGCGGCACACGCGTCCTCGGTCAGGTCACGATCGACCACACGGTCGCCGCCGCGCTCGTCTGAGCGGCCCGGAGGTCGGCGGGCCTGCCTAGGCTTAGGCCGTGGCCGCAACTGAGACCTCCCCGGCAGCGGACTTCGAGCGCGCGCGTGCTGAGGCCGACGAGCTGGAGGCGCGCCTGGCCGACCTCGACGATGCGTACTACGAACGCGATACGACACTCGTCCCCGACGCTGACTACGACGCGCTGAAGGCCCGGCTTCGGGAGCTCGGCACCGCATTCCCCGAGCTGATCGGACAGGACTCGGCGCTGGTGCGGGTCAGCGGGCGGCGCTCGACCCTGTTTGCCCCGGTCGTGCATGCCGAGCGGATGTACTCCCTCGACAACGTGTTCTCCGTCGACGAGTTCCGCGAGTGGGCGGCTCGCCTCGAGCGCGACGCTGGCCGTGCCCCGGCGCTGCTGTGTGAGCTGAAGATCGACGGCCTCGCGATCTCGCTGCGCTACGCCGCGGGCGTACTCGTCAGCGCGGCGACCCGCGGCGACGGTGTCACCGGCGAGGACGTCACCGCAAATGTGCTGCGCATCCCCGGCATCCCACGCCGCCTCGCCGGCAGCGGCCATCCCGAGCTGGTCGAGGTGCGCGGCGAGATCTTCTTCCCCGTGGCCGCCTTCGAGGCCCTCAACGCGGAGCAGGCCGTCGCGGGCGAGCGCGTCTTCGCGAATCCTCGCAATGCCGCCTCCGGCTCACTCCGACAGAAGGCCGAGGGCAAGTCCGTCACGGAGCTCGACCTCATGGAGCGACGCCTGTCGCGGCTGCGCATGCTCGTGCACGGCATCGGCGCCTGGCCGCACCCCGCCGCCGACTCACAGTCCGGGATGTATGAGCTGCTGGCGGGGTGGGGACTGCCGACGAGCAGGAATGCGCGGGTCGTCGCCGACGCCGATGCTGCGGTCGGCTTCATCGAGCATTTCGGTGCCCACCGGCACGACGTCGAGCACGAGATCGACGGGGTAGTCGTCAAGGTCGATGACTTCGCGCTGCAGCGGGAGCTTGGTGCGACCTCGCGGGCGCCGCGCTGGGCGATCGCCGTCAAGTATCCGCCCGAGCAGGTCCACACGCGGCTGCTCGGCATCGAGGTCGGCGTCGGCAGGACCGGTCGCGCGACCCCGTACGCCGTGCTCGAGCCAGTGCGCGTGGCGGGCTCGGTCGTCGCGCGGGCGACGCTGCACAACCAGGACGTGGTGCGGGTCAAAGGCGTCCTCATCGGTGACACGGTCGTCATCCGGAAAGCCGGGGACGTCATCCCGGAGATCCTCGGTCCTGTCCTCGAGCTGCGCGACGGGAGCGAGCGCGCATTCGAGATGCCGACGACCTGTCCTGAGTGCGGCTGGCCGCTCGCGCCCGCCAAGGAGGGCGACATCGACCTCCGGTGCCCGAATGCCCGGTCCTGTCCCGCACAGGTGCGCGGCCGTGTCGAGCACATCGGCTCCCGCGGCGGCCTCGACATCGAGGGGCTCGGCGAGGTGAGTGCCGCGGCGCTCACGCAACCCGTCATCCCGGCGACGCCGCCGCTGACGACTGAGGCGGGACTCTTCGACCTGCGGCTCGAGGACCTCTTCCCGATCGAGGTCATCGTCAAGGATGCCGAGACCGGGCTGCCAAAGCCGGGGGACGACGGCAGGCCGCGCCGCGAGACGCCGTTCCGGCGGCAGCGCAAGGCCCCGAAGCCGGGGCAGCCGCCGACGAAGTCGAGGCCCGACCCGCCGTACGACCCGGACGGGCCCTTCGACGGCGACGCGCAGTCGATCGTCTCCGCGGCCGCGATCGAGCTCATCGCCGAGCTGCAGCGGGCGAAGGACAAGGAGCTCTGGCGGCAACTCGTCGCCCTCAATATCCGGCACGTGGGCCCCGTCGCTGCGCGGGCACTCGCGCAGCACTTCGGCTCGCTCGATGCGATCCGTGCGGCCGGTGCGGCGGATCTTGCCGCGGTCGACGGGGTCGGGCCGATCATCGCGGATGCCGTCGTCGAGTGGTTCCTCGTCGACTGGCACGTCGAGATCGTCGAGCGGTGGGCGGCAGCGGGAGTGCGCTTCGCGATCCCGTCCCACCCTGGGCCGGGCGCGGCGACGGCCGCGATCGACGGTCCACTCGCCGGCCTCAGCGTCGTCGTCACCGGCACGGTTGAGGGCTACACGCGCGAGGGCGCCGAGGAGGCGGTCCTCGCCGCGGGCGGCAAGGCGGTCGGCTCGGTCTCGAAGAAGACCTCGGTCGTCGTCGTCGGCCCCGGCGCCGGCTCGAAGGAGACGAAGGCGATCGCACTCGGCGTGCCGATCGTGCCGGCGGAGCGCTTTGCGGAGCTGCTCGAGCGGGGGCTTGACGTGCTCGCGGAGTGAGGGGGCTTGGAGCGCGAGACCCGAAGTGGGCCGCCCGCGGTGAGCCCCATGAAAACTTAGGTGAACCTAACTTTTTCTCAGGTCTCACCGCTAGCATGGCGCCATGACAAGCAATCCCCGGTTCACCCTGGAACGCGCCCCCCTCGAGCACCGGCCGCGCGCGGCGAGCGTCGCGGCGATCGAGGACGTGACCCCGAGCTACCGGCGGATCACCCTCACCGGCGACTTCGCCGGCTTCGACTCGCTCGGCGCCGACGACCACCTGCGGATCTTCTTCCTGCCTGATGGCACCGTCCTCCCCGATGACCCCGAGTCGCGTGGTGCCCAGATGCGGGAGCATCCCTCTCGCGAATTCACCCCGGTCGCCTGGGATGCGCAGTCGCTGACGCTCGACTTCGTCCTGCACGGCGGGGGCGTCGCCGGCACCTGGGCCGCGAACGCCGTCGTCGGCTCCGTCGCGGGCATCGGCGGCCCGCGCGGCTCGCTCGTGCTGGGCGGCGCCCCTGCGTGGTGGCTGCTCGCGGGCGACCGCACGGCACTGCCGGCGATTCGACGCCACCTCGCCCGCGTGGAGCCCGGCACGCCCGTCGACGTGGTGCTCGTCGCGGAGGACCCCGCGGACGAGCAGGAGCTGGAGACCCCGGGGGACCTCAGCGTGACCTGGGTGCGCTCGCAGGCGGAGCTCGCGGCGGCCCTCGAGCGTGTCCCGGAGCGCGAGGGTGACGGGTTCGCATTCATCGCCGCGGAGCAGTCGATCGTCAAGCCGGGCCGGGCGCTGCTGACCGCCCGCGGCGTCGACCTCGCCCGCGCGGTGGTCAAGGGGTACTGGAAGCGCGGCACGTCCGAGTACCACGAGCCTCGGCGGTAACGCGCCCCGGGCGGGGATGACGGCCCCAGGAGGGCCCTGCAGCCGAGCCGACCCAACCGCCCGACACGCCTGAATTAGGATCGACAGGTGTCGGAAATCACCACGGAGACCGTGCAACACCTCGCGGGCCTCGCGCGCATCGCGCTTGACGCCACTGAGATCGAGACCCTGACCGGCCAGCTCAGCGCCATCGTCGACAGCGTCGCGAAGGTGCGGGAGGTCGCGACCCCCGACGTGCCGCCGACGAGCCACCCCGTCCCGCTCGCCAATGTGCAGCGCCCCGACACGCCCGGCCAGACGCTCACCACGGAGGAGGCGCTCGCCGGCGCCCCCGAGCACGATGGCAGCCGCTTCATCGTGAGCGCGATCCTCGGCGAGGAGCAGTGACCGTGACGGACCTGACCAGGCTCACCGCCGCCGAGCTCGCCGGACTCCTCGCCTCGGGCGAGGTCTCCGCCGTCGAAGCGACGAACGCGCATCTCGATCGCATTGCCGCGGTCGACGGCGACGTCCACGCATTCCTCCATGTCGCGACGAATGCGCGGGAGACCGCCGCCGCCATCGACGCGTCGCGCGCAGCGGGCGCGCCGCTCGGGGAGTTGGCCGGTGTCCCGGTCGCCATCAAGGACGTGCTGTGCACCGTGGACATGCCGTCAACGGCGGGCTCGCGAATCCTCGAGGGCTGGGTGCCGCCGTATGACGCGACGACCGTCACGAGGCTCCGCGCCGCGGGCCTGGTGCCACTTGGCAAGACCAACATGGACGAATTCGCGATGGGGTCCTCGACCGAGCACTCCGCGTACGGTCCGACGCGCAACCCCTGGGACCTCGACCGGATCCCGGGCGGCTCGGGCGGTGGCTCCGCGGCGGCGGTCGCCGCCTTCGAGGCGCCGCTGGCCCTCGGCTCCGACACGGGCGGCTCGATCCGGCAGCCCGGTGCCGTCACCGGCACGGTCGGCGTGAAGCCGACTTATGGCGGGGTCTCCCGCTACGGTGCGATCGCGCTCGCGAGCTCCCTCGACCAGGTCGGTCCGGTGAGCCGGACCGTGCTCGACGCCGCGCTGCTCCACGACGTCATCGGCGGTCACGACCCGCGCGACTCGACCTCGCTGACGGACGACTGGCCGTCGTTTGCCGCGGCGGCGCGGGCCGGGGCGGTCGCGGACTCCCTGCGCGGGGTCCGTGTCGGTGTCGTCCGCGAGCTCGACAGCCCGGGCTTCCAGCCGGGCGTGCTGGCGCGATTCCACGAGGCGCTTGAGCTGCTCGCGGCGGCCGGCGCGGAGATCGTCGAAGTCTCCGCACCACACTTCGAGTACTCGATCGCGGCCTACTACCTCATCCATCCCGCGGAGGCGTCCTCGAACCTCGCGAAGTTCGACTCGGTCCGCTTTGGCCTCCGAGTCACGC
>Ga0182747_1001730_pt1 | contig 16379 bp, 18 predicted proteins | sample eDN3rd30CBELigBY_FD_128526 | JGI IMG/M metagenome (GOLD analysis project Ga0182747, IMG submission 128526) | Enriched backyard soil microbial communities from Emeryville, California, USA - eDNA 3rd pass 30_C BE-Lig BY (version 2) (version 2) | ecosystem: Environmental > Terrestrial > Soil >...
CACCGCCTTCGGCCCGTCGCTCGCCGCCTCGATCCGCGGCGTCGGCCAGTACGACTTCAACCCGGCGCTCGAGCCGGGGGTCGGCCTCTATGTCGATGACGTCTATTATCCCACCCTGACCGGCTCGATCCTCGACCTGCTTGATCTCGACCGTCTGGAAATCCTGCGCGGCCCGCAGGGCACGCTCGCCGGCAAGAACTCCATCGGCGGCGCGGTGAAGCTCTATTCGAAGAAGCCCAACGGCGAGACCGGCGGCTTCATCCAGGGCGCCTACGGCAGCCTGGACCGGATGGAACTGCGCGGCGGGGTCAACTTCGCCCTGGTGCCCGACAAGCTGTTCGCCCGCCTGTCCGGTGTGCACAAGCAGTACGACGGCTACGTCGACCGGCTCGACTACAAGTGCGCCAATCCGAGCTCGACCATCCCGACGCTCGCCAGCGGCAAGGACTGCCTGCTCGGCACCGAGGGCGGCCGCAACTACAGCGCCTTCCGCGGCGCCCTGCGCTGGCTGGCCACCGACAAGCTCGAGGTCAACCTCATCGCCGACGTGACGACCGAAGACTCCGATCCCGCCGCCAACGTCGTCCGCTACGCCAACAACACCGCCAACCCCAACATCCAGCTCGGCGGCACGCCGTATGACTCGCGGTTCGTGACCGACGGCCAGTACATCGCCTATGCGACATTCCGCATTCCCTCGCCCCCGGGCCTGAACGAGTTCATCGCCGACCCGGCGGTGAAGTTCAAAGGCTGGGGCACCTCCGCCACCGTCGACTACAAGCTGAATGACGACATGGCGCTGAAGTACATCGCGTCCTATCGCAGCTACACCAGTTCCTGGGCCGACGATAACGACGCCTCGCCGCTGGTGCTGGGCCTCGGCGCCAATCGCCTGCGCAACATGAACCTCAGCCAGGAACTGCGCCTGAACGGCAGCCTCGGCTCGGCCATCGACTACACGGTCGGCGGCTTCTACTTCCGCCAGAAGAGCGTGTACTCCACCCACCAGTATCTGATGTACGTGGTTGGCGCGGGCCCGCTGTTCGACTTCTTCGGCGGGGACCCGGTCAAGGCCCACACCAAGGCCGGCTTCGCCCACGCCGTGTGGCACGCCACTGACAAGCTGAACGTCACCGGCGGCCTGCGCTACACCAAGGAAGACAAGTCCTACACCTTCTCCCGCACCAACCGCGCAGGCGCGCCGCACCCGATCCTGGGGGCGACCAACGGGGTCCAAGGGAACTACGCCGGCGACCGCTGGGACTATCGGGTCAGCCTCGACTACCAGGTTCTGCCGAACCTGATGGCCTATGTGACCACCTCGACCGGCTTCAAGGGCGGCGGGATCAATCCGCGTCCGTTCGTGATCGCTCAAGTGCAGCCATTCGGGCCGGAAACCCTCACCGCCTATGAGGCCGGGTTCAAGAGCACTCTGTTCGATCGCAAGGTCCGCCTGAACGGCGCGGTTTTCGACAACAAATACAAGAACATCCAGCTCACCCTGTTGAGCTGCCCGCAGTTCGGCGGCCCGGGCCCCTGCGCCCTGCCATCCAACGCCGGCGACGCCACCCTGAAAGGCGCGGAACTGGAGCTGGAGGCGCGGCCGACCCAAGGCCTGACCATCGATGGGTCGATCAGCTACATCGATTTCCAGTTCACCCGCATCGATCCGGCGGCCGGCGGCCCGACCTCGCCGGGCGGCGTGCAGATCAACATGAAGGCGCCCTTCACGCCGAAGTGGAAGTGGAGCGCCGGGGTCCAGTACGAGATCCCGCTGCAGGGCCTCGGCTCGATCACGCCGCGGATCGACGTCAGCCACCAGAGCTCGCTGTTCACCAATGCGGTGAACGGGCCGAACAACCAGCTGCCGAGCTATACCACCGCTAACGGCCGCTTGACCTGGCGCCCGGAAATCGAGGGGCTGGAGGTCTCGTTCGAGGTCACCAACCTGTTCGACAAATACTACTACGTGACTCTGTTCGACCTCTCCGGCCCGTCCGGCAGCGCCACCGGCCAACCGGCCATGCCGCGCCAGTGGGCGGTCACGGTCAAAAAGACGTTCTAGCTAAGGTCGGCCGCCGGATATTTGTTTCGGCGGCCGATCCACCCCGCTCATCCCGGCGAAAGCCGGGACGCTGGTCTATCTCGAATCCCTCCGATCGACGAAAAGCCCGGGGCCCGCTTTGCAGCGGGATGAGCGGGCTTTTTTTAGTTCACCGCCGCCGTCGCTTCCGCCACGCAGTCGGCGGGCGAAAGCGCGGGCCTTCCCATGATGTCGTCGGCCAGCTTGTCGCCGAGCATCATCGCTGGCGCGTGCGGGTTGCCGGAGATTTGCACGGGAAACACCGAAGCGTCGATCACCCGCAGCCCCTCCACCCCGCGAACCCTGCAGCGCCCGTCCACCACCGCGTCCTCGCCGACGCCCATCTTGCAGGTCCCGAGCGGGTGCGATGTCGTGCCGGCCACCTTCCGCAGATAGTCCTCCAGCTCGGCGTCATTGGCCGGCTCTACGGCCGGGCGGAGCAGCGCGCCGGTGACATCGGCGAGCGCCGGGTGGCTGACGAACTCGCGCATGTAGCGGTAGGCGTGTTTCAGGTCCTCCATGTCCTGCGGATGGGTCAGCAGGTTGTAGAGGATGCGCGGCGGCTCCGACGGGTCGGCCGATCCTAGGGTGACGCTGCCCCGGCTCTTCGGATGCGCCACCCCGAAGCTGGCCAGCATGACGTAGCCCTTGCGCTTGGTCAGCCCGGGGATCCAGACGCGGCTGTCCATCGCCGCCCCGCTCAACATCGCCCGCACATTGGGAACCTTGGCGTTTTGCACTGTGCGGATGTTGCCCATCGCGATCACCGGCGGCCCTGCCCCGGGGCCGCCGAGGCCGAGGCCCCACTGCACCATCGCGACGATGAATCGGTCCAGGCGCAAGGTTCGTTCGAAGGTCAGCGGCAGCTTGGACGCCACCTCGAAGCTCCCGGCGGGCTGATCGACCAACCCGCGCCCGACATTGGGAAGCTCCACGATCGGCTCGACGCCGGCCGCGCGCAACTCGTCCCCAGGGCCGACGCCTGAGAGAAGAAGCAGGTGGGGGGAGGCGAACGCGCCACCGGAAAGGATGACCTCGCGGTTTGCGCGCGCCGTTCGGCGTTCGCCGTTCAGAAGGTATTCGACGCCGACCGCACGGCCGTTTTCGAGCAGCACCCGCAGGACCTGCGCGCCAGTTTCGACCTTCAACGTGTCGCGACCGACGATAGGGCGCAGAAAGGCGTCTGCGGCGCTGACGCGACGGCCGCGGCGGTCGATGTTCATGTCCGGCAAACCCCACCCCTCAGGCTCGCCGATAAAGTCCTCGCTGATGGAGAAGCCCATGTCGCGGGCGGCGGCGAGGGCGCGAGGGGTGAGAGGGCTACGGCTGCGCAGAGGCGTGACCGGCACCGGACCGCCTACGCCGTGCACAGCGTCCTCGCCCCGCCAGTGGTCTTCGATGCGGCGGAAATAGGGGAGCAGCGAGGCGTAGTCCCACCCGGGCAGGCCCTGGGAGGCCCAGGCCGCGTAGTCGCCGGGATTGCCGCGGTTGTAGACCGTGCCGTTCACGGCCGAACTGCCGCCAAGCCCCTTGCCGCGAGGCGCCGGGATGCGCCGGCCGCCAAGGCCGGGCTCGGGCTGGCTCCAGTAGGACCAGCTCGCTTTGGGATCGAACCACAGTTTGGTCGCCACAAGAGGCATGGCGTGCATGAGGCTGCGCGACGTTCCGCCCGCTTCGAGCAACAACACACGTCCGCCGCCCGAGCCGCTCAGCCGATTGGCGAGGACGCATCCCGACGATCCGGCGCCGATGACATGTTCATCGACAAGATGTTCGAAACCCTGCTCGGCGAGCAGCCGCTCGCCAAGGACCTGTCGATGAAGGCGCGCTTCTTCCCGATGCGAAACGGGGAAGCCTTCATTGCCTACCTGAACGACCTTTCCGCACAAGCCAGCGACGAGGTTCGTCGGTACGCCGAAGAGGCGTACGGCGTGGTCTGATGGGCCGCGAACGAGGAAGTCGGCCTTATACGGACTGGCTGCCGTCAGGTTATCGGCGCGATCCCCAAGTCTGGGTCTTCGTCATCGTCGATAAAGCCGATCAACGCATCTTCTATATGCATCATCATCGCGTGGATATCATTGCCCACTCGCAGCACGAAGTCGAAGTCGACTTGAGAATGCTCGCGCCCATCGCGGTCTCTGCCGTTGCGGTGCACGCAGTCGTGCCGGATCGGCAGGCATTGGAACATCCGCCGCTTCACCTCGGTGTTCGGGAAGATGCTGCCCTCTAGGGCGATCTTCCAGATCAAATCGACCGCTGCGAAATTGTGGTAGAGCAAGGACCGCAGGGCTTTTGCGACCGTCACCTTCACGATGTCAGGATCGGCTGCCACCTCGACGAGGGGCAACTTGATTTCTTTCAACCTGTCCACCCCACGTAACGCCCGACCCAGGGACTCCGGGTTGTCCAGAACCTGCTTGGCAAGTGTGTCGGCCAGATAGGCCTCCAGCGCTGCGAATTGCTGGATGAAGGCCATGCGGCTAAGCGGCTTTACATAGAACATCCCGTCGCTGGACCGGATGACCTCCTCGATGTCCTTGAGCGCATCGACGAGGTTCTCCGCGGGCGTGTCCTCCATCTCCAGAAGGAAGTCGAGGTCATCGAGTTCTTCGCGATGGACCGCGCCGGTGCAGAGGACGGGGGTGGTCGGAAAGCCTATGACCTGCGCGAAGACCCTGCCTGTCGCGTTTCGGACTTCGAGCCGATACGCAGCCGTGCACCAGCCGCACTGGATGTCCGCCAAACCCTGAGTCGATAGACCGTGAGCGTCTCTCGCGACGCTGGTGGCCTTGGGCACGAAGACAACATCTCGCACTTCTCTAGTGCACTGCGGACAACGGAACGACGCGAACGTGGCGTACCCATCTTCGTCGGTGATGATCATTTGCGCGTCATACCCGTCATTGCCACCGCCCGCATGCCTGAACGGCTGGAGACGTTTCCCGGATGGTGTTCAGGCCGTGAAGGTCTGTTCGGCCTTTCACGGGATCGGCTCCAGAACTTCGGGCCGGGGCCGTTGAGGAGCCATGGAACCCCAGCGTCCATGGCTGATGTCCATTTACCGCACGCGCGCTAAAGACCGCTCCTGGCGCTCCTCCGCCTCAGCAAGGAGGAAGGGGCGGTGCAAGAACAGAGTCCCGCGCAGACCACAGAGGCCGTGCTGATCGCGGAAGATCCGTGCACGCCGCCGTTCGCCTTCGCCTTTGTCGGAACGATCATGCCGACGCAGGTGCTCAATCCCGGCGCTACGGCTTTTCGCCGGATCAACCCACAGGGTGCTCGGAATGGCCGCATGGTGTTCGGGGGCTTGGTTCTGCGGCGGCCGTCGAGAGCTGGCCGCGGTTCGATGCGGCCGCGCGCAAGGTGACGTCAGAGCCAAGGGCTGATCATCGACGCCAGTATGTCGAGATCGCCTTCGTTGTGCCCTGGCGCGACGTTGGGGCGGGCACCGATCCCGTAGGCTTCGAGGAATTTTCGGGTCTCGGGCGTTATCCAAGCGGTGGTCAGAAGCGCCGCGCGCGGATGGCCGAAGCCTTGGACATAGCTGTCGGAAGCCTTGGCACGGAATTCGATCGTCACGCTCTTGACGACCGCGCCGGGGTGGATGTCGACGACGGTGCCGAGTAGGGCGCGGGCGATCGCTTTGTCTAGCGTTGTCGCGTCGTCATAAGCCTTCAATTCCAGGCCGAGGGCGCAGGGGCCCCTATAGGGTCCGCCGTTCGCGGACTTCCGCAGGTCCGAGGCGCAGCGCTTCACGATCGCCGACACGTCGAACTCGTGCGTCTCGCCGCTGAGGCCGACGTGCTCGACGCTGTTGTGGCGTTCGAGCGGCTCGCCGATCCACGGCGACCCGACCTCGAAGTGGCAGGGTAGTTTGCCTGGCAGCTCGCTCGCCGACTTGATGTGCCCGGGCCCGCCGCGCACCCGGAAGGTAGTGGTCGGATTCCCCGCGCTGTTGCGGGCCTCAACCTTGTGATCGACCGCGAGCCGTGCGGCGATCTCGAACATGACCCAGGTCTCGTAGGTCTTGCCCTTGGTTGAGGCGAGGCTGGGCGCGGCGACCGCCAGGGCGGCCGCGGCCTTGCTGATCCTGGTTTCCATCGCCGCCTTTTCGGCCGCAGTTTTCACAAGGGTGGCGCCGCTGGGCTTGGCCATCCGAGCTCTTGCTCCAGACGCTGGCGGGTCTCGCCAACGGCGTCGACCCAAACGTCCAGGAAGGTCTTGATCGCCGTAGCGCGCGCGGGGTTCAGGAGCTGATCGACACGGCCCGGGCGGGCGACCGCTCGGGCCCGCCCGTCGCCGGTGCCGGCCGGTAGGACCCCAATCGACCGGATCTTGAGCCGTTTGGCTAGGTCCTGAAGACGGGCGGTGAGGGCGAGCTCGCGGGCCAGCGCGTTCTGGACGACGGCGTCGATTGCCTTGATTTGCCGCTCAGCCTGCACGCGGCGGCGCTGGCGCTGCGCAGCCCGTCGACCGCCGCGGAAGTCAAAGCCCTCGTCGCCGATCCTCTCGATCTCCTCAAGCCGCACCGTGGCCGCGCGGCCATAGTGCGCCATGGGGCTGTTCAGCAGCCCTGTCAGGAGCGGTTCCACGATCGGGTCGATCTCGGCCAAGCGCAGTCAATCTCGGGTTGCTGGGAGACCACTTGTAGCGGTCCGGCGTCTTGCAGCCCAGATGGTCAGTGGACCGCCCGCGCCGGCCACAATATCCCTTCAGCTGCACCGTGGGCTTAGCCCGAGGAAAGCCATGGACCGCTTGATCACCCAATGCGAACCGCCGACGTGGGAGGCCTTGGAAGAGGCGGTACGTCAGATCCTCGCTGAGTGCGGGATGGACGCCGTGCGCCAGGCGCCCGTCGCGCTGCCCCGGGGCGGTGAGGCCGCGGTTGATGTGATGGCGACCGAGATTGTTAACGGGATCAAGACGACCACGCTCTGCGAGTGCAAGAACTGGAAGACCAATGTCACACAGGACGTGGTCTTCAGCTTCCGGACTGTGATGGCCGAGGCGGGCGCTCACCGCGGTTACGTCATGCGGTTACGTCATCTCGAAGGTAGGCTTCCAGTCGGGCGCGATACTTGCCGCCCGAGACACCAACATCGAGCTCCTCACCTTTGCGCAGTTTCAGCACCGGTATTTCGAGAAGTGGGTCGGCGCCCGGACGTGGGCGCTCGCGCGCGCCGTCGACAGCATCGAGACCTATTACGAGCCGTTCGGCATCCCGGGCATGAACCTGATCGGCGATGAGGCGGAGCGTGAGGCGTACTATCGAGTCTGGCGAAAGTACCGCTTTGTCGGCGCGATCCTGCCGGCCTTTTCGCCGTACATGCGCCAGCTTGGCCAGGCGCCGCCTCTGCCCGCCTTGCCGATCGATTTCCGGAGCGTGGTCCGGGACGATGTCAAAGTCGAGGTGCCCGCGGACCTGGCGGCCGCAACCGGTTACCAGGAAATCCTGGAGCTCCTCGAAGCCTATGCCCGTGAGGGCCTAGCGGCGCTGCGCGCCCTTAATCCGATCACGCGTGACAAGGCGCCGGGCGCCGTCGAACGCGACGACTGAGCTCGTTTAGACAGCCGTAGGTTAGGCTCCGCCATGGTGCTGCGGGCCAAAGTCGGGTTTCTGGAGCCGGCCCAACGTCCGTTCTTGGCGCTGAGCCGTTGTGCCTAGCTGACCGTTTGAACGTCCGTAATGGGTGGGAAGCGGACATCAGGTTGCCGGCTCGTACACTAGAAACCGCGCGACGCTCGTTGAGGACATCGCCTTTGCCAGCCAACGCGCTGAGTTTGATCAAATGTGGAACGCATGGCTAGAAAATGGTCGTTCGCCATCGGATATAGTCAGGGAGCTGCTAATTCGCGCGCGGGGTATCGGGCGCGAGTATGCTGCTTCGAAGGCGCAAATCACTGACCTATTCGCGAACTATGGCGACCTGAAGCGCTCGGGCAAACGCTTCGATCACGACGACTGGTGACGAAAAAAAAGGCGGCAGGCCATCACAGCCTACCGCCCTCATTTTTTGGTCAGCGCTCACAGTGCATTTGTCTGATTCAACACTATCCAACTCGGAAGATCATCGGCACGTCAGAGTCCTCAATCCCAACCTGGGGAAATTTCCGCGTTTTCTGGGCTAAGAGGGGAGGAGGGCATCATTGTTAAGAAGAATACGGCCGCGCTCTCTTGAGACGGTGAGTAGTAGTTGCTGTAGACCCGCGCGCACGCGAGGAGCTCGCCCACCAGCCACTCTGATTGGATGTCGTACTCATAGAGCCAACGTTGGCAGAGTTTGTAGAGAACAGCTCGATCTTCGGGCCTAAGGCCGCGCCTTCTTTTTATGTGCTTTTCAATTGAGACGCCATCCGGAGGTCTTCCGACCAAAACTGTCGCCATTCGTGTAATAGCTTCGTCATGCATTGCGTTACCGTCGCGCGCTTTGCGCTTTGGTTTGTCATGTTCTCGCTTGCTGAGCTTCTTCATCGTCTTGCCTCTTTCGCAGGGCGGTCTGCACGTCGCGCTTCAACGTCGGGTGCAGGTGGCCACGCGGGTTTGTTTGGTGCGAGCGGGCGGTTGCCCGGATCGCGTACGGAATGATTACTTAGGTGAGTGTGGGTGGCTCGGGTGGTTCCCGGCGGTTACCGTTCTGGTCTGCCGAGGCCCAATTTCGTGAGTGGGAGGGCGGGTGTCTCAAGGCGGGCCGAGCATGCTCAAAGGGTGTCGCACGAACTCAAAAGTCGAGGGGCGGATCAAGACCTCCATACGGATCGTCAGGCGGACCGCCGGTGCCGCGCGAGGCTCGCTTCTTGCGCGGTCGGCTCGCCAACGCTGACGAGCTTGAGCCATACGGCGCCGGTGCGTTGGGGTCTAAAAGCAGGGTGGGCTTCGGGAGGGGGCGCACGGACGAAGCGTTAGACGTGTCGGCGGCCTTCTCGAATTCCAGCTTTTGTCCGACGAGCTTCATTCCACACGTGAATATGAGCTTTCGGTTTCGCACGGATTGGCTGCGTCTGACGGTCAAACGGCGTTCATGAGGGGCGTGCTTTGCTCGCGCTCGATCGTCGGACGCGACAATGCAAAAGTCGCCGGCTTCGATAGCCGCCAACTGGCGGAACCCGTCTGCCAACGTCGATCCTTTATTGATTTCACTTGCTTCGAGCTTCGGATCCGGCCCCTCCACCGCGAACCATGCCTGGAAATGCTCCAGCGCTGAGCGGCCTTCAGGTGGCTTCCAAAGCGCGACGATGAGCACGAGGCGCCCCTTCCATTTTGGAAGTGTGTTCCTCCCGGTGTTCGAAACCACAAACTGCGGAATGCCGATGATGTGGAAGCGGCCGGGCCGATCGAAACGGGAGGCTTTCGCGTAAAGCCACTTTCGCATCCGAAGAACGGTGTTTTCTTCCGGGGCGTCCGCCTTAGCGGACCAGGCCTTCAAGGCGATGGTGGCGAGAGCGAAGCTCCAATTCCCCTCTTTACGGAGGGCTTTGAAATGGCCCTCTGCCTGCATAAACGCAGCTGAATAAACATTGGGTCGAATATTCTTCGTGGACATGTGCCAACTCCAAAGTGGCAGCGCTGCAAGCCAGCGCTCCACTCACTTTACAAATTGGAGTCGGGCGTATTTTACGTTCTAACATCCAGTTTCGGCCAGTAGGTGTTTGACAACAACGAAGCGAGAACCGGTCCAACGAAGGCTTTGTCGAACGCATTTGACAATTTCACCATTTTCATCCTGGATCATCCAGTTGGCTGTCATGGTATTGCTGGAGGGATTGTAATCGTATTCGAGCCCGTAGTAGCGGGCTTCAAGAGTTTCGGCTTCACCGTACCGCGCATACGGCAAGCGGTACGTTTTGCCAGTCGTCACATCAAACATTTCACCCGACGAGCAATACATGCCACAGCCATGAAAGACGACGGCGTATTTCCCGGCGAACTGCGGTCCCTTGGCGACGGCCTCTTCGTACATCGTCTTCGAATCGTCGTCCGGTTCCAGCGGCGGGAGTTTGTAGGGAGGGCTGCATATCTCGGTGCCACTGAAGCTCGTTTCCGGCGGCATCAACGTTAGAGGCTGAGGGTTGTCTCTGTCTTCAGATGGCAGAAACGCAGTTCCGCGGAGCTTCTGCTGCAGGTCTTCAGCGGCAAAGACCTCAGCGCCGCCATGGTCACTGCCCGGAGTCCCGACACCACACGGCTTGGCCGTCATTGCCACTGCAAGCTCAGCAACACCACGTCGGATGAGTATCGCGGCGAGATCAAACTCGCCGTCTCGGCTTTTGACTGCGTAAATGTGTTGTTTGCCGTCCGCGCTTGGCTGCCGTGAAAACTCCAACTCAAACTTCTGCGGCTGGAGCTTCTCGGGGGCGTTCGAAACGACGAGCGTGCCGGTGCAGCCAATCCGCTTGGTGTCCTTCGCCTCCCCGGTGAAGAGGATGTTCTCCAGCTTGAGCGTGCCTTCCTTCCACATCTGATCGAGTGTTGGCCTGAGGTTTTCGGCAGCTGAATCGCGAAGGATGGAAGCGACTGCGCTACGAGTATCGTCGGCAGCGCAGACAGCGGCCGGTTCGCCGAGCTGCAATCGGTCGCAGCTTGCCACGCCCGCTGCGGCTATGATCGCCAGTGAAGTCAGCGATCCCATTTTCCAGTTCATGTGTGTTCCCCATGCGTTGAAATGCGCACGCCCAGGGTGAGCGTAACGCTATGATGCCAATTTCGCATCCTCGAAGTTGCGCCACTACGCCGGTCCCACTCGGTTGTTGGGATCCGCATGACGCAGCTGCATTCAGAGGAGTACCGACGCTTCGCGACGGCGCTCACGGACGCGCGTCAGAAGGCCGGGATCAGCCAATACGAGTTGGCCGACCGGCTGAAGGTCGATCAGTCATTCATTTCAAAATATGAGAGCTGCCGGCGCCGGCTAGACGTGATTGAATTCCTGCAGATCGTGCAAGCCATCGGTGTCGACTATCAGCAGGTGCTGGATCCCGTGGCCCAGTCTATGAAGCCGTAGCAGCGCGAGTGAGAGGGAACAGTCGGGCGTCCGAACGACATCATCTCCGTCCGAATATCGGGGTGTCGTAGGTGAGTTTCAGCGGAAAAGACGTTCTCGCCGTCCCCACTCGCTTATGGAGCCTCGTAAGCCGGTTATGAGGTCGAATTAGCGATCTAGATTCGCAACTAATGCGACTGCGCGCTCAATATTCTTCAGCCAGCATGATGGTGAGAACGCGCTGGCACGTTTCGGGATCAGCGGGGTTATCAGCGCCGGCCGTCATGGAACGATCGTAGTAGTCGATCTTCCAGACCACCCGATGTCCGGCCAAGTCGAGCGCGCCGAAGTCGTGTTCGCTGTGGGGATCGTTGTCTTCGTCGAACGCTGTGAAAGCGGCCATCGCGGTGCACACTTCCATCAGGAACAGTGGGCCGAGCGCAGAGACGCCGGATGTCGCCAGAAGCTGGCCGCCCTTGCCGGTTTGGCGCAGGGCATCGTTCAGCGCACGGATTCGCGCCGTGTTGGGTGAGTTCATGTGATTTTCCGGTTGGATTGGGCGAGCGTCGCTCAGCCGAGCGGGAATGGGCTCAGATCGTGATTGAGGCGCTATTGGCGGGCGGAAAGGGTTTCCATGGTCAGAACCAACACCAGGCCGGTGGCGGGACGGGTGGCCGCGTCCGATTTCGGGCGAGGGGAGGGCGTCCGCTCGATCAGCACGCTGACCCTGGCGCCGGATTCTAGATCGATGCCCGTGAAACGCACGTCGCCAGTGGTCTGGATCTCGTCCAGCGCGATAGCGACGGGTTCGATCTGGGGAATGGGGACTCTCATGGATGATTCTCCTTTGCTGAGGGTTAGAGGCTGGTGACTAGGCGGCGCTGAGCGTCGGTGTCGCCGTCGATGTAGCGCTGGGTAGTCTCGATCGATCGGTGGCCGGCGAGCATCTGGACATCGCGCAGGCTGGCCCCAGCCTTGTGGGCTTGTCGGGCCGCGGCCGTGATGAAGGTCCGCCGGCCGCTATGGGACGAGCAGCCATCCGCACCCGCTTGGCGGTAGAAGGCGACGAACCAGTTGACGACGCTGTTCGGGCGCAGCGCCCCGCCGCGGGCGGAGCGGATGACCGGCCCTTCAAAATCTGAGAGCGCTCTGAGAGCTGTCAAGGCAGCACGAAGCTCGGGATGGAGCGGAACCCGCCTGCCTGACCGCATCTTTGCGGCCTTGTCCTGCAATTCGAGACTGAGCCCGACCCGGCCCCTGGCGTCGAGCACCATGCTCCAGTCGAGCCGCGCGATCTCGGAAGCCCTGAGGCCAGCCCTGATCGAGAGCATCAAGATGACGACGTCACGTTCGGGGGAGGGGGATCGGCGGGCTAGAGTGAGCGCCCGCCTCAGGGCCTCAGGGGTTAGGGTCTTGGCTTGCTTTCCAGCCATGCGGCTTCCTTTCACGCAGCAGCGAGCGCGTGATGGCTTCAGGCCTCACGTGCTCAGGGTTGATGGGAGGGTAGTTCAGCCCGCTTGGAACAGGCGCACGAGCGCGCGGACAGACTTGTCCCAGGGCAGGGCGACTTCGAACCCGTCAAGGGGCGCGAAGGTGTGACCCTTTCGGTGGTGGCTCATCCAGAGTTGGCGTTCTGGCACTCGGAAAGCGGCGAGAGGACTCTGCTCGGTCGAGTGGGGCAGCTTCTCCCGGAAGTGGGCGGCGCCGACGCTCAGCGCCCCTCCGAGGGCGGCGCTCGATGTCGCCAGACCGTGCCGCTGCCAGTAGACTTCTCCGCCTGGCCGTTCGAAGCCGTGAATGGCCACGAGGCTGACGGTGGGCTCAAGCTCACAAATCCCCATGTCCAGCATAGCCAAGAGGCCATCGGCTTCGTCGGGCTCAATCCAACGATAGCTGCCATCATCCAGGCCAACGTACCGCATTGCTCGCCGCTTTCCGGTTGGTCCGATCGCGAGTTCGCTGAAGACGAAAGCGTCGTAACAGGCGCTCAAAATCGCCAGCTCGCCGTTTGGCAGCCGAACCGTCCGGTCATCGGCGTTCGTGTCGGCGCGGAACAGCAGGTACGGGGGCTTGGTGTGGCTGTTGGTGTCTCCATCGACGGGGAAGATCTTCCGCGCCAGCCGGATCATTCCAGTCGCATCGAAGGCGGCGATCATCTGGTCGCCACGCCATCGCAGGGGCGAGTTGCCCGTGTCGACCCCTGCAACGATCAGACAGCCGGGTGACCGGCGGCCGAGCTTACGTGCGGCTACGGTGCAGACGTCAAGTTCAGCCGACGCGTTGGCGAGATCCAGCCGATCGTCTGCGGGCAAGGGGCCAAACCAGCCGCACAGTCGGAAGAAGCCGGCCGGAAAGAGCACGGCGTCGATCGGGTCCCAGCTGGGTTGACCGCGGATTCTGCGGACCACCGCAGCCACAAGTTCGGCTCGATTTTGGTTTTGGCGCGCCTGCACGGCCGGCCGTCCCGCGACGCAAACTGTGACCACACGTGCTGATCGCGAGCGTCGAGCGCGCGCGCCAGCAGCTGTGGCGACCATCTCTGACTCTCAAAAAATTCTGATGAAGCCAGAACGTACCATGCGACAATTTCAATGTCAACAAGCCATTGAAAATAAACCCCTTTTTATGGCGATTGCTCTTTTGTTCTGGCGGTCGCTTGCGAGAAAAAATGACCAAAAAAAACTTTCGGAAAATGACCTTCGGGGCATGCAAAAGTTCGCCAGCGTCCGCTCACGTGCGCGTACGTCGCGTTTAAAAGTTGGGGACGATGTTGGGGTGACACTTCAGCCCGGGCCCAGGTAAGCAATTAAATCAATTGCTTACCTGGCCTGAATGGCTCCGCGGGTAGGATTCGAACCTACGACCAATCGGTTAACAGCCGATTGCTCTACCGCTGAGCTACCGCGGATCAGCCGGTCAGGGGCGCGCCTATAGCAGCCTATTTGCGGGCGACGCAAGCGGGCTGAGCACATCAAAAAAGAAAGCCTCGCTGAAGCCCTGTGAAAAGGGGGCGGCACGAAGAATATGAGCTCCGAACGTCCGCTGCGCCGTTGGGGTTAATCCGCGCTTAGGAGTTCCCTGCGCAGCGCGGGCGTGTTGAAGCTGGCAAACCGCCGCGATCCGTTTATGTGCTCCCGCATGACCATCCCCGCTTCCAAACCCGTCCTCTGCCTGCTGCCCGGCCTCCTGTGCGACGAGACCGTGTGGGAGCCGCAGCGCCGCGCCTTCGAGGGCGATTGGCAGGTGGTGATTCCGAGCTTCTGGGGTCTCGATTCGCTAGAGGCGATGGCGCGCCGGACGCTGGAGCTGGCCGGCGAGGGGCCGATCTCGGTCGCAGGTCATTCCATGGGCGGCCGGGTGGCGCTGGAGATCTTCCGTCTGGCGCCGGAGCGCCTGCAGCGACTCGCCTTGCTGGATACCGGCGTGCATGGCGTGCGCGCCGGGGAAGCCGAGCAGCGGCAGGGGCTGGTCGACAAGTGCCGGGCGGAGGGGATGGAGGCGCTGGTGCGCCTGTGGCTGCCTCCTATGGTGCATCCGGATCGGCTGCACGAGACGGCGCTGGTGGAGCCGATGGCCGACATGATTCGCCGGGCGACCCCCGATATCTTCGCCGGGCAGCAGAAGGCGCTGCTGGGCCGCCCCGACGCCACCGGCTACCTTCCCCGCATGCGCTGCCCCGCCGCGGTGATCTGCGGCCGCCAGGACGCCTGGAGCCCCTATTCGCGCCATGTGGAGATGGCCGCCGCCATCCCTGGCGCAGTGCTGACCCCCATCGAGGACAGCGGTCATATGTCCACATTGGAGCGGCCGGAGGCGGTGACTGCAGCGCTGGCCTCCTGGCTCGCCCTAGAGCCTGTGCCCGCCTAAGCTTTCGCACACAGAACAAGGAAGGAATCGCCCGTGCCCGAACAGACCCTCAGCCCCCTCGACCGGTTGGTGGCCGAATCGGACTGCCTGAAGCTGATCAACCGCTTCCTGGTGCTGAGCGACGACCGCGAGTGGGACACCCTGTCGGACCTGTTCGCCGAGGATGCGGCTTTCGCGCGCCCCACCGATCCGGGCAACCCGATCCATGGCCGGGAGAATATCCGCGCCGCCTATCACGCCCGCCCCATGGGCAAGCTCAACCGCCACTTCGTTGCCAACGCGGTGGTCGAGGTGGAGAGCGCCACGGAGGCGCGGGGCTTCAGCTATGTGCTGCTCTACCTGGGCGTCTCGCCGGAAGGCGGCGGGCCGGCCAAGGCCGACACCCAACTGGTCGGCGCCTTCACCGACCGCTTCGTCAAAGTGGACGGGGTGTGGAAGATCAAGGAGCGTATCGGCTCCCTGACGATGACCAGCTGATCAGACCGCCGCGCGGCGCTCGATCAGGGCGCCGCCGTGGATCAGCCCGAGGGCCTCGTGATTCTCGGCGGCGAGTTGCAGGTTGCGACGGGCCAGCCGCGCGTGTTCGCGCATGATGGCTTCGGCCCGGGCGCCTTCGTGGTTCTCGATCGCCTCCACCAGGGCCCGGTGCTGCTCCTGGGCCACCACCAGGATGGTGCGGGCCTGGGGCTGAGCCGCCTGGGCCATGACGAAGCCGCTGGGCGAGGCGAAGGGCAGGGCCACCACCCGGGCCAGTTGGCGGGTCAGCGGCGGACTGTCGGCCAGTTCCAGCAGGGCGGCGTGGAAGCGCTGGTTGATCTCCACGTAGCGGGTGAAGTCCTCGCCGGTGAGCTCCTCGCTGAGGGTCAGCTCGTCGACCTCCTGCAGGCAGCGCTTCATCTCGGCCAGTCGCGCCGGATCGCCCCCGCGTTCGGCGGCGAAGCGGGCGGCCAGCCCCTCCAGCACCCCGCGCAGCTCGATGGCGTCGTGCACCTCGCGCTCGGTGAAGGCCTTCACCGCGAAGCCGCCATAGGGCAGGGCCTCCAGCAGCCCCTCTTCCTGCAGGCGGGCCAGGGCTGCCCGCACCGACGTGCGCGATACGTTCAGCCGGTCGACCACCGAAAGCTCCGACAGGCGCTGTCCAGGCTCCAGTTCCCCGCTGAGGATCAGTTCGCGCAGACGCAGGAGCGCGGTGACCGTTTGCGACATGGGGTCTCCGCCCTGTTCCGACGTGGCCGATGAGGAGCTGTATACAATAACAGTAGCGACGCCCGTCAACGGACCGGCCGCCTCACATCCTGCCAAATTGATTCGCGGTGATTGACTCTTGGACGCGGACTCGGAATCTATGAGAACAAATTAGGAACACGGAGATGGCTTCACCGACAGCTTTGCCCGATCTGCGCCGACAGATCCGCCGGATGGAGGGCCGCCTCGGCGGGGAGTTGGAG